>Ga0181520_10007257_pt1 | contig 16445 bp, 10 predicted proteins | sample PEATcosm2014_Bin_29_FD_132451 | JGI IMG/M metagenome (GOLD analysis project Ga0181520, IMG submission 132451) | Peatland microbial communities from MTU Mesocosm Facility, Houghton, MI, USA - PEATcosm2014_Bin02_30_metaG | ecosystem: Environmental > Terrestrial > Soil > Wetlands > Peat | place... | reverse complement strand
GTCGGGGCGGCTCTCGTTGGCGACCCAGCCGGCGAGCAGGGGGATGTGGGCCTGCTTGCCGTCGGCGAAGATGTGGGGGAGGGTGTCGGGGAGGAAGAAGCCGTCGATGACGGGGCCGAAGCGGGGTGCGGAGGCAGTTTTGGACATCACGGCGTCGAGTAGCTCGTTGGCGGGGAGCATGCGCAGGAGGAAGAGCTTGCTGGAGCCGAAGGCGCGGTTGGCCCAGGCGACGTTGGCTTGCTCGGCCTGCTCGCGCGTGGGAAGGCTGCGGCCGTGGCCGGGGAACTCGGCGCCGCTCTGGCCGATGGCTTTGGCGAAGAGGTCTTTGGCGATGGGCGAGGCCATCAGCGCGCTGACGGACGAGGAGCCGGCGGACTGGCCGAAGATGGTGATGTTGGCGGGATCGCCACCGAAGGCTGCGATGTTGCGGCGTACCCAGGCGATAGCGGCGGCCTGATCCATGAGGCCGTAGTTGCCGGAGGCGTGGTTGGAGGATTCGGCGGTGAGCTCGGGGTGGGTGAAGAAGCCGAAGATACCGAGGCGGTAGTTCATAGAGACGACGATGACGCCGCGATGGGCGAGGAACTGGCCATCCTGGCGATTCTCGGAGGTGCCTCCAGTCTGGAAGCCGCCGCCGTAGATCCAGACCATGACGGGAAGAAGGGGGGATTTGCGGTCGGGCTTGGCAACGAAAGGCGCCCAGACGTTGAGGGTGAGGCAGTCTTCGGAGGCGCCGGAATCGTGGAAGACCATGTCGGGATAGCCGCCGGACTGGAGGCAGTGCGGGCCGAAGTCGCGGGCAAAGAGGACTTTCTTCCATTTGCCGATGGGTTGGGGCGGACGCCAGCGGAGGTCTTCGAGGGGCGGCTGGGCGTAGGGGATGCCTTTGTAGGCGATGACCTTCTGGTCGGGGGTGAGGACGCCGGCGAGCTTGCCGTTTTCGATCTGGATGGGGCGGAGTGCGGCGGGGTTCTGGGCGGAGGCGGATGCGACGAGAAACGTGAGAACGCAGAGAAGGGTTGCGCGGTTCAGAGCGGGCGCGGACATGAGGTGTCTCCGCTGCCAAGCTATCACGGTTGAAGAACCCGCATCACAAAAGCGAGATTGTTGCGCACCCAGCGAAATACGGAGATTCTTCGCTACGCTCAGAATGACAAACCATTTCTTAATGGCAAACCATTCTTCATTGAGATAGCAGCAATGCGTTGTCGATGAGGCGGGTGGCGCCGATGTGGGCGGCGACGGCGAGCAGGGTGCCGCTGCGGGTGTCGGCGAGGGGGAGCAGGGTGTCGGGATCGACTACGGCGGCGTAGTCGAGGCGGACGGGGACGGCGTTGACGCTCGGGTCGGGATCGGCGGCGGCGAAGACGGCGAGCATGGCGGCGCGGAGGGTTTCGGCGGAGGTAACGCCCGAGCGGGCGAGGGATTCGGCGGCACGGAGGGCGCGGGACAGGACGAGGGCACGGGTGCGCTCGGCGGGGGAGAGGTAGCGGTTGCGGGAGCTGAGGGCGAGGCCGTCGGGCTCGCGGACTATGGGACAGACGACGAGCGAGACGGGGAGGTTGAGGTCGCGGACGATGTGACGGAGGACGGCGACCTGCGCGGCGTCCTTCTGGCCAAAGTAGGCGCGGTCGGGGGCGATTATCGAGAAGAGGCGGGTGACGATGGTGGCGACGCCGCGGAAGTGGCCGGGGCGGGAGGCTCCGTCGAGGCGGGTGGCGATGGGGCCGGGGTCGACGAAGGTGGTGTTACCGGGCGGGTAGATTTCGGCGGCGGAGGGTGCGAAGAGGAGGTGGGTGCCGGCGGATTCGAGCTTGGCGCAGTCGTCGTCGAAGGTGCGGGGGTAGGAGGCTAAGTCTTCGTTGGGGCCGAACTGGGTGGGGTTGACGAAGATGGAGGCGGCGACGGCGTCGTTCTGCTGGATGGCGGCGGAGACGAGGGAGAGATGCCCAGCGTGGAGCGCGCCCATGGTGGGAACGAGGCCGAGGGTGTGCTCCGTGTTGCGGAGGGAGCGGCAGGCGGCGTGCATTTCGGCGGCAGTGCGGCAGATGAGCATGTGGATAGGTTCGGGGTTCGAGGTTCGAGGGGAAAGGCAAATCCGGGGATTCTTCCCCTTCGGCTACGCTCAGGGTCAGAATGACAACCCTTGAGAGATGGATCAGGCTTTGCGGGCGCGGGGGTGGGCGGTGGCGACGGCGGATTGGACCTCGCGGGAGAGGTGGTAGCTTTCGGCGTCGGTGGGGAAGCGGTGTTGGGCGACATCGTCGCGGTATTGGGTGAGGGCGGAGGTGAAGAAGGCTGCGGCGTCGGCGTACTGGCGGGTGAATTTTGTGGGCGGCGAGAAGGTGAGGTTGAAGAGGTCGTGGAAGACGAGGATCTGACCGTCGCAGTCTGGGCCGGCGCCGATGCCGATGGTAGGGACGGCGGCCTGGTGAGTGATGCGGGCGGCGAGCTCGCGGGGGATGCCTTCGAGGACGATGGCGACGGCGCCGGCGTCTTCGAGGGCCTGGGCGTCGGCGGCGAGACGGTCCATGGCGGCGAGAGTTTTGCCCTGGACGCGATAGCCGCCCATGGAGTGGACCGATTGGGGGGTAAGGCCGATGTGACCGACTACGGGGATTTCGGCTTCGGTGAGGCGGCGGACGAGTTCGGCGCGCTGGCTGCCGCCTTCGATTTTTACGGCCTGGGCTCCGGCGTCCTTGATGAAGCGAAGGGCGTTGCGGGTGGCGTCGTCGATGGAGGCGTGGTAGGAGCCGTAGGGCATGTCGGCGACGAGGAAGGCGCGGCGGAGGGCGCGAGCGACGGCGCGGGTGTGGTGGAGCATCTCTTCGAGGGTGACGGGGAGGGTGTTTTCGTAGCCGAGGACGACCATGCCGAGCGAGTCGCCGACCAGGACCATGTCGAGGCCGGCGTCGTCGACCAGGCGCGCGGTGGGATAGTCATATGCGGTGATAGCGGTGATGGGATGGCTGGAGAGCTTTTTCTGCAGGAGGGTGTCGGCGGTGACGCGGGGGACGGGTTGCGGAACTCCGCGGGCGCGAAGTTGAGTAACGCTCATGGTTTTCTCCAGTGCCGCTCCGCCAAGGTACGTGCGGATGCAGCCCGAAACATTCTTAGTATACGCGTGCGCTGGGGGATGGGGCGGGCTGCGGGAGCGGAGAGCCTGGCGAGAGAGGACGGTGACAAGCGAGGAATGCGACGGTGTGTGCTGGGCCACATACGAGTCCCCGCCGGGCCCTGCGGAAGAGATATGCTGTTGACGCTTGCCACGGCGGGGGTTGCTTCCTATAATCAGCGCTATATGTGCCTCGCAACCGTGCGTGCGGCAAAGGCAGCGTTAACTAGAGAGAAGCGCGGAACTGAGTAACCGTTTTGATCCCCCGGGACTCCCGGTGGCCAGTATCCCAAAAAACAAAATGACTGAGGAGTCTTGAATGAAGAAGGTCGTCTTAGCCACTTTCCTGGCGTGTGCTGTTGCATCTTGTCTGCCACTCGCGTCCGCTCAGGACGCCTCTTCCGGAGCGCAAGCTGCGCCTGCGGCTGTGCCTACGACGGACCCATGTGCGGTACCGCCGATGGCTGCTGCCGAGTATGCGGTCTACAACAATGCGATGACGCAGACGGATCCGAAGGCCAAGGCTGCAGCACTCGAGCAGTACCTCACGCAGTTTCCGCAGTCCGCAGTTAAGGAAGACACGCTGGAACGATTGATGGCGTTGTATGGCGCTCCCCCGATCAACGACGCGGCGAAAACGCTGGATACAGCCGACCGTCTGCTGCAGGTCGATCCCAACAATTTGAGGGGTCTGGTGATCGAGACCGCGGTTCGGAAGGGGCAGGCGGATGCGGTCACCGACGCCACGGCGAAGCAGGCTGGGTACGATTCGGCTGCCAGCTTCGCGCAGAAAGGATTGGCGGCGACCAAGGGGAAGTGCACGTCCGACGCCGACTTCAACGGCCTGAAAACCAACTATTATCCCATTTTCTACAGTGCAATCGGCTATGCCGCCTTCAACAAGAAGGACACTGCGACCGCGATTGACGCTTACAAGAAGGAGCTTGCATTCGTTCCCCTGGATGCCACGAAGGCAGTCGGTCAGCCGCTGCAGGACACTTTCTACCTGGGCGAAGCGTACCGCTTTGCGACACCGCCGGATTACCTGAACTGCACCTTCTACGAGACCCGCGCGGTGGCCTATGCGCCGGACAACTATAAGGCGATCATGTCGCCGACCGCGAAGTATTGCTATCACCAGTATCACGGCCGGAACGACGACGGCTACGACGCTGTAGTGGCTGCGGCGACGGCGAACCTCTTCCCGCCTGACGGCTTCGCTGCCTCGGTAAAGGCGGCGCCGACTCCTGCGGACATTGTGAACACGGTGATTGCGAGCACGACTGACCTGACTGGGCTGGCGATGGGCGACAAGGAATTCATCCTGGCGAACGGGAATCCGGACCAGGCTGCGAAGATGTGGGACCTGCTGAAAGGCAAGTCAGTTGAGCTTCCCGGGGTGCTGGTGATTGCGTCGACACCGACGCAGGTCCAAGTTGCGGTGACCGACGATGCGGTGCAATCCAGTACGGCGGACTTCACGTTCAACCTGACGCCGCCCGATCCGCTGCCGGACGCGCCTGTGGCTCCGGCGGCTAGTGCAACTCCCGCCGCGAAGGCTGCCTATAAGACCAAACTCGCCGCGTACAACAAGAAGGTTGATGCAGCCAAGAAACTGGCGGACGATATTGCCACGGCAACCCAGCCTAAGAAGACGGTGACGCTGGATGGGACGTACGACTCGTACACGCCGAATCCGATCATGATTACGATGAAGGATGGCGTGGTGGTGCTGCCGAAGGCGACTCCGGCAAAGCCTGCGCCGCATCCCGTGGCACACAAGCCTGCTGCTCACTAGGGAGCTTGTCTCGCAATGCGAAGGCCCGGCCAAGCGCCGGGCCTTTGTGTTTCTAGCGCAGTTTTCTTATTGTGTGGAGCGGACAGGAAAGCTGCTCCAGCGAAGGTGCTGAAAAGGGCGACATGACTCGATCGAACAAAACCCGAGGCTAAAGCCTCTTGATTTGATTGACCGTTCCCGCGGGCTAAAGCCGGCTGCTCTCCGAAGAGCGCGGAGGCAACCTTCTAACGCGAGGGCTTGACGCCGATGCTCTCCATTACTTCGAGGGCGAAGCGGGAGGCGACGACGGCGGGGCCACCGCCCATCTCGATGGCGACTTCGATGGTTTCGAGCAGCTCCTCGAAGGATGCACCGGCGATTCTTGCCTGCTCGACGTGCCATTGCATGGCGGATTCACAGTCCTGTGCGACGGCGATGCCCAGACCGATGAGCTCTTTGTGCTTCCTGCTCAAAGCGCCGTCCGCGTAGGCGAGCCGCTCCATGGTGAGGAAGCAGTCGTAGATCTTGGAGGAGTTGGCGAGGAGTTTGGTGTGGGCGCGCTTGCGCTGGAGAGAGATTTCTTCAAGCTTGGGGTTCATGCCGGGAGTCCTTGGTGTGGTGGATTGCAGGGATTGTACTCCGGCGCAGATGGAGGAGAATGTGACGGCGGTCGCGGACAGTCCGTCAATTTGAAATCCTCTGCTGATTTCCCCCGCTTAGGATGGCCCAAAGGCATACAAGCCAATGAATACAGCGCCGAATACCAGGTAAGTGATTACGCCTTCCCAATATGTCTTAGGGTCTTCGGACTCGGACACTATCCCTCGAAACCTGACGAGGGTTTTTCCGGTAAGAAGAGAGATTAATACAGCACATAGAAGAAAAAAGCCGAATTTGATGTCAAAGTCGTGCCGCGCTGCTAGATATTGGTACCAATATCCATCGTGGTCCATGCCAGCGATGCTACCTCAGAGCGTGATTTGATGGGCGCCGGCGGAGGCGCGACTGGTGTAGATTTCGGCGGTGATGCCGGTGGCGGCGAGGTAGCCGGCGCGCATGGCTGCGACGAAGGCGGTGGCGTGATCGGCGGCGACGAGGTTGACGGTGCAGCCGCCAAAGCCTCCGCCGGTGAGGCGCGCGCCGAAGCAGCCGGGTTGCTGGTTGGCGAGCGAGACGAGGGTGTCGATTTCGGGGCAGGAGGCCTCGAAGTCGTCGCGGAAGCTGGCCTGGGCCTGGGCCATGAGTTCGCCGAAGCGAGTGAGGTTGCTGGCGCGGAAGGCTTCGACGGCGGCCAGGACGCGGTTGTCTTCGGTGATGACGTGGCGGCAGCGGCGAAGGGATTCGGGAGCCATCTCGCTGCCCCAGAGAGCGAGGTCCTGGACGGTGGCGTCGCGGAGGGCCTTGATCTCGGGGCGGTGCTTTTGCAGGATGCGGAGGCCGGCTTCCATCTCGGCGCGGCGCTGATTGTATTCTCCGCCGGTGTTGGAGTGCTTGACCATGGAGTTGCAGATGACGATGCGGACGCTGGACGGGATGGGCGCGAGGGTGTACTCGAGGGAGCGGCAGTCGATCATGACGGCGTGATCGAGCGCGCCGCAGCAGGAGACGAACTGGTCCATGATGCCGACGTTGGCGCCGACGAAGGCGTTCTCCGCGCGCTGACAGAGGAGAGCGATCTGCTTGAGCGGCAGGTCGAAGCTGGTGGCACCGAGGACGGCAAAGGCGGTGGCGACTTCGACGGATGCTGAGGAGCTGAGGCCGGCCCCGAGCGGCACGTCGCCAACGATGGTGAGGGAGAAGCCATTCTGGATGGGGACGCCGTGCTCGCGCAGGGCCCAGAGGACGCCGGCGGGATAGTCGGACCAGTGGACCTTGCGGCCGGCCCGGCGAGTGGCGAAGCCTTCGTCGAGCAGCTCGGAGATGGACTTGTCGATGTGCTCGTCGTAGTTGACGGAGTGGGCGAGGACGCGGCCGTCGGTGCGGTGGGAGATGGCGACGATGGTGGAGAAGTCGATGGCGGCAGGCATGACGAAGCCGTCGCAGTAGTCGGTGTGCTCGCCAATGAGGTTGACGCGGCCGGGGGCGGCAAAGAGCTGGGCGGGGACGGAGTAGGAGGCGAAGTGGAGGGCGGCGAGTTGAGCGGGGGTTTGCATGGGCGGCTTTCTTTCCGTGTCTATTGTGGTGATGATGAAGGGCGCGCCCCCGGGGCTAAAGCCCCCGATTTAGTTGGGCGGCGTGAGACCCAAGGCTAAAGCCTTGGGGTACCTAGAAGCAAAGACAAGTTCCAGACAACTACGGAGATTCTGGCTGCGCCACAATGACGAACTCAAGAGTGGGCGTTCAGAATGACGAGCTTAATAGGACGCTTTCAGAAAGACGAACGGCAGACTAATCCAGGTAGTGCTTGCCGGGGAGGGCGCGGAGGCGGGCGGCTGCGGTTTCGGCGGTGAGGTCGCGCTGGGGTGAGCCAAACATTTCGAAGCCGACCATGAACTTGCGAATCTCGGCGGAGCGGAGCAGGGGCGGGTAGAAGTGGGCGTGAAGGTGCATGCCTGCGTGGGCCTGGCCGTGAGTCGGGCCCTGGTGAAAGCCGAGGCAATAGGGGAAGGGGACCTGGAAGAGATTGTCGTAGCGAGTGGTGACGGCTTTGAGGATAGCGGCGAGGGCAGTGCGCTCGGCCGGGATGAGTGCGGGGAGGTCGCCGAGGTGGCGGCGGGGAAGGACCATGGTTTCGAAGGGCCAGACGGCCCAGTAGGGGACGAGGGCGACGAAGTGGTCGTTCTCGACGACGATGCGGGCTTCGGGTTGAGCGAGTTCGGTGGCGAGGTAGTCGCAGAGCAGGCAGGAGTGGTGGTCGGCGTGGTATTCCTGCTGCGCGGCGAGCTCGCGGAGGGATTCGTCAGGAATGTGCTCGGTGGCCCAGATCTGGCAGTGCGGGTGCGGATTGGACGCGCCCATCATGGCGCCGCGGTTCTCGAAGATCTGGACGTGGTTGATCCAGGGGAATTGCGCGAGGGCGGAAGTTTCGAAGGCCCAGGCATCGACGACGGTGGCGATTTCGGGGACCGTCATGCGGGCGAGGGTGAGCGAGTGGTTGGGGTGGAAGCAGAGGACGCGGCAGAGGCCGCGTTCAGGTTCGGCGATGAGGAGCGGGGATTCATTTGGTGGGGACGCGGGAGGGTCGTCGGGGAGTAGCGCGGGGAAGTCGTTGTCGAAGGCGAAGACGGATTTGTAATCGGGATTGTGCACGCCGCCGGAGCGGGCGTTGGTGGGACAGAGGTAGCAGGTGGGGTCGTAGGCGAGGCTGGGCGCGGTGACGGGTTTGCTGGTTTCGCCCTGCCAGGGGCGCTGGGTGCGCTGGGGAGAGACGAGGATCCATTCGCGAAGCAAAGGATTGTAGCGGCGGTGGGGAACGAGATCGAGCGGGCGGGGCGTAGCGGGCACGATGGATCCTTTACGTGAAGAAGCGACGGCTACAAGTGTAAGCGAGAATGTGGCGGGGGTGGTTCGAACGGCCTTCGCTAGTTGCTGGTTGTTGGTTGCTCGTCGGGGACAGTGGCTTCGGCGGTGGCGTTCTTCAGGCTGACGTGATTGATGCGGGCTGCGATGAGGCCGGCGGGGATGATGGAGAGCCAGGTGACGATCTGCAGCAGGGCTCCGCAGGCGGTGGCGGCCTCGATGGGCGCGCCGTAGAACTCGTGGGTTGCGGCGGTGGTGACGGCGATCTGGGTGAACCAGTTGATGATGGGGAGTTGCAGCAGAGACCCGCCCAGGCTGGCTGCCATCAGCAGCATGGTGCGCGAGAAGCTGATGGTTGCGAATTGCGGCGTATCGACGAAAGCGTGGAGGGTCTGGACGTAAGCCATGCCGATGAGGCCCCACATGGCGAGCGAGAGGAGCGTGGTGACGACGAAGTCCTGCGCGGAGGAGACAGCGTTGAGGCCGTCGCGGAATTCGCGGATTTTATCGGCGACGCTTTCGGCGATAGGTTTGGAGAGTGGGCGCAGGACGGCCGCGGCGGCGGTGGCAACAGCTCCGCCGGATACGCGAATGACGACGGCGAAGATGGCGATGACGGCGGTGCCGGCGAGCGAGACGAGGCCGGTGCGGACGAAGATCTCGTGGTGGGGCAGGTTGCGCGGAACGAAGAGCAGAGCCGAAGAAAATATGATGGCGGCAGCGCCGAGATCGAACATGCGCTCGATGGTGTAGACGGCGAGCTGGCTGCTGACCGGAAGGTCTACGCGTTTGGCGATGAGCGCCGGACGGATGACGTCGGCAAGACGGCCGAAGAGCGCGACGGCGGTGAATCCGATGAACTGCGGGGCAACGAGCGAGAACGGCGGGACCTTCTTGGTGGCGGAGAGGAAGATGGACCAGCGGGCGGAACGCAGCCAGTAGGAGGAATAGATGAAAGCGATGCCCGCGGCGATGTGAATCCAGGCTATGTGGCGGAGTTCGAGCCAGAACATGCCCCAGTCGAAGTGGATGCGACCGCGGTTGACGAAGACGACGAGCGCGAGCACGATAAGGAGTGCGAGCCAGACGATGGCCTTGCGGCTTTTCATGGGGCTGGCCTCCTGGGGAGCGTCGCGATTAGTGGGCACTGGCGGTGAGGGTTGCGCCTGCGGCACGCTTGCGGCGATTGAACTCGCGGATGACGCGGGCGACGTAGGCGCGGGTCTCGGCGTAGGGCGGGATACCGTGGTAGCGGTCGACGGCGGCAGGGCCGGCGTTGTATGCGGCGAGTGCGAGGGCCAGGCCGTCGGGGTCGTTGTTGGGATCGTAGCGGTTGAGGAGCTGATCGAGATAAGCGGTGCCGCCGCCGATGTTCTGCTCCGGCGCGAAGGAATCGCGCACGCCGAGATCGGACGCGGTAGCGGGCATCAGTTGCATCAGGCCACGGGCGCCGGCGCGGGAGACGGCGCGTGTGTTGCCGTTGCTCTCGGCCTGGACGACTGAGGCGAGCAGGTCTGCGTCAATGTTTCCGTGGAGGGTGCCGGCGCGGGTGAGCATCTGGCGCAACTCGGCGGGAGTGAGCTGGGCGGCAGGACGCGCGGGAGCAGGCGAGGCGACAGGCGCTTCGGCGGGCGGCGGCGGGTCGGGAACGGTCTCGACGCGCAGAACGGAGGTGGCGGAGACTTCTACGTAGCCGGCGTCGCCGGTTATGACCTGGCCGGAAGCGCTGGTGTTCGCGGAGGGGAAGAGGTAGAGGCGGATGCGGTCGCCGGCGGCCTCCTGGCGGATGCAGTCGAATTCGGCACCGTTGCGGAGGGTGATGTGCAGCGCGCTATAGGCAGGCGGACACACCGACACCACGGCTGCCAGCAGCAGCGGTGTTAGAGTGAACCGGGAGCGTAGGGTAAAGCGTTCTGTCATCACAGTTACAGCAACTATCCTACGACTTTGGAACGCCGGCTGGGTAGGGTACTTAAGTGGGACCAGCGCGGAGTTGCTATCGAGGACGATGGTGCGGTGGAACGAATAAGCGAATCACCTTGACCACCCCGCTCCCCCGGCCTAGAATCGCGCCGTAAGGAAAGGCCCGCACGATGAAATCCGATTACTACTTCGCCTCCCGCAGAGACTTCCTCAAGACCTCAGTTCTGGGCAGCGCCGCCGCTATTACCGCCTGGAAAGTTCCCGCAGCCCATGCCCAAACGCCGCCTGCGGCCCAACCTTCCTTCACCCCCAGCGAGCCGGCAAACTCGCCGCTTGGCACGGCCTTCGGCGTCAAGCCCGGCCGCGTGGCCTGGGCGCACGATCCCAGCGCCACCACGTGGGATGGCGTGACCAACGCCCCTGGCTGGTGGGACGACTCCAATACCCACCCCGAGCCGGTCGCCGCCATGCTCTCCGGCACTATTCGTTCGGTCGGCGACGCCTCCACCGACAAGGCTGCCTGGAACAAGATCTTCACCGACTTCAACCGCCGCAGCGGCAAGGGCGCCGTTGGCTACAAGAAAGGCGAGAAGATCGTCGTCAAGCTGAACCTGAACCAAGTGCACGATCACGGCGACGGCGCCAACGCTTCCTACATTGCGCCGCAACTGGTGCACTCCCTGCTGCGCCAACTGGTGCAACAGGTGGGCGCAGCGCCGGCTGACATCACCTTCTACGACGCCATCCGCGACGTGCCGGCCACCATTTTCGACCGCTGCAGCAAGGAGTTCCCGGGTGTCCACTTCGTCGACGGCACCGGCACCGATGGCCGCGAGAAGGCGGTGCAAGACAAGGCCCATCCGCTGGTGTTCGCCAAAGGCGACCTCACGTTCTATCTCCCCACGGTTGTGACCCAGGCCGCTTACATGATCAACGTGGCCGGCCTGAAGGGGCATACCATGGCCGGCATGACGGTGACCGCCAAGAACCATCAGGGCACCATACTGATGGCCGATGGTTCAGCCGGCGCGCGTTACGTGCATCCGTGGCTAGCCGTCAAAGGCGGCAACCGCGTGGGCGGACCAACCGTGCAGGGCATGGCGTCCTACAACGGCCTGGTGGACATGAATGGCCACCCGCAGGTTGGCGGCAAGACCGTTCTCTACCTGATCGACGGCCTGTACGCGACGCAGCATAACGAATTCCGCCTGGCCCCGGTCTGCAAGTGGCAGAGCGCGCCCTTCAACGGCCACTGGACGTCAAGCCTGTTCGGCTCGCAGGACGGCGTTGCCATCGACTCGGTCGCACTCGACTTCCTGCGCAATGAGCCGACGCTGACCACCATCGTGACCGGAGCGGTCGAGAACTACCTGCACGAGATGGCTCTGGCGCCCAACGCGCCCTCAAAGACGATCTACGATCCCGCGAAGACGGGCAAGTCCCTCGCCAGCCTGGGCGTGCACGAGCACTGGAACAACGCCACCGACAAGCAGTACACCCGCAACCTGGGCAAAGGCGCAGGGATCGAACTGGCGAATGTGCGGTTGGCTTAGCCAACTTCCGTTGCCACCAGCGAACTGCACAAACGTGAGACGAACACCTGCGCTGCCGACGCGTCCGTCGACGCGCGACTCCAGAAGACAGTACCTGAAGACACGTGTAAGTTGGCTTTGCCCTGGCCGGCCTGAACCACAGGCCGGCCAAGCAGAGGTTTAGAAGAACACTTTCGCCGAGACCTGCAGTTGCCGCGCCGTGTAAAGGGTGCTGCTGCTGGTACTGCTGGTTACGCCGAACGCCGAGAGCCCGGTGCCTGTATAGGGCACAAAGCAACCCTGCGCGGTGGACCCGGCCGGGGCCGTGAAGGCCTGGCAGGTGTAGGATCCGCCGCTCTTTGTTTGCGCCAGGTAGGAGGTGTAGGTGCTGTTGACGCCGGTGACAATCTGGTGGTTGAGGAGGTTGAAGGCGTCGGCTGCGAATTGCATGTAGATCGACTCGTGGATTGGCACATTCCGCGAGAGGCGCAGGTCGAAGTCATTGAAGCCCGGCATATTGATGCTGTTTCTTCCGAGTTGGGGAGCGCGGCCGCTGGTGGCGGATCCGGAGCTGGAGCTCATGGCGCCGCCAAAAATACCGCTCAAATCGGCGTAACTGCTCGAACTGGTATTGCCCGCATAGATCGTGCCCGAAACCCCCAGCGAAATCGGCTCGCCGCTGGAAGCAATTTCTTCCCCGGAGACCACGAAGTCGTCAAGAATATTCTTGACCCACACGTTGTCCTCCATGATCTTCGGTTGGTAGACAAAACTCAGCGTCATGCGGTTGGTTACGTTGATGTCCGACTTTCCGTTGTCGAACCGGGGGTTGTTGGGGTCGGTGGTGGTGTCGCCGCCATAGAAGGTGCCGAATACTCCAGCGACCTGTCCGGTGTCGGTGGCCTTGGACCAGGTGTAGTTGAGCAGCAGCTCCAGGCCGTTGGCGAACGGACGGCGGACGGTTGCGGCGAGCGAGTTGTACCAGGTGTTGGCTACGCTCTCGCCGGTGTTGAAGCTGGACAGCGATGTATTGCGCCGGTCGGTGGGCAGATATACGGGCACGGTGATGGTCTTGGTGACGACGTTGCTGGCGTTCTGAACGGTGTAGGTGGCGCTGCCGTGGGGTGTCTGGCCGAGCAGATTGGCGTCGATGAAGATAGGCAGCCGCATGCCGCGGGTGCCCAGGTAGCCTACCTGCAAGCTCATCTTGCCGGGCATGGCCTGCTCCACGCTGAGATTCATCTCGTGCGCCAATGGCGGAACAAAGTTGGGATCGAGGCCGTGGAAGCTGTAGGAAGGCGTGACCGTAACCGCGCTGACCTGCGGCGCCGTGCCGCCGGTGGGATAGAGGGCGCTGGATAGCGGCGGGCCCGAGGGGGTGAAGGGGAGATCGGGGAACTGGACCTTGGTGGCGGTGGTTGGAGGCGTGGCGCAGCGCGTCCCGGTGACCGCGCCGACCAGGGCTTCGCAGCCGGAGTAGCTGTAGTTGAGCTGGACCACGCCGTTCTCTACGCGCATGGCGTAGTAGGTGCTGCCCTGGTTCAATGCGGAGTAGAGGCCGTATCCGCCGCGAACCACGGTTCCGGTCCATGGCGACCAGGAGAAGCCTACGCGCGGCTGGATGCGGTCGGTGACGTTCTTGATGGAGCTGGTGTACTCGGCCGAGATGGGGTCGAAGAGGTTATTGACGAGGCCGGGCGCGGGGGTCAACTGGATGTCGTAGCGGACGCCGGCGTTGACGGTGAAATTGGGGGTGACATTCCAGACATCTTCGGCGAAGCCGTCCCACATCTTCATCCAGAAGTTGTCCTGGCCCTGGGTTCCGGGCGCCTTGTTCACCTGGTCCACGGTCTGGACCAGGGTGTTGTAGTGGTATCCGGCGTAGGGGTCGGTGTCGCCAGTCTGGCCGGCGAAGGAGTCCTGGACCCAGTCCTGGAAGTTGCCGAGGGTAGTGGCTTCGCCGTAGTTGTAGAGGCCGCCGCCCTGGAACAGGTTGATCATGACCTCGTGAACGAGGTTGACATCCCCGCCGAAGTTGAAGGACTGATGTCCCTTGGTGGTGGAAAAGACATCGGAGAGCTGGATGCGGTGCTCGTCCGGCTCAGCGATGCGGGGCAGCGCGTTGGGCATGCCGTAGGTGTCCACACCCATGCCCACGCTGGGGCCGGAGGCGTAGGCGCCGGCGGTCTCGAGATCGCGGCCCCACTGGCCGTGGAAGCTGTTGACGGAAGACTTGGCGATCTGGGTGGTCAAGCCGCCGACCAGGAAGCGCTCGTGATAATAGGTGGGAGCGTTGGTGGAGGGCGAGCTGTTGCTGAAGGTGTTGGCGGAGGAGTAGCCGTAGGCGGACTGGTAGTTGGCGAAGTTGAAGTCGACAAAGACGTCGTTGCGGCGATTGAGGTGCGCGTCCAGGCGGGGGAAGAAGAGATCTTCCTTGGTGAAGCGGGTGGGCGCGGCGGTGGACTCGTTGATGAGGAAGGTGATGGCGTTGGTGCACTGGGTGGCGGTGATAGTGGCCGGGCACTGGGTGGGAGTGATGGTGTTGGTGCTGCTGGTGGGGCCGGAGGGGGTGAGCGAAATGGTGTTCGAGTCTGTGTACAACGCCTTGCCCACCCTGCGGAAGCCGTCATAGGTAAAGAAGTAGAACAAGCGGTCCTTCACAATGGGACCGCCTACCGATCCGCCGAACTGATGCTGCTGGTGGACGGGCTGGGTGAGGAGGAAGCCGGCGATGATGGGATTGGGCTGGTTATAGAGCGCGTTGTACTTGGTAAGCGGATCGAGGGCGTTCAGGGTGGGATAGCGCAGCATGTAAAAGGCGTCGCCGTGGATCACATTGGTTCCGCTCTTGGTGATGGCGTTTACCTGTCCGCCGGCGGCCTGGCCAAACTGGACGGAGTAGTTGGAGGTCTCGGCCTGGAACTCCTTGATGGAGTCCACTGAGTACACAAACTGCGCGCCCGAAGCGCGTCCACGCGCCTCCGAGAAGAGCATCTGGTTATTGTTCGCGCCATCGACATAGTTCTGGTTGTAAAGGCCGCTGATGCCGTGGAAGCTCACCATTCCGTTGTTGCCGTCCTGGGTCACGTTCGGAGTCAAGAGGACAAAGCTGCTCCAGTTGCGGGTATTTACCGGCAGGTTGGCAATCAGATTGGTATCCAGCGTCTGCGCAACCGACGTCTTCTCCGGATCCAGGATGGGCGACTCGCTGGTCACCGTCACCTCGGTCGCGGTCGTCCCTACCGTGAGCACGGCATTCACCGTCAGCGTCTGGCCGACGGTCAAGATCAGGTTCTTGCGGTCCACCTTGCCAAAGCCATTTCCGCCCAGAACCACCTCATAATCGCCAGGCTGCAGGAATGGCGCGACATACGTGCCCGCGCCGTCGGTCGCAGTGGTGCGCGACACGTTGGTGTCGGTGTCGGTGATCAGGACGGCTGCGGCGGGCACAACTGCGCCCGTGGTATCCGTCACGGTTCCGGTGATGGTGCCGCTCCCGGTGGACTGGGCGCTCGATGGCATGGCCGGGGACAGCAGCAGTGCCGCGGCAGATGCGAGGGCAAGAAGCCGTTTTGCAGATAGAGTGAGGTTCATGGGAATCTGGAACTCCTTGTGCGGTTCTTACTCAAATATGCTCTGTATGTTTGAAGAAAAGTTGATGAATAAAGAACTACTTGCACCCCGGGGGAGTCGGGTGTTTTGAAAAAGGAATCGGAGCGCCTCTGAAAAATAGAGCGCAAACCAACACGCAAAATAAGGAATGTCTGATTACTCTCAGCTTCTAGGACTCTGGCGGAGAAGTCAAGCGGAAAGCACTTAGCCTGTCCGGTACCCGACCATCTGGCAGTGTTTACGCATTCATTTATGCTCGCAAACGCCGGTGCCTCCTCCGCTAGAGCGCACACGTCCAGTCGAAAGATGCCCACACGCTCGGAACGGAGGAGCAGGCTGAATTTGCCGCGCGCTAGTTCACCGTGAAGGTAAAGGTAGTCTGCGTGGTGGTGTTGCCTGAGGCGCCCATCACGGTGACGACGTAGTTGCCGGTGGTGGTGCCTGTGGAGCCGGTGTTCTCCGTGTTTTGTTTGCCGCCGCAGCCGATGACCGCTCCCGCGAGCATGCCCAGGAAGACGAGCAGGCCCAGCATCGTCCGCCAGCGTCGCCGCGTCGGAGCCACCAGCAGCAGCACGCACGCCAGCGCCGCGCCGCCTGCGGAGGTCCGGCCAAACCCCGGGCGTTGCGGGACCCTGAGCGCGCCGGCAGCCGCACCCGTGGTGAAGATCATCAGGGTAGCCGTCCCGGAGGTGGCGCCCGTAATACTGACCGGAGTGGTCGATCCGAAACTTACCACCGGCGGGTCGTTTGCGCCGGACGGGCCGGATGTGACGGCGGCGGTGAGGGCCACGCTACCGGTGAAGCCTCCGCTGGGGCTTACGAGAATCGTTTCGGTGCCGGTTTGGCCCGGGCTGGAGACGGTGACGGTCGAGGTGCCGGGCTGCAGGGTGAAGGTTCCAGAGGCCGCGGGCCCGGTCGAGACGACCAGGTTCACCGCGGAGCTGGGCGCCGCGCTGTTGCCTGCGGGCGGTGTCTGGCTGATGACGCTCCCCGATGGCACGCTCGCGCTCGCCGCCGTGGTCACCGT
>Ga0181520_10007256_pt1 | contig 16446 bp, 11 predicted proteins | sample PEATcosm2014_Bin_29_FD_132451 | JGI IMG/M metagenome (GOLD analysis project Ga0181520, IMG submission 132451) | Peatland microbial communities from MTU Mesocosm Facility, Houghton, MI, USA - PEATcosm2014_Bin02_30_metaG | ecosystem: Environmental > Terrestrial > Soil > Wetlands > Peat | place... | reverse complement strand
GCGCCGCCGCCCAGGACGAGCGCAAGTCCGCCGGCAAATTGCCTCCGTGTAGGGCCCTGTAGCTTGTTGTGCATCGAAAGACCTCCGTGAATACTCAAGGCATGGAATCGTGGGGCCACAATGTGTTCAAGATCATCTTTAGTGCGAACATCATCCGGTCTTGTTACTGAATCGGAAGCTGGAGGTCCTGACCGTCAGCGGATGCGGCCGGACGGCTGGCAAATTCGCGCTCCAGCCGGTCGTTGACACCGGCCTGCGCGAATTCCGCCGCGACGCGAATCCCGTTCATGATGGCGCGGTCGTTCGACGATCCGTGGCCGATGATGCAGACGCCGCGCACGCCCAGCAGCGGCGCTCCACCGTACTCCGATGGATCGAGCCTGCGCCGGAACGCATTAAACGCCCGACGCGACAGCAGCGCGCCCACCTGCGCCGTCACGGTTTGCGTGAGGGAAACCTTCAGCATCTCGCGCACCAGCCGGCTCAAACCTTCGGAAGTCTTCAGGGCGACGTTGCCGACGAATCCGTCGCAAACGATTACGTCACAGTTGCCGTTATAAATGTCCCTGCCCTCGACGTTGCCGATAAAGTTGATGGGCAGCTTGCGCACCAGCAGCGACGCCTCGCGCGTCAGATCGTTGCCCTTGCCTTCTTCCTCGCCGACAGAGAGAATCCCCACGCGCGGCCGCGGAATGCGCAGCACACTGCGTGCATACAGTTCGCCCATCAAGGCGAATTGCTCCAGATTTTGCGGCTTGCAGTCGACGTTGGCGCCCGCGTCCAGCAAGATGCAGGGCGACCCCGACAGCGTCGGAACCACGATCGCCAGCGCCGGCCGGTCCACGCCCGGCAGCGCGCCCAGCACCATCTTCGCCGTCGCCATCCCCGCGCCGGTGTTGCCCGCTGTAAAGAATCCCGCCGCGCGCTTTTCCTTCACCATCTTCAGCCCAAGTCGCATGGAGCTGTTGCGCTTCGAGCGCACCGCCTGCGCCGCCTTCTCATCCATCCCGATGTATTCATCGGTATGCACGATCGAAATGGCGAGACGCGAGACGCCCATGATCCCGTGCAGGTGCTCGCGGATCAAAGGCTCGGGGCCGACCAGGTGCACGCGCACCGGCAAGTTACGGCAGGCCAGGATCGCGCCTCGTATTTCGGGCTCCGGAGCTTTGTCCGAGCCCATGGCGTCGAGAGCGATGTCGGTGAGCATCGACGCTGGGGCTACTTGGCTTCCTTCACTTCCAGAACTTCGCGGCCCTTATAGTAGCCGCACCTGGGACAGGCGCGATGCGGGAGCTTGCGCTCATGACAGTTCGGACATTCCGACAGCGATTGCGAGGTCAGCGCGTCATGCGCGCGACGTTTGGAGGTGCGGGCCTTCGAGTGGCGCCGCTTTGGATTCGGCATTCAAGATTCCTTTCGCTCCCGGAAGCGGCGCAGGCAGCGCAGAAACTCCGGGCCAAAAACTTCAGTGTTCGACTGGTACTCTTTCAGTGCGTCTCTTTCGTTTCCAGGCTCAGCCTCGTGCGCAAATCTGAAAGCGCCGTCCACCGCGGATCGCCCGATGTGGCGTCGCAGGTGCAGGCGCCTGCATTCAGATTGCGTCCGCAGCGGGGGCAAAGTCCCTTGCAGTCTGCACTGCAAAGTGTTCTTACCGGGAGGGTTAGCAGAACCTGTTCCCGCAGGACATCTTCCAGCATCAGACCGCCTTCCTGATAATAACCGATTTCAGTGTCAGGTGTGCCCAGCTCCCGCTCCGATGGACCCGCATCGATACCCAACGGTCGAAACAGCAGATCGAAGTCGCCAGCCAGCGTGTGGTTCACGGGGTCGAGGCACCGGGCGCACGGAGCCTCAAACGTCCCCTGCCACTTCGCGCGCGTGCGAATATCCGCGACCACTTCCTTTGGGCCACGATGCTCGCGCAGCATCTCCGCCTCGCCCTTCACCGCGAGTTCTGAGGTCTGGGTCGCTTCTTCTCCGTAATCGATGGCGCCGGGGGGAAACGTCAGGTCGAAACCTACCGGCTCACGCTCGAGGTCGAGCAGGGTAATGAGCATCGGGGAATCCTTCACCGTGGGGATACTTTAAGGTTACGGTGAACGAACCTAAGGGTCAATGATCACGCCGGTACTGCCCGCATTTTTACAGCGACTAATGGCTTTCCAGCGCGAGCGCCGCGTAGGCCGTCGCAGCGTCGGTCATGAACAGTGCCGGATCGCTCTTGGGATCCCGCTCTTTGTTCAGCGATGCCGCCACCCAGGTTCCGTCGTTCTGCTGATGCTCCGCGAGCCAGTTCAGACTCCGCTGCAACGTCGCATCGCGCCGCGAAGTCCCCACTGCCTCCAGCGCCAGGACCGTAAGCCCGGTTGCGTATCCATCGCTCGCCGTCGATTGCGCTGTGTGATCCACACGCTCTCGCGCGTCGAGAGCTGAAATCCGGAACCCTCCATCCTCCTGTTGCTGTGCCCGCAGGGCGGTCAACAACGCTCCGCGCTCCACCCTGGTCAGCAAACCCGGTTCCTTTGCCGAAGCCCCCAGCACGTACAGCTGATTCACCATCGGCTGCGATGCGTAATTCCGGCGTAGATAATCCCGCAGCCGATCCAGATGCGCGCGCGTCCCCACCTCCCGCGCAAATCCGCCGGGTAGGTTCACGGCCGAAAGCATCAGCAGCGCCGCGCCCTGGTACCCCGACTCGGCCGACTCCCAAGGCCCGAGATGAAAGTCCTGCCACTTCCACGCGCCGGCCAGCGGACCGGCTGTCTCCTGCAGCGCCCACAGCTCCTCAAACGCTGTCCGCGTGATGGGCCGCAGGTGCCCCTGCGCGCGATCGTAGCTCGCGAGGATCACCGCGTTCAGAACCGCCTCGGTTGCGCGCGACTCCGCCGCCTTACCTTTGCCATATTTTTCATCGGAGTAGAAAGGCGCCATCTCGGCCCAGTCGCCGACGCGCTTTTCCACGCTGGCCAGCATGACTTTTTCCGGCACCGCCATCGCCGCATCGCCGAGGTCGCGCCGCAGTTCGGGCCGCACCATCGCATACGGCACCACCGTATGGCACGAGATGCACAGCGTCCCGTGATCCTTCTGTGCACGCGGCCACGTCTGCCACCACGTCTCCCGGTCGTCGAGAAACTTCGCCGCCGCCTGCTTGTTCCATGTACCGGCGGAACTGGAAGCACCTGCAACTGCAGAGGGGCGCAAAAACAATGCAGGCGCAAGCATACCAACCAGCAACAGAGATGCAGCGGCAAGTGGGCGATTCATGCGGGCAGGGCTCCGATGAGCCATAGTAGCGCACCTTTAGCGCAAATCGTCGTCGTCTTTGCGCACTCCGTGTGGATGAAGGAGCATCCACGGCACGGGCTTGTTCCCCATCGCGTCCTTCCAGAGAATCACGTTGAGCTTCACCGGGTCAGCCCGGTCTTCGTGGCTGAAATCCATCTTTGCCGACTCTTTTGCGCCCTCCGCCTTTGGCGGGTTCGCCGTGTAGATCAGCCCGTTGTCGCGATTCCGGTAATCGGCGCTGAACGCCGGCTGATCTCCGGCCCCACTGAACAGCGGCGCCATCAGCGGAGCAAAGGCGTCGTTGTTGTTCATTGGCGGCACGCCCAGCAGGGTCAGCATCGTGTGCAGCGTACTCACTGTCGTGTAGAAGGTGTGGTCCACCAACGGCGCGTCCCTGCGCGGTGAGTATTTGCTCACCACGAGCGAAATCGACCGATGCGCATCGACATGATCTGCTCCATCCTGTGCGTCGTCCTCCAGGATGAAGAACGCCGTCGAATCCCAGTACGCACTGTGGGAGACCGCGTCCACTGCCCTGCCCACCGCCAGGTCGTTGTCGGCCACGGATGCTTTCGGCGTCGGTGAGCCCGGTCTTGTTCCCGCGGTGTGGTCGTTCGGCAAGCGCAGCATTAGGAACGCGGGCATCGTGTCGCGTCCCTGTTTGAGGTCTGCGGTCCACTTATCGAAGTGGGTCAGGAACTCATTGACACGCAGTTGATCCGGGAAGCTCAAGTTGAAATCCGGATACGCCGGATCGAAATGTCCCACCAACTCGGGCTTGGTTGCGACATTTTCGTAGATGAGCGGAATCGGCCACGGATAGGGGCTCATCCCGCCGCCGTAGTTTTCCGGAATCGGATCGCCTTTGCGAATGGACCCGTGCTCGCACAAGTGTGTCACCTCGGGCGTCCCACCTTGCTGCGGCATCGGCCGCGAATGCGGCGCCTCACCGGAGTCGTCGCAGAATTTGGTCGAGATGAACTCGCCAAAGTGGTACAGCGTCTTGTGGCTGCGCGCGAGATCGGTCCACACATAGCCGCTGCCCGGCTCATCGATGTCTGGAATGTGCTCGAGGAGCGGATACCCTTCCTCCACGACGCCCTCAAAGTCGTACGGCCGTTCGTGACCACGATAGCCGATTTGCCACGTGCGCTCGTTGTAGTCGCTGTCGATTCCGGCCGTCGACCACACATGCCCGTCGCCCGATACTTCGCCCGAATCGTAGAAGTTGTCGAGGATCCCGAACTGCAACGCCAGGGCATGCAGGTTCGGCGTGACGTCCTTGCCATACATGGTCAGCGACGGATCGCCGTCGCCCACGCCCAGGTCGCCGAATATCTGATCGTAGGTGCGATTCTCTTTAATGATGTAGATCACATGATGAATCCTGTCGCCGCCGCCCTGAAACTGGATTCGCTTCTGGGCCGCATACATCTGGTTGTTGTCGAGCGTCTGCCTGGTCAGGTCGCGCAAATGGCTGGCGGCATCCGCCATGTCAACCGTCGCCAGCGATCCATGCAGCATCGTGGCGATGTACGTGTGCGGACGATCGAGCCGCTTCGACTCATTCGGCGGCGGATTCGGCGCCTTCGGCTGCGGCGCCGCGTTAGCCGCCGTTCCTTTGCCTTTTCCGGTAGCGACGTATAGATGATTGCCCTCGATCGCGAGCGCCGTCGGATACCACTCCGTCGGGATGAAGCCTGCGGGAATCATTGGCGTTTTCGCGGCCGGCGGCGCATGCAGATCGAAAACAGCGACAGCATTCGATCCGGAATTCGCGACGTAGAGTGTGCCGCCGTCGTCAGAAACCGCAACCGCGTTGGGCATCGATCCGAAAAAAGCCTGGCCCGGCAGCCGCGTGTCGTAGAACGCCGCTGTCCGCATCGTCGGACCTGACACGCGCACCGCGGCAACGCCGTCACGGTTCGCCAAGGCGACGTACAGCATCTTCTCGTCGGGGCCGAGCGCCATGGCAATGGGGTGCGAGCTGGGCGAGGTGTCGCGCAGCGGAGGCAGCAACGGCAGTTGCTGGAGGATCTTGCCGCTTTGCAAGTCGATCTGCGCGACGGCCGATCCATTCCACAGCGCAACCCACGCGCGGCGTCCGTCGCGGCTGGCGATCACCGTGATCGGGTACGTCGCAGGAATCGTCGGTCCCGCTGAAAAGTCGAATGTCGATTCGACCCTACCGCTCGCGACGTCAAGCAGCAGCACCTCGTCGGAGTATTCGTTCGCGACCAGCAGCTTCTCCGCCCCGTCGGCGCCCTTCACCACGGCCAGACCCGCCGGTGCGGGAATGGCCTTGTCCTCCGCGAGCTCCATGGCGCCGTGATGCTGCGTCTTGGCGACTGGAAGCGTCCGCAGCGGAACGGGAATCAGCCTCGCCGGCGTGAGGGCATCTGCCCCCGAGCCGCCCGGGGTGAATTTGTAGACGCCAACAGCATTCCCGGTCTGATCTTCCTTGCCGCCTTCCGGAGCGCTGATCGAGTCGAAGCTCACGTACAGATGCGACCCGTCCGATGAGAACGCAATCCCGGAGTAATACGTCTGCGGCGACAGGACGTCGGTCCGCGGTTCGGGATAATCCGTCAGCTTCCCCGTTCCTGTGTCGAGAATGGCAATCGACTGCTCGTAGTTCGACTCCACCGTTCCGAAGCCGGCATTCACGAGCGCCAGATAACGATGGTCCGGCGACCATGCCGCTGCCATGGGCAGGCTGTTCAGCAATTGCGGCGAACCAGGCACGGGGCCGTCGATCTCTTTGCTGGTGGGAAGGTGGATGGTTTGCCCGGCGCAGGTGCCCGCGACGAGCAGGAGGAGGGGAACCCAAAGGTTGTGCAGAGTTCGAGAATTCATCGAGCTTTATCGTCTCCGGAGCGGATTAACACGGCATGAAGGCCAAACAGGGTGCGGGGCTTGCGACCGGACCAAAGTCCGCCAGCGCCGCGTCTCGGGTACTGGCGTCACCGCCTCCAACCGCCATAACCGCCTTACAAAAGTGTTACACCCACTGCCATGTGACGGCTGCTACGGTTGGAGAAGCGGCGTATTTCGACGCTTGCAAATCTCTTTTTCTCAGAAACGGCTGCTCTCATGTCCCCCGAAATGCTGACTCAGGATCAGGAAGTCCAGGATACGCCGGTCGTGGATGTCCGCACCGCCGTCAAGTCTGCGCTGCGCGAAGACCATCCCGGGATGCCGAAGCTCGGCTACAAGGCTCAGTTCCAGAAGGGACCCAACTGGTTCACCACCAGTTTCATGATCCTGTTCCATGTATGCGCCATTGCCGCGCTCTTCATGTTCACATGGAAGGCTCTCATCTGCGCCCTCGTGCTTTGGGTCCTGGCGACAAATGTCGGCATCGGCATGTGCTATCACCGCCTGCTCACACATCGAGGCTATCGCGTTCCCAAATGGCTGGAATACATCATGGCGGTCTGCGGAACCATGGCGCTGGAGGGCGGACCGATCTTCTGGGTGTCCCTGCATCGCGTCCATCACCAGCTCTCCGACCATGACGGCGATCCGCATACTCCCCACGAGGGCGGATGGTGGGCCCACGTGGGCTGGATTATCATCGGCGATTCGCTGAACTCGGAGACCGACGCACTGGCCCGCTACGTGCCCGATCTTACGCGCGACCGCTTCTACCGCTGGCTGAGCAAGTATCACTGGGTCCCGCTGGCCCTTGCCGCCATCGCGCTGTACTTCATCGGCGGCTGGCCCTGTGTGATGTGGGGCATCTTCCTCCGCACTACTCTCGGCCTGCACGCGACCTGGCTCGTCAACTCCGCAACACACATGTGGGGATCGCGCCGCTTCCAGACGCGCGACGACTCACGCAACAACTGGTGGGTTGCGCTCATCACCGGCGGCGAAGGCTGGCACAACAACCACCACGCGCACCCGGTTTCCGCGCGTCACGGCCTCAAGTGGTACGAAGTCGATGTCAATTACTGGGGCATCTGGCTGCTGAAAAAAGTCGGGCTCGCGCGGGAGATCAAGGTCGCCCAGTACGATCCCCGCAACCCCCGGCCCGCTGGAGCCGCGTAGCTCGGACTCCCGAGCGGATCGTGCGTCAACCTGCGAAAATAGAGATGTCAGCGCGGTCCTTTTGTGGCGGGCGCTGGGCATTCAGTCATGCGCCTGAGCGGACGAAGACGGAACATGGTCCTCTTCACCCTGCTCGGCGTGTGCCTGGTCGGCGTGGCCGTCTTCCTCAACGTCAGCTGGATCGTCCTCAACTGGCGCCGCATTGTTCCGATGGCCATCGGCATCCCCTTCTTTGCGCTGCTGATCGCGGGTGTGGCTCTCAATACGATCTTTCTCGTGCGTGAGGTCCGTCGCAACGAGCGCCACGACGCCTTCCTCAGCGCGGTCACCCACGAGTTAAAGACGCCCATCGCTTCCATCCACCTCTACCTTGAAACCTTGCAGTTTCGGCAGCTCGACGACGCACAGCGCGCCGAGTTCTACGCGCGCATGCTCGCGGACAGCAACCGCCTCCTCGCCACCGTCGAACAGGTGCTCAAGGCCGGTGAAGTTGGTCAGCGAGCGCGGTCCCACGTCCGTGTCTCCCTTGACATGTGCGAGCTGGTTGCCGATTGCATCCGCACCACGCTGGCTGGTCATGGTCTGGAGGAAAAGACGATCACCCTGCGCGTAGAAGAAACGCGACTGCCGATGCTGGTGCGCGGCGACCCCGATGAACTCCAGACGGCTGTGCTCAATGTCCTCGGCAATGCCATCAAGTATTCCCCCAACGGAGCGGACATTCGTGTCGCCCTCAGCGTGGAGCAAGATGCCTGGGTACGGGTCAGTGTTACCGACACCGGCATCGGGATACCCGCCGCCCAGCTTAAGCGCATCTTTCGCCGCTTCTATCGGGTTCCCAGCCGCAGCGTTCTCAGCACCAAGGGCACGGGCCTCGGCTTGTATCTTGTCCGCACCATCGCTCGCCAGCATGGCGGCGACGCGACCGCTCAAAGCGAGGGCGAGGGCCGCGGCGCCACCGTCAGTCTTCAGCTCCCACGTATTTTGACGCCGCTTTTCAGGCAGGAGTGAAACATGGCGCGCATTTTGGTCGTCGAAGATGAGAGCAACCTCGCACAGGGGCTGCTCTTTAACCTCAAAGCCGAGGGCCACGACGTCAGCGTCGACAGCGATGGCGATGCGGCGCTCGAGAGCCTGCGGCGCGAGCCGTTTGACGCAGTGGTTCTGGACGTGATGCTGCCTGGAAAAAACGGATTTGAGGTCGCCTCCGCCCTTCGGGCCGACGGCAACTACGTCCCCCTGCTCATGCTCACCGCGCGCGCCCGCACAGAAGATGTCGTGATGGGTTTTGCCGCGGGCGCCGACGACTATCTTCCCAAGCCCTTCGACCTTTCTGTTTTGCTCGCGCGGTTGAACGCCCTGTTGCGGCGCATGGCCTGGCGCAGCGGCCCGGAGAAAAGCGCGGCCGCGGCCGGAGAGCCGATGGAATTCACTTTCGCGGGCCGGCAAATCGACTTCGACGCCCTCGAACTCCATGCCCTTGGCCGCACGGTTCGGCTTACGCTCATGGAAACCGATCTGCTGCGCTACCTCACTCGCAACCGCGAGCGCATCGTCTCCCGCAAGGAACTGCTGGAGCAGGTGTGGCACGTGCGCGAGGACACGGATACGCGCGCGATCGACAATTTCATTGTGCGGCTACGGCGCTACATTGAGGACGATCCCGCGTCGCCAAAATATCTGCAGACGGTGCGCGGCATCGGCTACCGCTTTATGCCGAATCCGGAGTGAGTCTACGGTTGACTGCGCTGGTTGTGCATCCGCGACGCTGCTGTCGCATCTGGGAATCAGGGTCAAATCATGCGAGAACTGACGCTTCGAATCGAGAATATGCACTGCGGAGCCTGTGTGCGCCGTGTAGCTCAAGCTCTGGAGAAGGTTGAAGGCGTGCAGGTTGGCGAGGTTCGCATCGGCGCAGCCCGCGTACTGGCCCCCGACGATGTACGTGAAAGCGCTCTGGTGGGCGCGGTCGAGAAGGCCGGATATCCGGCCCTGGTCGAGCAATAAAGTCGAGCAATAAGGCGGAGCAGTGAGGTCGAGCAACAAGGTGGAGCATTCAATGCCCGCGATCGATGTAGAGAAGAAGGATAAGGCGGCTACCCCGGCGGCAGCGGAGAAGATCAGCACCCTCACTCTTCCCGTCATCGGCATGACCTGCGCCGCCTGCCAGTCTCACGTCGAGCGCGCGCTGCAGTCGACAGCCGGCGTTCGCGAGGCGACCGTCAATCTGCTCACCAACTCCGCGCGCGTTCGATTCGATCCGGACATCGCGAAACCGGAAGACCTGATCGCTTCGGTGCGCGAGTCGGGCTACGACGCCGCCCTTCCCGCAGATCCCACAGCAACCCCCGTCGAAACCGCATCGGACGAAGGACGGCTGCGCGCGAAAGCGATTCTCACGCTCGCCGGCGGCATTCTGGTGATGCTGTTGATGAATGCTCACAGCTGGCTGGCTCCGATCGCGCCGGTTTTGTTCGGGATTTCGCCGCGCTCTCTGCAGTACGTAATGCTGGCCATCACCCTCGCCGGTATGGTCTGGGGCGGCGGAATCATCTATCGCCAGGCGTGGACCGCCGCCATCCATCGCGGCACGAATATGAACACGTTGGTGGCGCTCGGCACCGGCGCAGCGCTTGTCTATTCGCTGGCAGCCACCACCATGCCTGGCGTCTTCCGCCGCAACGGCCTTCAGGCTGACGTCTATTACGACGCGGTTCTGCTGATCCTCGGCTTTCTCCTGCTGGGACGCTGGCTCGATGCGCGCGCAAAGCGGCGCACCCTCGATGCGCTGCACGAATTCATGAAGCTTCAGCCGCAGTCCGCTCGCCTGCTGCGCGACGGACGCGAAATCGAGGTCCCGCTTGCCGAGGTCGTCGCCGGAGACGTGATCGTCCTGCGCCCTGGGGAGCGTGTGCCGGTCGACGGCGTCATCCTTGCTGGCGTTACTTCCATCGACGAGTCGCTCATCACCGGCGAATCTATGCCGGTCACGCGCAAGCCCGGCGATCGCGTCATCGGCGGTTCGCTGAACTTCGAGGGCGCAGTCGAGTATCGCGCGACGTCCATCGGTGCGGACAGCGTTCTGGGTCAGATGATGCGCCTGGTCGAGGAAGCGCAGTCCTCGCGCGCGCCCATGCAGCAGCTCGCCGACCGCGTTAGCGCCGTCTTCGTGCCGGTCGTGCTGGTTCTCGCGCTCGCGACGTTTCTCATCTGGATTTTCGCCGGTGGCGGAGCTGGCCGCGCCTTTGCCGTCTCCGTCGCGGTGCTGGTCATCGCCTGTCCCTGCGCCATGGGTCTTGCCGTTCCCGCGGCCCTCACCGTTGCCATTGGACGCGGGGCGCAACTCGGCGTCCTCTTCAAGGGTGGCGAGAGCCTCGAACGCCTGGCACGCATTGACACCGTGGTACTCGACAAAACGGGCACGCTGACCGAGGGAAGGCCCGAGGTCGTAGCGATCCACGCATTAGCTGGCGCCACCGAAGACGAAGTCCTGACCCTGGCCGCTTCGCTGGAGCGGCGCTCGGAGCATCCACTGGCAAGCGCGATCATAAACGCGGCAGAAAAGCGTGGCCTTCCTGTGCCGGCTGCCAACGATGTCCACGCTGTCCCCGGCAAGGGGATTGAGGGCACCGTGAGCGGCCGAACCGTAGCTGCCGGCAACGCCGAGCTGATGCGGGAAATCGGGGCTGCTATTCCCGAGAGCCTCGCGACCGAGTCCGGAGCCACGCTGATGTTCGTCTCGGCGGACCGCAGACTCCTCGGCACAATCGAAGCCCGCGACATCTTACGTTCATCCGCTCCCGAAGCTATCGCCGGGCTCCGGCGACTCGGCATCAGCACGGCGATACTCACCGGCGACACGCCGGCCACCGCCGAAGTCATCGCGAAACTCGCTGGCATCGATCAGGTCTGGGCCGGCCTTCTTCCCACCCAGAAGCTCGACAAGATTCGCGAACTGCAACAACAGGGGCATCGCGTTGCTATGGCTGGCGACGGCATCAACGACGCCGCAGCCATCTCCCATGCCGACGCCGGCCTCGCCATGGGCACAGGCGCCGACCTCGCGCGCGAGGCTGGCGACGCGATCCTTCTTCACGGCGAGCCCGGGCAGATCCTTGACGCCGTTCTGCTCGCCCGTCAGGCGCTGCGCGTCATGCGTCAGAATCTAGGCTGGGCCTTCGGCTATAACCTGCTCGGCATTCCCATCGCGGCGGGTGTTCTCTATCCGGCGTTCGGCATCCTGCTCAGCCCCGCCATCGCCAGCGCCGCCATGGCCCTCAGCTCCGTCAGCGTACTCGCCAACAGTCTCCGCCTGCGCCGCTTTACTCCACGGTAGAGCGAACCCAGCGAAGCCGTACCCCGAGGCCACCGCTCTGGACGCGGCTTTCCGTCGACGACTCGGGGTCCCCAGCACGTCCGGTGTTTGGCGTGCTGGGGTGGGAAGAAAGCCGCAGCTGGAAAATCTCAAAACGGCACAGGTCGCTGGATTCGCTCTAAACTGAAGTCGGTAGCTCGACCGTGCGCATCCTCACCCGATACATCCTCTCCGAAGTTCTGTCGCACGCCGCGATCGGGGGCGCCATCTTCACGTTCGTCCTCTTCATTCGATACCTCCCGCATTTGCTGGAGATGATCGTCCGCAACAGCGCCTCGCTTGGATCGGTGCTCGAAATTGTCCTGCTGACGCTACCCGACATGTTTACGGTAACGATTCCCATGGCCGTGCTCGTGGGGATTCTGCTGGGCCTCAGCCGTTTGGCCGCCGACAGCGAAATCACCGCGATGCGCGCCTCCGGAATCGGCGTGTGGAGCTTTGTCCGCGTTGTTGGGATGATCGCCGTTGCGGGCTGGGCCATCAGTTTGTGGAACAGCATGGTCCTGGCCCCCAGATCGGCGGCCGCCATGATTCACCTCGAGAATTCTCTCGCCAACGCGCAGGCTTCCTATGAAGTGCAGCCGCGCGTTTTCTATGAGGACTTCAAGAACTATGTCCTCTACGTCCAGGACGTGCGCGCTGGCTCCGGTGCAGCCAACTGGCGCGGCATTTTTCTCGCGGACGTGACCGATGCGAATGCGCCTAAGATCACAACCGCCGATCGCGCCACTGTCGTCAATGGCCCGAATCAGACGATGACGATGCGGCTGCGCGACGGCACTGAAAGCCAGACCGTCGCTGATCAGCCGAACCAGTACACTGTCTCCACGTTTGGGCAGACCGATCTCCCTCTCGAGACCGGCAGGCAGGAAGATATCCGGCTGGGACGCAGCGATACGCCCATTCTGGCGATGACGAATCATCAACTCCTCTCGCGCACGCACGGCCGGAATGGGCGCGTCTATGAGATTGAGTTCCAGAAACGCCTTGCTTATCCGGCGGCGTGTCTCGTCCTCATGCTGGTGGGCGTTCCGCTCGGCATCTCATCGCGGCGCGGCGGCAAAGGCGCCGGCTTCGTGCTCACCATTGCCCTCGTCTTCGTGTACTACTTCCTCTCTTCCACCGGCACCGCTCTGGCGCGCCAGCACAAGATTCCCGCCTTCCTCGGGGTCTGGCAGGCCAATCTCATCTTTGCGGTCTGCGGCATCGTGCTGCTGCGGCAGATGGCTACCGGAGGCGCGGCCCTCTCCGCGCTCACATCCCTGGGAAACTGGTTCCGGCTGCGCGCCGAAGAGCCTGCAGCCTCGGCAGGGCCGGTCAGGGCGACGGCCCGGACGCGCGCCCGTGGGCGCTTCCCCCTGATCCTCGACGAATATGTGCTGCGCGAATTCGTCCTCACATTTGCGATGGTGCTCGTTACATTTGTCATGCTCATGCTCATCTTCACGTTCTTTGAGCTGCTGAGCGACATCATCCGCAACAGAACCCCGCTGGTCACGGTCGGCGAGTACCTCGTTAACCTCACGCCGAGCATGATCTACCTCATCACGCCTCTGAGCGTCCTGATCGGGGTGCTGGTGGTCTTCGGCATCATGAACCGCAACAGCGAGCTGACGGCGATGAAGGCCACCGGGGTGAGCCTCTATCGCATCACGGTGCCGGTGGTTGCCATCGCAGCGGTTCTCTCCGTCTCTCTGTTCATGTTCGATGAGCTCTATCTGCCCCAGGCGAACCGCCGGCAGGAAGCTCTCCGCAACGTCATTAAGGGTAAGCCCGCCGAGACCTTCGAGCATCCCGGACGCAAGTGGATCTTCGGCCAGCAACGGCCCGGCCATCCCAGCCGTATCTTTTACTACGAGTATTTCGACTCCGATATCGATACCTTTGGCAATATCTCCATCTTCGAATTCAGCCCGGGCTCCTTCGACATCGCGAAACGCATCTTCGCGTCCACAGCCCACTGGGAGCCAAAATTGAACACCTGGGTCTTTGAAGATGGCTGGCAACGCACTTTTAGCGGCTCTGACATCACCTCCTACGAAGACTTCCCCGTCAAAACTTTCTCCGAAATCTCCGAGCAGCCCGCCTATTTCAAAAAGGAAGTTCGGCAGTCTTCAGAGATGAATTTCGGCGAGCTTGCCGCTTACATTCACGATCTGCGCCAGAGCGGATTCAACACTGTCCCGCTCCGCGTTCAGCTCAACCATAAGCTGGCTTACCCGCTCATCACGCTGGTAATGGCTGTGCTGGCCATTCCCTTCGCGCTTTCGATGGGCAAGCGAGGCTCGCTGTCCAGCATCGCCATCGCCATCGGCGTTGCCATCGCCTATTTCGTGGTATCCGGCTTCTTCGAGGCCATGGGCAACGTGAGCTGGCTGCCAGCCTTTCTCGCTGCCTGGTCGCCCGATCTGCTGTTTGGACTCGCCGGAGCTTATCTGCTGCTCCGCACTCCCACATAATCGAGAGAGAAATGTTCAGCAACCTTCAGCCCCTGTTCCCTTATATGCGCCGCTACTGGCGCGGATATTTGTGGGGCTGTTTCTGCACGGTTCTGGCCAATGCAATCTGGGTGCAGTTCCCCCGCGTCATTGGAATAGCGGTGAATGACCTGCAGACCGGCGTGACCTGGAACAAGATCCTCGAATATTCCGGCCTCGTCATGGGCGTGACTGTCGCCCACGGCATCATGCTCTTTCTGATGCGGTGGATCATCATCGGCATCTCGCGCGACATCGAGTTCGACCTCAGAAACGATCTTTTTGCCCAGCTCGAGAAGCAATCGGCCTCGTATTACCACGAGCACCGTACCGGCGACATCATGGCACGCATGACGAACGACCTGAACGCAGTCCGCATGCTGCTGGGGCCGGCCATCATGTACACCGCCAACACGGTGGTGTTCTTTGCCGGCGCAGTTTACTTCCTGCTGCGCATCAGTCCCATGCTGACCCTCGCGGCGCTGGCGCCCATGCCCCTGGCCAGCATCCTGATTCAGTTCATGGGCCGCAAGATCCATCAGCGCTTCGAACGCATCCAGGCCATGTTCTCCGACATTTCAGCGCAGGCACAGGAGAATTTCTCTGGAGCCCGGCTGGTCCGCGCCTTTGCCCAGGAGCAGGCGCAGATCAAGGCCTTTGAGGTCTCCAATCGTGAATACATCCGTCGCGCCCTGCATTTGGTGCGGCTGATGGGGATGCTCTGGCCCACCCTGGAATTCATGCTGGGGCTGGCCATGGTCATCGCGCTTCTGGTGGGCGGACACCAGGTCCTCACGCACCGCATCGATATTGGCCAGTTTGTGGCCTTCACAACCTATATGCTCATGCTCACGTGGCCCATCATCGCCCTGGGCTACGTCGTGAATCTTTTTGAGCGAGGCACCGCGTCGGTCCTCCGCATTCACGAACTGTTGACCGCCCAGCCGGCTATCGACAACCGCGACGCGGTGCTCGCCTCAGAACAAACGCAAATTCTGGGCGATGTTGAATTTCGCGATCTGCACTTCGCCTACCCCACGGGAAACGGCGATCCCGTCGAAGTGCTGCGCGGCATCTCGCTCCGGATTCCCGCGGGCAGCAGCCTTGCTCTCGTTGGGCCAACCGGTTCCGGGAAATCGACGCTGGTCAGCCTCATTCCCCGCCTCTACGATGCCCCGCCGGGCGCTGTGCTCATCGATGGCCGCCCCATTCGCGATTACCGTGTCGATGCGCTGCGAGCTGCCGTGGGATTTGTCCCCCAGGAAACATTTCTGTTCAGCACCACCATCCACCAGAACATCGCCTTCGGCGTGCAGGGCGCGTCCGCTGCCGAAGTTGCGCGCGCCGCGGAGGCTGCGCACATCCGCGAGGAATTCGATCTCTTCCCAAACGCTTTCGAGACCACGGTTGGCGAACGCGGTCTCACGCTTTCCGGCGGTCAAAAGCAGCGCACCGCGCTGGCGCGCGCGATTCTCCGCAACCCCCGCATCCTCATCCTGGACGACGCTCTGGCCAGCGTCGATACCTACACAGAAGAGCGGATTCTTCAGGATCTGCGCAGCGTCATGGCCGGGCGCACCACGATTCTCATCTCGCACCGCATCTCCACTGTGCGCCACGCCGATCGCATCGGCGTCCTGGTGCGCGGGCGAATCGTGGAACTGGGCACGCACGAGGAACTGCTGGAACGCAACGGTTACTACGCCAGCCTGTTCCAGAAACAGCTACTCGAAGAAGAGCTGGCTGTCAGCCACTAACCGCGTCTACGCCGTCCAGCTGGAACTCACCGGCTCTGCGGCCGGCATGCGGGTCGCCCTCGTCATCACCATGTGCCCCGACCCGCCGTCTTCCTCGCCCAGCAGACGCAGCACTTCCGGATCGTGGGCCGCAATGCTCCACGCCTCACGCACATCGCGTATGCAGCCGATCGCTTCCCTGAACCGATCCGCCGATTCCAGCCGCGATCCCTCCAGACACAGCGCGAAGATCGCCGCGTAAAACTCGCTCAGAGCTTTGGCGGAATTCCCTCCCACGTCGGGCCGCAGCCGCGACTGCAGGTGCATCAGGATCTCCAGCACCCGGGCGACTGCGACGCGGCGGCCCTCCGGATTGCGGTTCTCGACCGCCGCGATCGCCTGATACAGAAAGCGAACCATTCCGTCATAGAGTGCGACAATCAGCTCCACCGGATTCATGCCGGCCACTGCCTGCTGCTGGTAGTTCATGTTCCTCCCGCACCGTCTCGCGTTT
>Ga0181520_10007254_pt1 | contig 16447 bp, 10 predicted proteins | sample PEATcosm2014_Bin_29_FD_132451 | JGI IMG/M metagenome (GOLD analysis project Ga0181520, IMG submission 132451) | Peatland microbial communities from MTU Mesocosm Facility, Houghton, MI, USA - PEATcosm2014_Bin02_30_metaG | ecosystem: Environmental > Terrestrial > Soil > Wetlands > Peat | place... | reverse complement strand
TCACCTAAAAGGAGAGGGAAAGGGCATTTCCGAGGGTTAAACTGGGTTTATGAGCCAGAAAGTGCGACATGTCGCACTTTGCAGGTCTCTTTTTTGGGGCTCGGAAGGCTAAATGTCGCACTTTCTGAGGGTTGAAATGGAAGAGTGCCAGGTGCCTACAAGCTGCCTGTTGCCGTGATGGTTGAGGGTACATCCTCCACCCTTTTTCAGCCCGCCCGGCCAATTGCTTGGGGCATTGTGCCGACGGGGTGAACTGGATGCGCTTTCGCTGCTTGTTGATCACACGCAATCGACCACGGATCCATTGGCACTTCCGAGCTCTTGTTTGATCGACTACTTCCAGGGTGCCGATCGGTAGAGTCACCTTCTCGCCTTTTTTAAGCGCCGCGGCGATTGAGTCGAAGAAAATGTTCACTACCTTCGCCGCTTTGGGGCGGCTCAGCTCCCATGGGTTCCAGGCTGACTTCACAGTCCCCGTTCGGCTCGGGGAGATTGCTCGTACTAGATCGCGACGGGTCACCGCGCTGACGCCGCTCCAAGAGGCCTAACTGAAATTGCAACAAGGTCGGATATCGGAGATTTTGCATCAAATGTCGTGTCCGCTCATCTGAAGAAGTATACGGAAGTTATTCAATATTGTATTCTTGTCGCCACTGGTCCCGTTTATAGCGCGGGATTTTCTACGTTATAGCCAGGTGGAGTCTTTCTTGCGCTCGACATCTCCAAACCACCGTCTTCCAGCATTGCTCATCGCAGCGTTGGGTGAAGCTTTGCCCATGACAACGCCTTCTCCTTTATCGAGTGTGCAGAAATACAGGGCACACCAACTTGAAGAACGCCAAGTGCGAGGTGAATGGTGATGGGTATGATGCGACTTCGGAGGCGCGACACAGTATGGCGATGATCCCGGGCTTCGAGTACGACCTCTTCGTAAGCTATGCACATGCAGACAACGTCATAGCGGAAGAAGAAGAGGGTTGGATCACGCAGTTCGTGAGCCGGCTCAGAGCTGCTTTGGGCATGAGATTAGGCACGTCTAGCGAACTCAAAATCTTCTGCGATAGCAACGAGATTAGAGCTAATTCCAGATTGCCGGAGTTGCTGCTGGCAACCAGAAAATCGGCGCTCTTTTTGGCAATCGGCTCACCTAGTTATGTTGCATCGGATTGGACCCGTCGAGAGCTTGCGACCTTCGTAGAGCAGAATCCCGACTTATCGCGCCTCTTCATGATCGAGTTCTTGCCACTGAATAGCGACGAACGCTATCCATCTCCCCTTCACGAGAACATCCGCCTCAGATTTTGGAAATCGTCTGGACCTCGTAATCTTGAGATGTCGCTATCGCCACATGCGGACCGCGATCTATTCTCCAGCTTGATTCATACCCTGGCGGCTGACATTGGAAAGGAGTTAATCAAACGTCGCGTTCTTCATCCGCTCAAAGCCCAATCGTGGATCGGTGAGAAGACGCATGAAGCCGTGATTATTGGCGGATCGGACACTCAACTCGCTCGCCCTAAGAAGACAGTTCTCCTCGCTCAGACTACCGAAGATTTAGATGACGAGTTGGATCAACTGCGTAGTTTTCTGCTACAGCACGGCGACGAAGTTACGGTACTACCAAGCTCGGGCTATCCCCAGGGTGGCGATGCCTTTAAGTCTGCGTTCCGTAGCGACCTAGCACAAGCAGAATTGTTCGTTCAACTACTGGGGAAGCGCGCCGGCCGTATGCCGCCCGACCTTCCCGAGGGATACACCCATTTCCAGTCAGAATCTGCGAAATCTTCGACTGCCACGATTCTTCAATGGCGGCATCCGGACCTCGATCCTGAGTCCGTGCTCGACTCCGACTATAAGTCCATGCTCCAGGCGGAAACGGTTATTGCTTCGGGCCTCGAATCCTTCAAACTTCAAATTCTGAAAGATCTTCGTAAGGGTAAGGTGTCAGTGCGACCGGCAAGATCCTCGACAGTTTTCATCAATGTTGATGACAAAGACCTGGAAATTGCGAAGGAGGTTGAGCGGGAATGTTTGCAAAATGCCTTGACCACGATTCTGCCAATGTCCGGCCCATCGTCCGAGGCCGTCCGAAACGACTTAGCCGAGAACCTAATCGATTGCGACATCCTCATATTCATCTATGGCGACACCACCCAGGATTGGATTCGCGGTCAATTGCGCTTTTTCAATAAGGTGAGGCCAAAAAGGGAATCACCCCCAAAGCTGCTGGCGATCTGTAGCGGCCCCCCACCTAAGGCGGACATTGGCATCCACTTCCCCGACGCCCATATGATCGACTGTCCCTCCGGCTGGAACCTTGAGCCGATAAAGAAACTCTTTTCGGAGTTCGCTGGATGAGTTTACCCCGCTTACCGTACCCAGGCCTTCGCGCCTTTACTCGTGATGAAGCAGACCTGTTTTTTGGGCGGGAAGGCTGCGTCGACACCATGATCGACTGTCTCGCCGTCAATCGATTTATGGCTGTACTCGGGCCTTCCGGCAGCGGTAAATCCTCGTTGGTTCGGACTGGGCTATTTGACGCACTCGAGTTGGGTCTTCTCTCCAAAGCTGGATCGCACTGGAAGATTGCCGAGATGCATCCCGGTGGCCAGCCTATCCGCAAGCTCGGTGCCGCATTGCTATCCGTAAGAACTGATGTCTCCTCGGATCAGACGGATGAAGACCTCATGACCACCTTTCTGCGTCAGGGACCGCGCTCGGTCGTGGAGTGGGCAAGCGCAGGAAACATCCCTGAAGGGTTCAACCTCCTTATCTTGGTCGACCAGTTTGAGGAGCTGTTCCGCTACTCGGACTACGCCCAGAGGGAGGAAGCGGAAGCCTTTGTTGCAATGCTCATTGAGAGTTCATCGGCACGCGGCATCTCAGTTTACGTTGTCATCACCATGAGATCGGAGTACTTAGGTGCCTGCGCATCCATCCAGGGCCTCGCGGAACGGATCAGCGCAGGGCTTTACCTCGCACCACGCATGGACCGCGACCAATGCCGCGAAGCCATTGAAGGACCTGCCAGCGTACTCGGTTTCAAAGTGGAGGGCGCGTTGGTCAACCGGCTCCTCAATGATTTGGGCACCTTTGCACCTTGGCAGGTGGGGGAAGAAGGCGATTTAGCAGTACAGTTGGCGCGCCAGGCCGACCAATTGCCACTGATGCAGCATGTTCTCAATCGGCTCTGGCTCTGTGCGGAGCACGAATCAACCGGAGAAGCGGTAGAACTGAAGCTCGCGGACTACGACCGGATCGGGGGACTCTCCGGAGCGCTCGATGCCCATGGTGCAGAGGTGATTGCCGGGTTGGGGTCTGACCGGCTGGGTTCAATCGAATGCGTCTTTCGCGCGTTAGTGAGCGGGACCTCACTCGTTACAGCCGTTCGGCGGCCGTGCCGGATGGATGAACTGATCGTGGCCGCGGGCGACAACAGAAACGATGTAGTCGCCATCGTAGAGGCCTTCAGCGCGCAGGGATGCGACTTCTTGAGAACCTCTGACCCGTCCCTTGTGAACGATGCCATCATCGTCGACATCAGCCACGAAAGCCTGATTCGTCAATGGGCGCCGCTTCGGCAATGGCTTGAAAAGGAAGCTCGGGATGGCACTGCCTGGCGAAGGCTGCTTTCCGCAGAAGAGCGTTATACGCTCGGCGAAGGTGGCCTGCTCACCGGATTGGATTATCAATCCTTGACGGCCTGGTGGCAGTCGGTCGCACCCGGTTCAGCATGGGCCCTTCGGCACGGCGGCAAATTCCAAGCGGTGCAGACCTTCCTTGAAGCCAGTCAGCGCGCGGAAGACATCCATGCCGAGGTGGAGCGCCAGCGCCAGATCAGCAAGCGGAATTTCTTGTGGATCGGGATCGCCACGCTTGTCATGATTCTTGCCGTTGTCTCGTGGCTGTGGCTACATAATCAGCAGTTGGCCACGCAGCTGTTGACTCAAGCCGAGCAGCTGAAGACTTCATTGAATAACGCAAGTATCGCGGACTCCGCCTTTATGACGCTGGCCCAGCAGGATTTCGACGCCGGCGATTTCGGCGCGGGAAACCTTCTATTGAGACAATGGATGGTAGCGAACGCTCCTCAAGAAGGCAGGCATCAAGGGTTCGAGTGGTATTGGCTTTGGGCGCGCTACAACGGCGAGAGCGCTACAACGTATATCGGGCATTCGGACGAGATCCGCAGCGTTGCCATATCTCCATTGCCTGACAGCGGCCTAGTTGTGACAGGCGGGGCCGACGCAACTGTGCGGATTTTTAACCTTCATGAGTCATGCACGCCCGGCCCGTTGACAGTCGCTCCAGACCCGAATGCACCGGTCAACACAAAACCGCCAACTTCCATTCCCTGCTTTCGGCTAAAGCGCGCGCTTGTCGTCAACGACAGCGGGCTCATATCTTATGGCCCGGAAGATCAGCAGTGGAAGAACTATCAACAAATCATACATAAGCAACAACAGAACCTTAATCGCCTGTCGCAGAGTCTGCGGCTGCAGCCCATTGTCATGGGCATACGGTTCTCTCCGGACGGCGCATGGATCGCAATTGTAACCGGCCATTGGGGATCGATAATGATCCCAGGTAAGGTCTATCTATTGAGAACGGCCGATCTTGCAGCGAAACCCATTCTGGTGCCCACGCATCACACGGGTTATATCATCTCGGTCGCTATCAGTAATAGCCTGGAGCTCGCCACCGGTGGTTCCGATAGTACTGCTGAGTTCTTCAGAATCAATCCAAATAGAACGGTCAGCGAGGAGAGGATGAGTGTTGCTCCCGGAGGTAGCAACGGAATTAGCGCGGAGGCGTTTTCAAAGAACGGCCGATACTTTGCGATGGCCTTCCAGAGTGGCCATCTCGCGGTCAAGGACATGGATGCTCCGGACACAGACCCGATTCCTGTACGGATTGTGGATGCCTCCGGTCTGCAGTCAGTAACTTTTTACGATGACGACCATGACAGCCCCGTGCTAGTGGGATCCAAGGACGGACATATCCTGCAGGTTGATTGTGGTACTTTGACGCCGCACCCTGTGGTAGATAGCGGCCAGGGGATTGTCATGTCCCTGACTGTATCGAAGGATCGCCAACTCTTGATCTCTGCGGGAACCGACTCGACGCTGAAGGTCTGGCGGCTGCAGCGGCCCACATCCTTCATCGAGACAGGAAAGGATCCCGATGTGCTTCACGGACACCGGGACAGAATCTACGAAGCCGCCATCACGCCCGACCAACAATTGATCGTATCCGTCAGCGCAGACTCTAACGTCCGCTTCTGGCACCGACAGCCGATTGTCGATTTCGGCGACGACCCCACGGATCCAGACAGTACTCCCAATTTTGCTTCCCAGCCAGACGGTTTTGGGGTGCGTGGAGTGATCAGGGCGCTGGCGTTCTCTCCGATCGATGCGGTCGATGGCAATAAGCTTGCTTACATCCGCGGGGTCGCGGAGGGTGAGAATCCGACAAGCCAGGAAGTCAATGGGACAGAGGTCTTCTTCTATGACCTTGATAAGAGTGACGGGAGGGCGCTGCTGCGGAAACCCGTTGATAGTCATGGAAATGGAACAGCGATTGCCTACAGCAAAGGAGGCTATGTCGCTACCGGGACCACTCAAGGCCTTGTGATGCTATGGGATACAAACCGAGTATGGAACGACCCAAGTTATACGCCAACTCCACTCGAGATGCCAAAGAATCCGGACATAGTACCTATGGGTGCAGATGTAAGTATCTCCGGGCTTGCGTTTTCCAGGGACGGTATATTGGCCGCCTCCTACTATCATTCTATCCTCCTTTGGAAGCCCCTTCACGATGCCAGAAGCGGGACAGACACTTACGACCTCGTCGGGAGCACCACGCCGGACATCATGAAGAGCCGTCGCGCGTTGGCCTTTTCGCCCAATGGTAATTGGCTTGCAGTATGCACCGGTGCTGACTCCGCGAACATAGAGCACAAGGATAGCGTGGATGTGTTGAATACTGCCGACCTTCTACAAGGAGATGATACTCATCCCGTCGAAAAACTAGAGGTTGACGGCCTTTGCAACGCAGTGAGTTTTTCCGCTGATTCAAATTGGCTTGCAGTCGGAACCACCACCCGCGAAATCGCAATATGGAGAATCCAGGACAACTGGAGTCCGGTGAGAGGAGTACCTTACGAGTTCTACAGAGGGGACATAGGCAAAAAGGAGCTGGAGACGAATAAGGTTGTACCTGCGAATCCTCTTCCTTTTCCTGGAGCGCAAATCAATACCCTCGCATTCTCGCCTGACAGTCGCGTTCTGGCGTATGGGACCACCGATTCCAAGATTCTTCTATGGGACATCCAGGACAGACAGCCGCCGAAGACCATCAAGGTGCATACCGGGGGCATCTTGTCGATCGCCTTTTCGCCGAATGGCAACTGCCTAGCCTCCGCAAGCACGGATCAAACTTTGCGCATTACACCGACCGCGGAGCCAAGGATCCGAGCGGCGGAGAAAGAATGGATATCCTATGGCAGCTTCTGGTCGTCCTGTGTTGGCTCACCCAACCGCTAGATGGAGAGTTCACGACGGGATGGGCCATGCACTACGTAGCACTGTGAACTGCTTGCGTTGCCAGGTGAGCCGGGCTATCACCCTGTAAACTGCTACGAACAGATACACTCGGGGAACCTAATGAATAAAATCTTGGAATGCCTCCAACTCAGAACGATAAATCGACTTTTGGCAAAGAAGCGTAGCGCGGGTTTGCTCCTCTCTACGCTGATTATGCTGTCGTTGCTCGCCACATCCGGCTGCGCTGTTCGTCGCGTTCGCGCGGACTTCACGGGCTTTGAGAAGGCTTATGCCGATACCTCGAACCACGAGCTGCTTCTGAACCTTGCTCGGCTACAGAACCACGACCCAACCTACTTCTTCAAGATAGGCCAGATCACTAGTTCCTATCGCATGTCCGCAACCGCTCCGACCAGCGTCGGCTTTGCGTCGCAGAGCTCGGTGGCGGGCAAGTCAAATACAACTGGCGGCGCAACGCCGGGCCTCAGCTATGAGAGCGATCCACTGTTCCAGTTCATTCCGGTGAACGATGAGACCAACGCGCAGCTCCTGCTGAAGCCGATCCCGCCCGAGACGTTTTATGTTCTCTACCAACAGGGCTGGAGAATCGATCAACTTTTCCGGCTCATGGTTGATCGTATCGAAGTGACCAACTCGACCGCGTCAGATTGCAAGGTCTCAATATTCCGAAATGTTCCTCCCTTAGTGAGCAGCAATGACGGCACTGCGGTTCATCTTGATCCGCTTCAGAAGGAGGAACTCAGCAGTTACGCCGGCTTCCTGCGTGCTAGCGCGATCGCATACGCATTACAGAAACATGGGAATCTCGTGTTGCGTGAGGTCGGTACGTTTGTGCCCCTCGATCCCAACGCAGTTCCCGCAGGACCCTCAACGCAGCCTAAAGAGGACCTTGGCGGAAGCTCCAATCCACCGCCAGCCAGCTCAACCCAGAATCCCGCTGACACTGGCACGTCCAAGAAGGGTGTTATAAGCGCAACCGACATCGAGAAGGCTGCCGAGAAAAACCTGTCTTATGAATCAGTCAAATCAGCCGGAAATAATATCCTGATTGGTCAGAGAATAGTGAGTCCCAGATTCTTCCTGATCCCGACCCTGTCATCTACACCGGAATCTGAATCTGTACCTAACACGACACTAATCATGGGGGAGCTCGCGAGCGACCCACTTCTGAGGCAGTTGACGGGTAAGGACAACAAGGCGATATCGGCCCTGACGATATTTCTGGGCGCGGTTCAAAACGGCTTCGCCATTGAGGACAACGTCGAAAAGCCGGAACAAGGCGGAATAGCGTGCCCTGTTGGCAAGAAGGATACCAGTGCCCGCCTGGTGTTGCGCTCCCTGATTGGCGTAATGGCGTCTGCAGCGCAAGAACAGCTATCGCTGGAAAGGTTATTAAGCAGTAGCCCCAGCCCGATAGTCCCCAATCTGGAGGAGGCGCCAGGAGGATTGAGCTTATATGATGCAATCCCCGAAATCGAACGCCTTCCCATCTTGCGGATCAATTGGAATGTAGAAGGTGGAATCAAGTTAGCTCCGCCGAAAGGTAAGTCGTTAACCGAGCTAAACTACCAGGGGACGGAATACCTCATAGCGGATCTGAAGCAGACAGTGCCAGAAAATGAGTACTGGAATCGCGATGTTTTCCGGCTTATTGCAGCACTGACCGCTCAGGTGACTGTAGATACGTCAAAATACCCGATTGCCAATATCCTGCAGTTGAATGTCCAGTGAGCTGGCTTAAGGTATTTGAAAACATCCGAACGATCATGGTGCGCACAAACCGCAAACTATCCGGAATACGGCTTCCGACCACGCTGGCGATAGGATTTATAGGCCAACGGAGCTTGCCCGATGAGGCGAAGTCGCGCGAGTTGCTGGTGGAGTTTCTTGGCGAACGCGTCCGGCTCACCAACGGCCTCGTATATGGCGTCTCCTCTCTTGCCGAGGGCGGCAACCTGCTGTTCACGGAAGTGTGCATTCAGTTGGGCATCTCACTGCAGCTTCTGCTGCCCGTGCCACCCGATAAACTCCAAGCCAGCTTCAATCCATCGACGTGGGCTCGTGCCAGGCGTGTATTAGACCAGGCAATCTCGATCGAGATCGTGGCGGCTCAAAACTCGGTCGAAGACGCCTCCTACGAATGCGGAATTGAAACGATACAGCGCAGCAGTCTTCTGGTGGCGCTCTGGAATGGTGAGCCTTCTGGCAGGATCGGCGAAGTTTATCAGATCGTAACCTTTGCGAAACAGATTGGCCGACCGATGGTGTGGATTCATAGTGAGCAAGGGACAGTGCAGTCCCTGAGCCACGAGACGGAGCGTAGGCTGTTGCACGATCCCGAGCTTAATTTCCTGAACGATTTACCTGACTGCGGTGTCGCATGCTCCGACGGATCCCCCACAACGATCGCGGTACAGTGGTTCAAGAAAATCGACGCGAATGCCAGCAAGCTTGCCCCCCAGGTGCGCCGGGCGGCAAGCATCCCAATCCTCTACACGGCGGTAGCGGCTGTCTTGAGCGGGGCGGCCTCGAAGTCATCGGCTGGGACTGTGTGGATTGCGGCCAGCGCCGCACTCGGAATCATTGCCACGGCTCTTCCTGTCGCTCTGCGCCTGGATCGGCGGCAAGCGGTATGGGCCAGGACGCGAACCGCGGCAGAGGTTTGCCGCTCCGTACTCGCGCAGTGGAATACGCCGTTCCAATCCGAAGTCATTGGTCCGGAGATTGGATCGGAACTGGCAGGCACACTGACATCCTTACGCCTGCTTAAAATGCAGGCGGCCGCCCATGGCCGAGCCTCCCTGGAAGAATTCAAGAAGCAGTACCTCAAGGACCGCATCCTCGATCAGATGGACTATTACTCCAGGCATGCGGAACAGGCCGATCACGAAGCCTGTAAATATCGCCGCATCACATTTGTATCGATTGGGTCCGCCGTTTTGCTTTCACTCTGCTGGATCGCCGGTATTATGGGTGTCCCTGGACTGCAGGGCGTTATGCACGGGCATTGGTTTGGACTCAGCCTCTCGGCACTATTTCAAGGGGCAACCGTTGTCGGAGCTCTTCAGATAGTGAACGACAGCAAACGCCGTCAGCGGCGGTATCGAGAACTCCATAACTGGCTGAGCGACTGGAACTGCCAATTGGGCGCGCTGCGCACCTGGTCGTCGGTTCTGAAGGTGGTCGTTCAAGTGGAGAAAACCCTGATGGTAGAGTTGCTGGAGTGGCGATCGCTGGCAAGGAACACCAAGCTGCCGAGGAAGTAAACCTATGAAGCGCATTTTAGCGTTGGATGGCGGTGGAATTAGAGGCGTCTTCACGCTGGAAATACTGCTGCGTGTCCAAACAATGCTGCGCGAGCACTATCAGGCTCCGGCGATGGTGCTCGCGGACCACTTCGATTTCTTTGCCGGCACAAGTACTGGTGCGATCATTGCAACGTGTCTCTGTTGGGGCATGGACGTTCAGAATATCCTCGATCTTTACGTCCTTCATGGTAAAACCATGTTCACTCCTGTTCGTAACCCCATTAAGAAGCTACTCATATCGAAGTTCGAGGCGAAGCCACTCTCCGATATGCTGAAACGCACCTTCTCAGACGATGGAGATGGAGAACATCCTGCGCTGATCGGCACTGACCGCCTCAAGAAGCTATTGCTCGTAGTTGTGAGGAATCATACGACAGGGTCAGCGTGGCCGCTCACCAATAATCCCTTGGCAAAGTACAACGATCGGTCGCGCCCGGATTGTAACTTGAACGTTCCGCTCTGGAAGGTGCTGCGAGCCAGCACGGCCGCCCCAGTGTATTACGATCCGGAGAAAATCATGCTGGGCGATCAGGAGCAGATTTTCGTCGACGGCTCCATCACCCCATACAATAATCCAGCGCTGATCGCCGCACTCACCGCCACGTTACCGTGTTATCAGCTTAACTGGCCGTCCGGGCCGGAGAATATTCGCATTGTCTCCCTGGGATCGATGCGCTTCTCTTCCGCACTACCGAAAAAAGTTGGCAAACTTTGGGTAATATACAACGCGAAAAAGATACCGCCCGCTTTGATCCAAGGCATCGCGTGGGAGCAAGACTATATCTGCCGCTGCCTGGGAGAGTGCATCTACGGAGAACCCCTCGATGGGGAGATTGGGAATTTGATGGACGCCGCGCTCCCCGGTCAACGCTGGTTCAGTTATGTGCGGTACAACCAGTCGTACAACGCTGAGGCGGCAGAAGCATTGCTAGAATCATACCCAAATTTGGCTCAGCTAGATGCGGTCACCGCGATTCCCGTTCTACGCAAATTGGGGGAAGCCTATGCCGCGGAACATGTGGAGTTGCAGCATCTCATCTAGGTGGCACATATTGATTAGCCTCGAAGCATCTGCGATGTGCGCCCGTTAGAAATGCAGAACTGCCCCACGAGGCAACATCGATGACAACTACGATGCCTCCATCAGCTTCCCGCGGAATAGCCTCCCCCAACCGTCTAAATCCTGAAGCATCAACGTTGCCACGTTAGCGGCCTGTGCTCCTAGCGCCTGAGAGACTAGCGGTCGGCTGGTATCCAGCCTGGAGACGCGAATCCTTGCACTTTGCAACTCCAGGATCATGTGGTGCGATTGTTCCGCCAGCAGTTGCAACTCCGAGTAGTTGCGAATCGCCACAAATGCTGCCGAGAATCCCGCCAGTACGATCGCAATCAAGCCGAAATTGATTGCCAGCCCATGCTGATCCTGACGAAAAAGCTCGGTGAGTACTTTGAGGGATACAAAGATGACCACTGCAATAAACGCAAAGCTACTGAGCTTCTCAAAGGTTCGCGACGCGTTGAGCGCTGTCGTCTCCCGCTTCCGGTGATAGACCAGTTGCTCGTCAATGAGCTTGAACAGGATGCCCCGTCCTGACTCTTTGCCGGCTACGGTGCCATCTGGGAAAGGGGCGCACCTCTGGTTCGCGGCAAACAGCCACGCCAGCCACGACAACTGTTCGATGTCGACAAGCCTCTCCACTTTTCCAACCGAAAGAGCCCAACCCAGGGCTGCCAAGGTCTCCTGTTTGCGAAACAATTCCGCAACGAGCCGATATTCAATCGACTTACGGTGCCACTGCAGATGGAAGGACGCGATCACCAGAGCCAGGATCAGAACCAGCGCCACCAGTTCGCAGACCGCCATGGCAAGAGAAAAAAGTTGCGTGACCGTGCTCCCTGAGAACCCTACCCAGAGCGCGCTCACGCCTAAAATCAGCACCATTGCCGTGAGAACGATGGTCAGCATATAACTGGACCTGTAGCGTGCCGCGTAGTCGTTTGCTCGCCCATCGGCAATCGCATATCGGGTGAACCAGTAGCGCGCACAGGGATCCGTGGGCACGACCGCGGGCCGCGAGTCCTCGACCGTCCTCCCTGCCCAGTTCATCACCGTTGTGTAGGTCTTCCAGATAAATCGGCGCGGGCAGGGTACTTCCCGGAAGTAAGCCTCCAGGGGCGAGTCGTCTTTCTCTTTAAAGCACGACACTAGGTGTTCGATCCAACTCCCGTGGTGTTGCAGTAGCGTGGCACGCGGAGGGATCAGGCGCTGAAGGTAATTCTGGAGCTTGGCCTCAGCGGGCAGCGCTTCCGGTAGAGATGGCACTGGATACTGAATGTCCTGGATATCAGCCAGCCATTCTGGTCCGGTCACCTTCTGTGCATGAATCCACCAGATTGGAACCCCCATTGTTGCGGCATAGTGAACAATCTCAGCCGTCCCACCGCGGCCATTGCTGGGTTTTCCATCCCATACGGCAATCAGCAAATCGCAGTGCCGCACCACAAAACGGCCAACCGCTTCATACGCCTGGCCTGAGGAGTGGTCATCTCCCGGCCCGGAACTCCGTGCTCCATCCAGTTCCAGCTGGCCGGACGTATGGGAGATGAGTTGGCGAAACTCGGCCAAGTCCTGTTCCGCCGAGATGGGCTCCGTGTCCGGAGACTGATCCTTGATGCCGGTGAAATCCTCCTCGTACTCCTTTTGAGGAAATGGCATGGGGACAAAAATCTCGCATCCCTGGGCCAAAGCTTCCCTCGCAGCCAGCCGGTCGGCGCCCAGCGCAATTGGCGTGATCAGAGTAATCCTGGGCAGCGGCATCCCGCCGGGACCTGGTGCGTATGCATGAGCCACCTCCTTCAACGAGGCCAGCCGTTCCATATCGGCCTTGACCAAGGCAAACACATCCTTCAAGTGCTCACGGATTCGATTAAGCTGATCGGTGCGGAGGTTCCTTGCGCCCGTGATCCCGAGGCGGAGAGCCAGCATCGGCCGCGCAGGTATTCTATCTTCCATCTCTGGCATGTAAGCTCCGTAATGAAGCAGCGTCGCAACAATCACAGACTGGATTTTGTCTGGCCCTCTGGCACAAGCCGAGCCGACGAGGACCGTGCCCTGTTGTCTGGCAAATAAACAATTCAAAAGCAGCTGCAATATGACCAAAGAACCAAGTTACAAAATGACCCCACATCATTCTCCGGAACGGCGCACACAGAGCGCACGTCCGTTGCCGCCGCTGCCGAGTATATTGTAGAACCGCCTCCCATCGTCGAAGGTGAAGCCCCATGTAGACCCAGAATCAGTCATCTGAGATCTGCTCCATTGGTAGCCGGAGAGTTGCAGGTTGCCCTTCACATGCCAGGTGAACGGTCCGCCATCGCTACTCTGCCCTGGGATGTTGACGCTTGCATCGTAGATTCCCGGCAACTCGTCGATGGTCGCCAGCCGCCAGTCGCCGTGTCCGGCCAGTTGCAGTCTCTTGCAATAATCCATCGCCTGCTGCCAGTTGACATCGCTGCCGTTGTCCTTCTTTGTCCACATCAGGCCCGTCGCCGGATCCGTCCATGTCTCGGACGCCTCCTGTTGTTGCCGCTGCTGCTCGGCTGCGACCTGTAGTTGCTGCTGCTGTTGGCGCTGAAATACATAGATGAGGACGACGACCAAGATGACCACTACCGCAGACACGAAAAGAGCCACTGGGCGGCTAATCTGCTGCCACCACGGTTTGGCATGCTCGGCAGCTTCTCGCTCCGCCTTGGGTTGGGCCTCTTGCATGGCTGCCGCTGTCTCGGCCTCGCGCTCGCGTTGCTCGTGGGCCTCCCGCTCGGCTGCCTCCTTGCGCCTCAGCGCCTCGGCCTCTTGCGCCTTGCGTTCAGCTTCCTCTCGCCCCTCGCGTTCCGCAGCCGCCTTAATCCGTGCCTCCTGTTCCTTGCGCTCAGCCTCTTCGCGGACCTGGCGTTCCGCAGTCGCTTTTCGCTGCGTCTCCTCTTCCTCTCGTGCCTTTTGCTCGGCGATCTCACGCAGTCTCTGTGCCTCCGCTTCACGAGCCTGCCACGCAGCCTGCCGTTGCGCGTCACCTTCGGCGGCCTTCTCGAGGACAGAAGGGTCGGGGTGGGTTACACGGAGATGCTCTAACAACGCGGTGAGGCCTCGCGCGTAATCAGCACGGAAGTCGATGCGCTGCGTCCGTTGCAGCCGCAGCGGCACAATGCAGTCCATGTAGAGCACGGGGATGACGATCTTGCCCTGCTCCAGCGCAAAGGAGATCTCGTTGCGTACGTTATCCGATCGCGCCGACGACGGCGAAAGCACGATCAGCATCTGGGGCGCGTCCATCAGCGCGTCTTCGATCGCGTTGTCCCACGGTCGCCCGGGCAGAATGTCGAGCTGGTCCAGCCACACATTTGCGCCCGCCGCCTTCAGATCCTTGGCGAGGCGAAACGCGAACTCCGAATCTTCGCGACTATAGCTTATAAACGCGGCTGACATGTGCGGGCACAACCAGTCTCTCAAAGTAAAACTTTCACAAAAGCCGTAGCCGGGCTGTTAACCCTAGCCTACATCAGCCGCTTGTATACCAGAAAGAACGGAAAGGATGCACGACTCGATTTCAAACCAGAGTTCGGGAGGAAGCTCTGGCGCAAACCGAGCCGACGAGGATCGTCCCCTGTTGTCTGGCAAATCAAAAATGCGTCAAGCAACTGCAAAATGTCCAAAGAACCAAATTACCAAAGGCCTCACATCAATCTCCGGAACGGCGCACACACAGCGCACGATAGTTGTGGCTGTAGTCGAGCCTGGTGGAGAACCGCCCCCCAGCGTTGAAGCCGAAGTACCACGCCTCCCCAAAAGCATTTCCCTGAGAGCTGCTCCAGATCCCGCCGGAGAGTTGCAAGTTACCCTTCACATGCGTAGTGGCCAATTGACCACCGCAGCAATGCCCTGGGACGTTGACGCTTGCATCATAGATTCCCTGCAACTCGTCGATCGTCGCCAACCGCCAGTCGCTGTGTCCGGCCAGTTGAAGACCCTGGCAATAATTCATCGCCTGCTGCCAATTCACACCGCTGCCATTGTCCCTCTTCGTCCACATCAACCCCGTCGCCGGGTCCGTCCAGGTCACGACGACCGCGGGCTAAGACGGCCAATACACATAGATGAGGACGAGGACCAGGATGACCACTAACACCGACACGAAAAGAGCCGCACTGCGCTCGCGGGACTCCCGCTCGGCTGCCTCCTTGAGTCGCAGCACCTCGGTCTCTTGCGCCTTGTGTTCAGCTTCCTCGCGTTCCGCAGCCGCCTTTCGCTGTGCTTCCTCTTGTGCCTTGCGCTTGGCCTCTTCACGCTCATCACGTTCCGCCGCCACCTTTCGCTGCGCCTTCTCTTCCTCTCGTGCTTTGCGCTCAGCCTCTTCGCGGGCCTCAAGTTCCGCGGTCGCCTTTCGCCTCGCCTCCTCTTCCTCTTGTGCTTCGCGCACGGACTCCGGCTCTTGCCTCAACTGTTCCTGAAGCTCCGCCTCGGCTGCTGTGTCGGAATGCATCGCGGTTGACGCCTCGGAACTCCGAGCAGCCGCCGGCTCCGCCGCATGTACCCCCAGATGCGTCAGCAGCGCGCTCAGGCCGCGGGCGTAGTCCCTCCTGAAATCAATGTGTTGAATTCGCCGCAGCCGAAAAGGAATCGGGCAATCTTCAATGACGATGGGGATGACCGTCTTCCGCTTCTCCAGCGCAAAAGAGACCTCATCCATCACGTTCATCGAGTCGACAGCAGCCGAAGAAAGCACTACCAGCATCAGCGGAGAGACATCCAGAGCGCCTTCGACTGAGCGGTCCCAACGCTCGCCCGGAGGAATATCCAGCTGATCCAGCCATACGTTCGCTCCAGCCGCTTTCAGGTCGCCGGCCAGCCGCATCACGAACTCCGAATCACTGCGGCTGTAACTGATAAAAGCAGCCGGGTCACTTGCCGACATCAGCAACCTCCATGGACATCATAGTAAATAATGATGTTACTTGAAATTGGAGCGTTCGGATGGTGTCAGCACGAAAGCCTGGGCTGAGCCCTAGCGCCGCGCAATCGGGGCAGAGATCACCTTATATCATTTATTATCTTGTCGAGTGATGCTGTGAGCGATTCGAACTTTCAGAACGGTGAGGGTGTCTAGGATTGTGTCTCTCACGAGAGCTGGTACAGAAAGGCCGGACACAGCATTGGGGCTGACTATTGCTGGGTTTCTTTGCGATCGGGACGCGACCTCTTCCGATTGGGCGCCTCCTAGGTGTTCATGACGAGCGAGTCTGTTCTGTCCTGTCGACCTTTGCTCCACTTTGCATAATGCCTCTCACAAACTCGTATTGAATTGCCGAGCAGCTATCTTCACATCATGTAGTGCGTATTCAACGCTACTGCTTCAAGAGTTCGGAATAGTTGGCCGCTAACCAGGTCTTAACAGTCTGCTGCAAACTCTCAGCAGTTGAAAGAATCTGCTTGAGTTCCTCATTCGAGATGCTTCCAGCGGAATCGTAGCTCGCCACATTGCGCTTCTTTGAGAAGGCCATGATCTTGCGAAT
>Ga0181520_10007253_pt1 | contig 16449 bp, 15 predicted proteins | sample PEATcosm2014_Bin_29_FD_132451 | JGI IMG/M metagenome (GOLD analysis project Ga0181520, IMG submission 132451) | Peatland microbial communities from MTU Mesocosm Facility, Houghton, MI, USA - PEATcosm2014_Bin02_30_metaG | ecosystem: Environmental > Terrestrial > Soil > Wetlands > Peat | place... | reverse complement strand
GTATACCGCCAACACCATGGCCAGCGCCATCGAAGCGCTCGGCATGAGCCTGCCCAACAGCTCCGCCCAAAACGCCATCTCCCCCGCCAAGATGGACGATTGCCGCCGCGCCGGCGCCTGCGTGATTGATATGTTGAAAAAGGGAATCCGCCCGCTCGATATTTTGACGAAGAAAGCATTCGAGAACGCCATCACCGTCGTCATCGCGCTTGGCGGCTCGACCAACGCCGTGTTGCACCTGCTCGCCATCGCGCACGCCGCCAAGGTCAAGCTCTCCCTCGACGACTTCACGCGCATCGGCAAACGCGTGCCCGTGCTCGCCGATTTGAAGCCGAGCGGCAAGCATTTGATGTCCGAACTCGTCGCCATCGGCGGCATCCGCCCGCTCATGAAAACCCTGCTCGACAAGGGACTGCTCCACGGCGACGCCCTCACCGTCACCGGCGAGACGATGGCGCAGACACTCGCCGGCGTGAAACCCTATCCCGCCGGGCAGACCATCATCCAGCCGTTCGATCGCCCCATCAAAAAGGACAGCCACCTCGTCATCATGCGCGGGAATCTTGCCAGCGAAGGCGCCGTGGCAAAAATCTCCGGCAAGGAAGGATTGAAATTCTCCGGCAAGGCGCGCGTATTCAATTCCGAGGAAGCCGCGCTGGAGAAAATCCTCGACGGCTCCATCGTGAAGGGCGACGTCATCGTCATCCGCTACGAAGGACCGCGCGGCGGGCCGGGCATGAGGGAAATGCTTTCGCCCACCTCCGCCATCATGGGCAAGGGACTCGGCAAGGACGTGGCGCTCATCACCGACGGCCGGTTCTCCGGCGGCAGCCACGGCTTTGTGGTCGGCCACATCACGCCCGAAGCCTACTCCGGCGGGGCGATTGGCCTCGTGAAGAACGGCGACACCATCACCATTGACGCCGGGAAACGGGAACTGACGCTGGAAATAACCGCCAAGGAAATGGCCGCCCGTGCAAAGGCGTGGAAAAAGCCCGCGCCCCGTTACACCCGCGGTGTGCTGGCAAAGTATGCCGCCCACGTCACCAGCGCCTCATTCGGTGCCGTGACGGATATGGATTTGAAGTTGTGAGATCAGTCAGGTTTAGCGGGATACCGATGCAATGAAACTAATTTATAGCGATTGGTTTCATTTGCGTCTTAACAAATGACTCAAAATCGCTGACAAGTGTAATCTGGTCACTTGCCAGACCACGGTCAGCCGTCACTCCAACCTGATTCATAGCGGGGGCAAACTCTTTTAGCATTTTGCTGACATTATAGGCCGAAGTATGCGGTTTGTTCTGCCAATAAGTCTCGCGGTTGGCCCGCACCCATGCCGGGGTATCTGAATTTGCGACGCACACTTCGACTTGACCTGCCTTTCCATTAAAAAGATGTTTCAAGCCATCCAGTAAAAACGAGTGCATTGACATTCCAACAAACGAGATTTTATCGGCAGATTGAATTTCGCGTCTGGCTCTTTGCCATATGCCGCTGAAAAGAGGTTGAAGGTTTCGGTATAACGGAAAGCTTTGAGCATCTGCAAAACCTTTTTCTGATACCATTTCCCATGGGAATAAAATTGGCGGCAATATTCCTTCTACAGATTTTTTGAAAAGCTTTTCCGCCCTTTGAATCGGCGGGTCTGAAAAAAGACTCTCAAAGCCAGCAGCCTCGTCGGCGAAATGACAAATTGACCCGTGCAATTTAAGCACACAAAACGCCCTTTTTGTTTCGCCTTCATTCAGCCAATTTAAATCCTGCTGCGAATAGAAACCACTTGTCACTGCGTTGAGCTGCATTTCGAGTTCCTTGTGTTTCACCATGTCCTCTGGTGTTTGGATAAAACCTTTCCCTCTTCGCGTGACACTCCACCGATGTTGTTTAGCCCGAAACAGCAGGAACTCAAGATATGGGTCGTAGTTGTATGTTAGAATGGTTATATCATCGCGGAGGGAAACAAGATCATCCGCAAACACAGACTGGACAAAACCATAATATTCTGATTTTTCAAAACTTTCTTCGGGATTAAGCAAACCCAAAGCTGCTCGCAGCATACAACGCAAGCCGTGAATTTCATTTTGCAATCGAGAAATTCCAGCCAACTTGCAAAACTCATCAATCGTCGCGAAGCCACCCTTGCGGAATAGGTCTAGCGCGTCTTTATGCCTGTCCCAATAGGCCATCCCCAATGTTGTTATTGGTCTGCCAACAAAGCCGTGCTTGTTTTCGTATTCAACCAAAGCTTGTTCCCATTTATTGCGTGAAGAAATCAGAAGCCTTAAACCATTAGCCAGCGGATAACCAGAACCGTGTGAAGCTCCAGCTCCGAGAAAGATGATATGTTTGCCTGTTCTCAATCTGACATAGGAGAATCCGTTCTGCTGCCAAAATCCAGCAAATTAAATCTTGGAATCACGTTTACTGAATCCCAACGGTCTTCCATCAATCAGCCCAGGGCTGCCCGCCTTCGTCTGACTCCGGCGCACGACCGTAGCGGCTTTCGGCAGAAAGCCGGATTATTTATTTTCCCGAAGAATGCGGCACCCTGCCGAGACGCCGCCACGGTTGATGAATGATTTTGCTCCGTTGGAGCAATCCTGCCAAAAAATCATCAACCGCGGCCACGCGAATAATTCTTTTCCCCAAATTCTTTCGCGTATTTGGCGTATTTCGCGGTTCAGTCAAACGTGGTGCCAAACCATTTTTGATAGAGCGGCCCGACAATCGGCATCGGTTTCATCTCGCCGTTAATGGCGGCCACCAGCCCCAAAATCCAACACACAAGCATCGCCACGCCAAAAAGCGCGACGCAGGGCAGGACAAGACAGCCAAAGAGCGGAATGATCATGAGAATGAGTGCGCACGGCCAGACGACGATCCAAGTCAGGACAAAGCCGAGCATCTGCCGGAGGTGATACGCGCCAAGCTTGGTCTTTTTGTTGCTGTGAATGATGGCGGCGGCGATGAAGCCAATCAACGTGATGTAGGCTATGATTGCAACCGTCTTGTCTTCACCGGGGGCCGGCGGCGGATTGATTGCGGGAGGCGCGGGATTTGGATTGTCCATGGCAGTTTTGACTTTGGGTTGATGTTTTGGTTTGTCAAGAACGACGGTGTCAATCCTATTCCGAACCCGCCCCGCGTCAAGTGAGGATTAGGAAATGGAATCGCTCATTTCCGGCCCAAACCGGACATGGGTAAAACACCGTATATCATCCGCGCGACATTTCGTGTAGATGTTGCGGCGTGAAGGGAAGAGAAATTTCGCCGTGCTCATGGGATTGTTCATCCCTGACTGCCTGGCGATCGGTGATCGAACAAGGACTTCGCTGTCCGTAGCAGAGTTGGCAGAGAGGTTTTGCTCGCGGCGCGGCCCGGACAGCACTCCACAGGTTAACCGCGCCGCCCTTCTGAGCGCCTTGGTGAAGGCGTCCAAACCTCATCACCACGAAGGCCGGGCAGATTTGCCCGGCCTTTCGCTTTTTGGAAACAAAAATTCATTTCGCATTTGCCGGCCGGTTCGGCCAAAATGGTTTTACTGTCTGGATGATTTCGAGAATCATTATTTTCATGGCCATTGTCGCAATCTCTGCACCGGCTTTCAGCGCGCCGGAAGAGGTGGTTCTGCTCCACGGCCTCTGCCGCACAAGCCGTTCGATGGCGAAAATGGAACGCGCGCTCACCGAAGCGGGCTACCGGGTGAAAAATGTGGATTATCCCTCGCGCACGGCGTCCGTCCAGCAGCTCGCCGATGACGCGATTGGCAAGGCAGTCGCCGATTGCCAGCGGGACGGCGCAACGAAGATTGATTTTGTCACGCACTCGCTCGGCGGGATTCTGGTCCGCAGTTATCTGGCGCGCCATTCCGTTCCGTCGCTGGGCCGCGTGGTCATGCTCGCGCCGCCGAATCAGGGCAGCGAGGTGGTGGACAAACTCGGCTGGCTGTTTCTGTTCAAATGGATCAATGGCCCGGCGGGAAATGAATTGGGCACGGGCGCGAATTCCACGCCAAACCGGCTCGGCCCGGCCGCTTTTCCCGTCGGCGTCATCGCGGGCGACCGCTCCATCAACTGGATCAACAGCCTGCTCATTCCCGGCCGCGACGACGGAAAGGTTTCCGTTGAACGAACCAAGCTCGCGGGCATGAGCGATCACATTGTCATTCACACGGCGCATCCGTTCATCATGCGCAACCGCGAAGTCATCCGGCAGACGATTCAGTTTCTGCGCACCGGCGCTTTTGACCGCGCGACCGGCTGAATCCGGCGGTCACAGACCACGCTTCAGCAATTTCCCGTTTGGAATTGCCGCGGTAAAAAGTTTTGCTTCCATCCCCTGCCCGCTTGTGGTTCTCTCTCCGAAACGAATTTACCAAAACCTATCCATGAAAAACATCGTCAAAATCACCGGGCTGGCGGCAGTCGCGCTGGCATTTGTCGGAGCGGCGTCGGCACAGGACAACGTGACCGGGAAATGGCAGGGGCAGTTTGATTCCCAAATCGGGGTGCAAAAATACACCTACGAGTTCAAGGCGGACGGAACCAACCTGACCGGCCGGGCCATCGGCATCACCGAGAACGGAACGAATGACGTGGCCATCACCGAGGGAACAGTCGGCACAAACGGCATCTCCTTTGTCGAATCGTTCAAGTTTAACGACATTGACGCCCGCATCGAATACACCGGCAAGGTGTCCGGCGACGAAATCAAGCTGCACCGCAAGGTGGGCGATTTTGCCGATGAGGATCTCGTTGTCAAACGGGTCAAGCCGAGCGACGTGAAACCCGAAACAAAATCGGAGCCCAAGCTGTAAAATTTCGGCGGAAGACGAATCAGGAAGCGACGCCGCCGGCGATGTATTGTTCCATCTGGGCAATCTGCGCGGCCTGGGTGGAAATCGTCCAGTTCACGAGGTCACCGATTGAAACGATGCCAATAACGTTTCCCTTGTCCACAACGGGCAGGTGCCGCACGCGGTGTTCGGTCATGAGCTTCATGCAGTCCTCGACCGAATCCTGCGGTTTGACGGTGATGACCACGCCGGTGAAAATCTCGCGCACGCGCGTCTCCTTGGACGACTTGCCCTGCAACACGATTTTGCGGGCATAGTCGCGCTCGGTGAACAATCCCACGAGCCTGCCGTCCGACAGGACGGGGAGCGCGCCGATGTTTTTCTCGGCCATGAGCCTGATGGCTTCATAGACGGTGGTTTCGGGCGGGATGGACCACAAGACCGAACTCTTGTGGTGCAGCAACGAACTGATTGGGACGCCTGATCTCATAGGTTTGATGCTCTTATCCACCATATTAGCCTTTCTTGCAAGTAAAATGTTTCAAGTATTTTCTTTCCGCGCAGCCCGTTCGCTGCCAGCCTCCGGCCGAGCTGTCTACAAACTTATGGACTCATTGCCGACTGTTTTGCTGAAACCGGGCGAGGCCGACCGCATCATTGCCGGCCATCCGTGGATTTACCACGGCGAAATCCTCCGCGTCACCCAGCCGCCCGCCGACGGCGGACTTGTCCAGGTCAAGGACCATCGCCAGCGGCTCATTGGCACGGGCTTCTTCAACTCAAAATCCAAAATCGTTGTCCGCGTGCTTTCGCCGGAGCGCGTGGAGGTGGATGAAAAGTTTTTCGAGGAGCGCATCCGCGCCGCGCTCGCCGTCCGGCAAAAGGATCTGCCGGGCGCGACTTCCTTCCGCGTCGTGAATGCCGAGAGCGATTTCTTGAGCGGGCTGATTGTGGACAAATACGAGGAAGCGCTTGTACTCCAGATTTCGTCGCTCGGCATGGACCAGCGCAAGACGCAAATTGTCGCCGTGCTGCAAAATATCTTTTCGCCGCGCGCCATTCTGGAACGCAGCGACATGGCGTCGCGGAAGTTCGAGGGATTGGCGGAAGCAAATGGGATTTTATCCGGCGAATTGAGCGGCCCGGTTTTAGTGAATTTGAACGGGCTGAAATTCGAGACGGATCTGGTGGCCGGCCACAAGACCGGCTTGTATCTGGACCAGCAGGCGAATTATCTGGCCGTGTCGCAGTGTGCAAAGAACGCGCAGGTTTTGGATTGCTTCAGCTTCCTTGGCGGATTCGGGTTGCACGCGGCGCGCGCCGGAGCCGCACACGTTCATCTGCTGGATCAAAGCGCGGATGCGATTGAAGCCTCGAAGCGAAATGCCGCCGCCAACGGCCTCGCGGAAAAATGTTCGTTCGAGGCGATCAATGTCTTCGACTGGCTCAAGGCGAACACCGCCGTCAAACCGCACGAGCGCGTCATTCCCCGGTTCGATTTGATCATTCTCGATCCGCCGTCATTCACGCGCAACCGGGCTTCGGTTCCCGACGCGCTGCGCGGCTACAAGGAAATCCATCTGCGCGCGTTGAAGCTGTTGCGGCCCGGCGGCGTGCTGGCGACGTTTTGCTGCTCGCATCACGTCAGCGCGGAATTGTTCCAGGACACGCTGCTCTCGGCGGCATTCGATACCCGGAAAATCTTGCGCCGCGCGGCGGCCTACGCGCAATCGCCCGACCACCCGATTATTCCAATGATTCCAGAAACGGAATACCTCAAAGGTTTCGCGTTTGAAATGGTGCGGTGATTTGCAGCCGCCGGTGCCAGTCGGCGGATTCCGCGTTTTGACAAACGCAGCTACTTTAACAATTCCCGCTGCCAGCTCATCAATTCCGGCTCGTGCCGGTCCCAATCGCGCGCGAGGTCGCCAAGCGTGGATTTGCTGGCAATGAGCGTGGCGTCAATGCCCAGCTTTTCGGCGTGGACATCACGGCGGCGGGCCAGTTCGGCGTATCGGCGGCGTTCGGCCTCGTTCGGACGGTCAAACTTGTGCCGGATGATTTCCGGCTGCCGGCCAGCGGGAACGGCCAGCCCGGCCCGGACCGCATCCAGCAAAGCCTCGCGCCGGCGCGGCGACATTCGCAGCGGCAACAGATTCTCCACCGGTTGATTTTCCGCCGCCGCGCCCGCAACTTCCGAAAGCTTTTCGTGGTTCAAAATGAAGAACGGCGGACGATTCGCGGCGATGGCTTCGCGTTCGCGCCAGTGCCAGAGTTCGCGCAAAACGGCAAGCGCCGGGCGGTTCAAGTGGCTGCTGCCCTTGATGCGCCAGACGGAATCGCCGTCCACGACGGGCGGCTGCGAACATTCGGCAATCAATCGCGCGCAGCTTTCCTGATGCCACGCAAGCCGGTTTAACCGCTGGAGTTCCAGCTTCAGCTTTTCGGCGAGCGGGTGCAAATAATGCGTGTCGTTGCGCGCGTAAATTTCCATTTTCTCCGTCAGCGGACGCCGCGCCCAGTCCGCCTTCTGCGAACCCTTGTCCAGTTTCACGCCGAGAAATTTTTCTGCGAGCGAACTCAAGCCGAACTGCCACTCACCCACCAGCCGCGCGGCAAGCATCGTGTCAAAAATCGCGGAGGGCGTGAATTCATGGTGCTTGCGCAGCAGCCGCAGGTCGTAATCCGAGCCGTGCAGGATGAGTTCGCGGGTTTTCAGCGCATCGAGCAGCGGGGCAAGATTAATTTTCGCCAGCGGATCAACGAGCCGGTCGCCGTCAACCGTGCTGATTTGAATCAGGCAGACTTTTTCGGGATAGGCGTGCAAACTGTCGGCCTCGGTGTCGAGCGCCACCCATTTGGCCGCGCGCAACTTTGGCAGCCACGCGGCGAGCTTCTCGTCGGTTTCAATCACACGGAAATGTTTACCACAAAGGCGCGGCGACAGAAAGTTTTAGAATTTGTTTTGTGTCCCGGCGGCCCGGTGGTTTAAGTTTTGCGCATGAACCTGGCCACGGCTTTCATGAACTGCGCGGAACAGCACGCGCAAAAAACCGCCATTTTTTGGGGCGAGCGCGAAATTTCCTACGCGGAACTTCTCGCGCAGTCGCAAAAGGTCGCCGCGCATTTGCAAAACCAGTTCGGCGTGAAGCCGGGCGACCGCGTGGCGTTGTGGCTGAAGAATTGCCCGGAATTTTTGCCGGCGGTTTTCGGCGTTTTGCTGGCGGGCGGCGTGGTCGTGCCCGTCAACAACTTTCTCAAACCCGCCGAAGTCGCGTTCATCCTGAACGATTCCGGCGCGAAAGGCGTCATTTCCGACGCCAGCCTTGCCGAGGCGCAGGCGCAGGTTGCCAAACTCCTGCCGGGGCTGAAAATTTTGAGCGCCGAAGAAATCGGGAACGGCCAGTTGCAAATCGCGGATTTCAAACCGGCGGAACGAAGCGAAGCCGATCTTGCCGCGCTGCTCTACACCTCCGGCACCACCGGCCATCCGAAGGGCGCGATGCTCACGCACGGGAATTTTCTGCACAACATCGCGAGCTGCGTCCAGGTGCTCGACGTGCGCGCCGACGACCGCGTGGTGGTGGCGCTGCCGCAATTCCACAGCTTCATGTTCACGGTCGGCTCGCTGTTGCCGTGCCTGACCGGCTGCGGCATCGTCCTGATCAAGACGCTGCATCCGTTCAAAAGCCTGCTCGAAGAAATCGCGAGGCATCGCGGCACGATTATGCCGTCCGTGCCGGCGTTTTACCGCGCGGTGCAGGCCGTGCCGGAGTTCGGCCAACTGCCGTTGCGCCTGTGCATCAGCGGCGGCGCGCCGCTGCCGGCGGAGGTGTTCAACGGGTTCACGCGCAAATTTTCGTTTCCGTTGCGCGAAGGTTACGGCCCGACGGAAAGCAGCCCGGTGGCCACGGTCAATCCGATTTACGGCGAGAACCGGCCCGGCTCCGTCGGCAAACCCATTCCCCATGTCGAGTTGAGCATCCGCGACGAAAGCGGCGGCGAATTGCCCGTGGACGCAACCGGCGAAATTTGCATCCGCGGCGGCAACGTGATGCTGGGCTATTGGAACCAGCCGGAGGAAACCGCGAAAGTGTTGCGCGATGGCTGGCTGCTGACCGGCGACGTGGGCCACCGCGACGCCGACGGCTATTTTTACATCACCGACCGCAAGAAGGACATGCTCATCGTCAACGGCATCAACGTCTATCCGCGCGAGATTGAGGAGGTGATTTACCATTTTCCCGGCGTGAAGGAGGCGGCGGTCATCGGCGTGCCGGACGCGCGGCGCGGCGAGCAGCCGGTGGCGTTTGTCTCGGTGGCGGAAGGGCAGACGCTGGACGAAAAGGCGCTGCTGCAATTCATCCGCGAAAAACTGGCGGATTACAAAGTGCCGAAGCAAATCATCCTTCTGCCCGCGCTGCCCAAAAATGCGACGGGGAAAATTTTGAAGACGGAATTGCGGAAACAGGCGGCAAAATAGATGCTGTAATTATTTGGTTTTCAATAGGTTAAGTCACTTCCTTTTCCGGGTTGCGTTCTGTGTCTGGCTTGGTTAATCTATGTTCATCGTTCGGGCATGAAGCACGGGCGGTAAAAGTTTTTATGGCTGAAGGTTACTGCGTCAAATGCAAGGCCAAGCGGGAAATTGCGAATGGCATCGAGGAGACAATGAAGAACGGGCGCAAAGCCATCAAAGGCAAGTGCCCGACCTGCGGCACGGTCATGTTCAAGATTTTGGGCGGCAAGGCCGCTCCGGCTGAAACCCCCGTTAATCCGCCGACGAGCTAATTATGTCGCACCAGCTCGCCTACGTCATCGTCACTCCCTATTCGCTTTACAAGTCGCGCACCGGCGGCATTTTGAGCCGGCTCATCACGCGCACCGGCCTCGATCTGGCCGCGATGCGGATGTTTGCGCCCTGCAAGGAACTGGCGAGGCAATACGCCGAGGCGATTGTTTCCGCCGAAGACCCGCAGGACCGGAAAATCCAGGAACTCCTCCACGACTACGTTCTGCACAATCTCTCGCCGGATCCGAAGACGGGCCGGCGCCGCCGCGTGCTGGCGATGGTCTTTCGCGGCGAAGACGCGGTGCGCAAGGTGCGCACGGTGGTCGGCAATTTGAGTCCCGACCGGCGCAGCGGCGAGACAATTCGCGACACTTACAGCGATTTGATCATGGACGACGACGGGCAGACGGTGCGTTACTTCGAGCCGGCCGTGCTGGCCGCGCCAAACGCGGAGGAAGCCGAGGCCAAATTGAAATTGTGGGCGCGCTTTTCGGATTCCGACGGCGGCATTTTGGAAGATGTCATCGTTTATCCGCCCGGGCAGATTGGCGAGCGCACGCTGGTGCTCATCAAGCCGGACAATTTCAAATTCCCGACCGGCCGCCCCGGCAACGTGATTGATTTCTTTTCCCGCACGGGGCTTTACATCGTCGGCGTCAAGGTGCTGCACATGAGCCTGGCGCAGGCGCTGGAATTCTACGGCCCCGTCCTCGAAGTGTTGCGCACCAAGCTCAAGGAGGGTGTCGGCGAACGCGCCAAATTGCTGCTGGAAAAGGAACTCGGCATCAAAATTCCGCCGGAGCAGCAGCAGGCGCTCGGTGAAATTCTCGGCCCGCTCCACGGCGACAACCAGTTTGACAACATCATGCGGTTCATGACCGGCCACGCGCCCTCGGAAATCAAAACGGAGACCGAGCGCCGGCAGCCCGGCACGCAAAAGTGCATCGCGCTGGTTTATGAAGGCGTGAACGCCGTCCGCAAAATCCGCGACGTGCTTGGCCCGACCGACCCGTCCAAGGCGCCGCCCGGCTCCATCCGCCGCGAATTTGGATCGAACATCACGATCAATGCCGCGCATGCGAGCGACTCGGTGGAAAATGCCAGACGCGAGTTCGCCATCGTCAATCCGGGCGAAAATAATTTCCGGCAGGTCGTTGAAGAGCTTTACGGAAAGCTGTAAGCCCGCAATTTGCCCAGCATCCCTGCATCCGCGGCGGGAAATTTATAACCGGCCAGTTCTGATTTCTCAACCCATTTGAATGCCGCGCAATCCAGCGGCTGCGGCCTTCCGGAAATCAATTTGCAGGTGAAGAACTTCAGGCGGACGGTTTTTTCGGCGTAAGCGTGCGAAATCTCCTCAAACAATCCGCCGACTTCGACTTCAATGCCGAGTTCCTCGCGTAATTCGCGGACAAGGCATTGCTCGAAAGTTTCATCCGGCTCGCGTTTGCCGCCGGGAAATTCCCAGAGTCCGCCGAGATGCGATTTTGCGTGACGTTGCGTGATTAAAATTTTGCCATCGCGGAAAATGAGCGCGGCGCTGACCTCAACGCGGTTTTTAATTTTGAATCTTGAGTTTTTAGTTGAAGCGGAGTCGGCCTTGCTCATCTCAACTAAAAATTAAGAATTCAAAACTCAAAACTAACGCCCCACGCTTTTGTAAATCCAGCCGAGCCGTTCCATTTCGGCGCGGTCGAACAGATTGCGGCCGTCAAACATGATCGGGTGTGTGAGCGATTTTTTGGCGCGCTCCAAATCGAGCTTCTTGAATTCGTCCCATTCCGTCGCCACGACGAGCGCGTCGCAGCCTTCGGCCACGGCGTTCATGTCGTCAATGTAAGTCACGTTGGCCAGAACCAGCTTCGCCTTTTCCATCGCCTTCGGATCGTGGACGCGGAGCGCCGCGCCTTCCTTTTGCAGGCGCTGGCAAAGCTCGATGGCCGGCGACATGCGCACGTCGTCGGTGTTCTGCTTGAACGCGAGGCCGAGAACGCCGATGGTTTTGTCCTTCAACACCCAGAGCGTATCGGTGATTTTTTTCAGAAACCGGTCCATCTGCCCGGCGTTGATTTGCTGGACATCCTTGAGCAGGCGGAAGTCGTAGCCGACCTGCTCGGCGATTTTGATGAAGGCGCTCAAATCCTTAGGAAAGCAACTGCCGCCGAAGCCGATGCCGGCGTTGAGGAATCGGCGGCCAATGCGTTCGTCCAATCCGATGCCGTTGGCCACCTCCTGCACATTCGCGCCGGCGGCTTCGCAGACGTTGGCGATGGCGTTGATGTAGGAAATCTTCAGCGCGAGAAAGGAGTTTGCCGCGTGCTTGATGAGTTCGGCGGAATTGATGTCGGTGACGACAATCGGCGCGTTGAACGGCGCGTAAATTTCCTTCATCGCGGCGACGGGCCGTGGCGAGCGGACGCCGATGACCACACGATCGGGCTTCATCAAATCGCCGACGGCGAAACCTTCGCGGAGAAATTCCGGATTGCTGACGACATCGAATTCCACCCGGGCCTTGCAATAGCGCTTGATGGTTTCAGAAACCTTTTCGCCGGTCTTGACGGGGACGGTGCTCTTGTCCACGACAATTTTGTATCCGGTCATGGCGGCGGCGATGTCGCGCGCGACCTTCTCGATGAAACTCAAGTCCACCGAGCCGTCCGGCTGCGGCGGCGTGGGAACGGCGATGAAAATCACGTCGGATTTCTGGACGCCCTCGGCGGTGCTGCTGGTGAATTCAAGCCGCCCGGCGGCGACATTTTTCCTCACAAGCTCATCGAGGCCGGGTTCGTAAATCGGAATGCCGCCGGACTGGAGCAGTTTTACCTTCGCCGCGTCGTTGTCCACGCAAACGACCCGGTGTCCGACCTCGGCGAAACAGGTTCCGGTGACCAGGCCGACGTAACCCGTTCCGATGATCGTCAACTTCATGGTTGTTTCAAGGGAGCCGCCGGGGTTGGCGCGGGCGCAGGCGTGGGAGCAGGCAATTTATTCTTCAACTCAATCGAACGCATTGCCGCTTCGGAACCGAGCGACGTGCCGGGGCTGGCGTTCGCAACATCCTGGTAAAGGGCGAAGGCATCGTTGAGCCGGCCTTGTGATTCTTCAATCCGGGCCAGTCCAAACTTCGCGCCGCTTACGACCTGTGCGTCGGAAGAAGTGCTGATAACCTTCTGATACGCGCCGGCAGCCAGATCCGTTTTGCCCTGGGCTTCGATGCTCGCCGCCACGCCGAGCTGGGCCTGGCCGGAAAATTCACCGTCAGGATGCGCGTCGAGGTATTTTTGAAATTGCGCCTGCGCCTCGGGAAATTTGCCCGCACCGAAAAACGCCGCCGCGCCCTGCAGCAGTGCGCGCTGCGCCGCGGCCGTCCCGGCTTGCTGCGTGGCGATTTTCAAGAAGGCATCGGCTGTCGGCGCGCTGCTGGAAATAACCACCTGCGTCAGCGCCTGTCCGGCGGCGATTTCCTTCGACTCGTTATGGCAGACCACGAACCAGATGACAAAAATGACGAGGACGGCGGCTGCCGTTCCGGCAATCAATCGGTTCTTGTTGGCTTCGATCCAGGGCCACAATTTGAGCAGATACAATGTTGTCGAGTCTTGAACTTGCATAATTCAGGCCGCAGTCTTCACGGCAGCCGCCCAAAACGCAAGCCGAAATCTCCCGTTGCGGCGTAATTTGCTTGAGTGCCATTCACGTCCTCTTATCTTTTCTGCGCCTATTATGCACAAAAACAAATCCAGCCGCCCATTCACATCCACCCTGATCGCCGGTTTCGTCCTGATAAGCCTTGCGGGCCGCGCCCAGGTGGCCGCCACGAACAGACCCGCCGCCCCGCCCGCCGCTCCGGCGGTTCTGCCGGGCAAAGGCCTGGCGCAGCATGATTTCTTTTACGCGGGCGAAGGCAGGACGCGCGATATGTATATCGTGCGCGGCGGAAAAGTTGTCTGGGCCTACAACGACACCACCGGCAGGGGCGAAATCAGCGACGCCACGCTGCTCTCCAATGGAAATGTTTTGTTCGCGCATCAATATGGCGTCACCCTCATCTCGCCCGACAAGAAAGTTCTCTGGAATTATGACGCGCCGACCAATTGCGAGATTCACACCGCGCAGCCGATTGGAACCAACCGCGTCATCTTCATTCAAAACGGACGGGAGCCGAGGCTGTTCGTCGCCAACATCGCGAGCGGCCGGATGGAAAAGGAAATGCCCATGACCGTCGGAAACACCAACAGCACGCACGGCCAGTTCCGCCACGCCCGCCTCACCGACGCGGGCACTTATCTGGTCGCGCACATGGACATGAATAAAATTGTCGAATACGATGAAACAGGCAAGACCGTCTGGGCGGTGACCAACGCCACCCAGGCCTGGTCGGTGCAGCGATTGAAAAACGGAAACACCTTGATCAGCGGCGGCGCAAATGTGCGCGAAGTCAATTCCAGGGGCCAGACCGTCTGGGAACTCACCGCCGCCGACCTGCCGGACTACAACTATAAAAGCATCCAGATCGCGACGCGCCTGCCGAATGGCAACACGCTCGTCAACAACTGGGTCAGGTGGGATGGCACAACTGATCCAAGCGCCGCGCCGGCGCAGGCCATTGAAATCACGCCGGACAAAAAGGTCGTTTGGGGGTTGCGCTCCTGGACAAATCCCAATCTCGGTCCGTCCACGACCATTCAACTGCTCGATGAACCCAGCGTGCCGGAGAACGTCCATTTCGGCAGCATCAAGTAGAGACCCCGGCCATGGAAGCGTAGTGGCTTTCGGCAGAAAGCCGATCCATCAATTTACGCCGAGCAGGCTGCGGCAAAGAAACAGCCGTGATCAAACGGCACGGAGAAAACAAAAATGCCGGACCGTTTTGGAACAGTCCGGCATTTTGTTTTTGTCTGTTATTGATAGCGATACAGCTTGACCCACTGGATGATGGGGCCGTCGCTGCCGAACATCAGGCCGCTGCCGGACTGGTTGTTCGCGGCGGCGGACGATTGATTGTAATCCAAGACAACGTCATCGCCATTAACGTTGCGCCCACGAATCCATTTGCCGTTCACAAACTTGCCCTTGGCGGCGTCGGCCAGGCCGATAATCTGCGGTCCCGGCGTGTTTGCCGAGAAGGTGACTTGCACGTTGCGTCCGGCGACATAGAAGGCATCGAGGCCGTCTTCAATGGCGATGGCGTAGCCCAGCGCGGACGTGACCGCCTGGCTGCGCCGGTCGCGCTGGAGTTCAACGTGAATGACGTAATTCCCCAGCGTGATGTCCTCCTTCTGAATTTTCTGCTGGGTGTCGAGCCACGAGGCGCCAATCGTCCCCTTGGATTGCGCGTCCAGAATCAGCGGCTTCATGTCGGCCAGCAGCTTGTAGGCTTTGGCGAGCGGCACATTTTCAACCGCCATCGGCGCGGATGCTCCACCGGCGGAGCGGGTCTCGCCCCAGGTATCAACGTGATTGACGCCAAACGGCGAGTAGCCGATGGATGCATACTGCCCGATGCAATAAACGGCGTTGGCCGCGCCGCTCGCGTCGCCGGACGATTCCGGCACGAACAGCGGATTGTTGGGGCGCTGGAACTGGCTGCACCAGAAGCTGAAGTTCGGCAGATGAACGTCCGGCGCGTTGATGTCAATCGCGGGCGCGCCGGCCTTCCAAATGTCAATCACAAGCGGCTCCGGGCAGCCGGACGGATAATCGCCCGGCAGCTTGTCCGTGGGCTGGACGAGCCAGGTGTTTGAGAACACCGGGATCGGCAGTTCATCCTTGCCGACTTTTGCAAGCTGGTTCATGTAGCGCGCGTAATTCCACGCCATGAAAATTTCGTCGGTCGCGGGGTTGGCGCCGAAGACTTCCGTCCAGGTGCCGGAAGTTTTGCCGCCGGCGGTTTCCCATAATTTGAGCAAATCAGGCCAGAGCGTCGCCTTGTTCTTTTGCAGATAATCCATCAACTGCTGCGGCACGGGTTGGGCGAAGGCCGCATTGGCGGCGGCGGAATGGTCGCGCGTGTCGCCAATCAATCCCACTTCATTCTCCAATTGAATCATGATGACGGTGTGCTGCTTGGAATCCACCTGGCGGAGATGATGCATGAAGGCGGTGTAGGCGCGGGTGTCGGCCTGCAGGTTGTTGTCGCTGAAGGTCGAAAGCACCTCCACCGATTTGCCGTTCGTGAGCAGGTCGCGTGGGAACCGCTGCTGGTCGGCCTTCACCCAGGCGGGCGCAAAGCTGGAGAGGCCGTTCTTCCAACTGCCAAACCAGAGCAGGACGACGTGGAGGTTGTTCTTCCGCGCGCCGGAGAGGATGCCGTCCACGAGGGAGAAGTCGTATTTGCCTTCCACCGGCTCGACCCAGTTCCAACCAACGCCGACGAGGACGGTATTGAGGTTGGCTTTGGCGACCTTCGGCCATACCGTGTCCATCAATGCGAGATCAGAGGAGGCCGTGTTGTCGGTTTCGCCGGCCAGCGCCAGATACGGCTTGCCGTCCACAATCAATTGCGTGGCGGCGCCGCGCTTTTCGAGGTGGGGCATCATCGGGTTGACCTGGGCTTGAACGCCAGCGGGGATGGCGAGCGCAACCAAGGCAATGCAGTTCAACAGAATTTTATTTTTCATGGCTAATCTTATCTTCCAATTTGTTAATTGTTTATTGATACCGATACAGTCTGACGTGCTGAATGCTGGGGCCATTCATCAAGCTTAATCCGCTGCCGGACTGGTGGGCCGCCGCGGCTTTCGCCTGATCGTATTCCAGCACACAATCGTCTCCGCCCAGCCGGCGGGTCACCACCCAATGGCCGTTCTCAAAGCGGCCCGCTTCCACTCCCGTCACGCCGGCGATGGGCGGTCCG
>Ga0181520_10007252_pt1 | contig 16452 bp, 16 predicted proteins | sample PEATcosm2014_Bin_29_FD_132451 | JGI IMG/M metagenome (GOLD analysis project Ga0181520, IMG submission 132451) | Peatland microbial communities from MTU Mesocosm Facility, Houghton, MI, USA - PEATcosm2014_Bin02_30_metaG | ecosystem: Environmental > Terrestrial > Soil > Wetlands > Peat | place... | reverse complement strand
TTGCGAAAGGACAAATTAAATCAATAACTTTAATACCTGTTTCTAATAATTCTTCAGATGCTGCTTGATCTTCATAAGACGGAGCCGCTCTATGAATTGGAGACAACTCTTCTGAGCCAATTGGCCCTTTGTTATCAATTGGACAGCCTAGAACATCCATAATACGTCCCAGAGTTTTTCTACCAACAGGAACACATATGGGTTTTCCTGTATTACTAGCTTTAAGTCCACGCTTTAATCCTTCAGAAGAACCCATAGCAATAGTTCGAACAACTCCATCTCCCAACTGCTGCTGTACCTCCAAAGTTAAATTTATTTCATCATCAACAATTAAGGCATCGTAAATATTTGGCACTGTATCGCGAGAAAATTCAACGTCTATCACTGCCCCAATAATTTGTACAATTGTACCAATACTCATAATAGTTCACCTTATGGTTTCATTTTATACTGCTGCAGATCCTGCTACGATCTCTGATAATTCTTTAGTAATTGCTGCTTGCCTTGCTTTGTTGTACATTAACTGAAATTCATCAATTAAATTACCTGCATTATCTGAAGCACTTTTCATAGCAACCATTCTAGCTGCCTGTTCACAAGCAGAATTTTCTACTAATCCCTGATAAACCAACGACTCAATATAACGTTTCAATAAAGCATCTAATAATATTATTGGTTCTGGCTCGTATATATAATCACTTCTTTTCCTCTTTGGTTTGATCTTATCGCCAACAATTGGTAATAACATTTCTATTTTAGGTTTTTGGGTCATATTATTGACAAATTCATTGTAAATAAAAAAGATTTTATCTAATTTATTAGCCTCATACGCATCTAATAATACTTTAACCGGGCCAATAACTTCTCTTGCTTTTATTTTTTCTCCAACAAATGCAGAGCCAGCAATAATATTAGCTTTATGACGTCTAAAAAACATTTCTGCTTTATTACCAATTGTGCATAAATCAATTTCGATGTTCTGCTCTGCCCATTTGTGCATTGCCTCCAATGCCACACGAAAAAGATTAGTATTTAATCCACCACACAAACCACGATCAGAAGAAACAATAATAAAACCAATGCGTTTAGTTTCTCGTTCTAATAAATATGGATGTTCATAATCAATATGGCCACTAGTTAAATGTTCAATTACTTCTCGAACATTTTTAGCATATGGACGAGAAGTAAGCATTCGATCTTGAGCTCTACGCATTTTGCTGGCAGAAACCATTTCCATCGCTTTTGTTATTTTCCTTGTGCTTTTAATGATTTTAATTTTAGTTTTAATTTCTTTAATATTTGACACTTAATTTTCCTTTACTGGCGCTCATCCACAAAGGAAGTAATTATTTCCTTTAATTCATTCTCAATTTCTTCGTTATAGTCCCCAGCCACATTAATCTTTTCCAACACCTTAGGATATTTTCTTCGAGCATAATCATGTAGATTAACTTCAAATTCCATAATTTCTTTCGCTGGAATTGGATCCAAGAAACCTGTCTCTACTGCACACAAACTTAAAGCCATTTTTGCAACTGAAAGCGGGGCGTTTGGGGCTTGTTTCATCATTTCCATAACTCTTTTTCCGCGCTCCAATTGTTTTCTGGTTACTTCATCTAAATCAGAGGAAAATTGAGAAAACGCAGCTAATTCTCGATATTGCGCCAGAGCTAATCTAATACCTCCACCAAGTTTTTTAATGATCTTGGTTTGAGCAGCTCCACCAACTCGAGAAACAGAAAGTCCAGCATTAATCGCCGGACGGATCCCTGAGTTAAATAAGTCCGTCTCTAAGAAAATTTGTCCGTCGGTGATAGAAATAACATTGGTTGGAACAAAAGCTGAAATGTCTCCTGCTTGAGTTTCAACAATTGGTAGTGCAGTAAGAGAGCCAGTACGTCCTTTTACCCTGCCATTAGTTGCTTTCTCTACATATTCTTCATTTACTCTGGAAGCTCTTTCGAGCAAACGGGAATGCAAATAAAACACATCTCCAGGATAGGCTTCACGGCCAGGAGGGCGCCGTAGCAGCAAAGAAATTTGCCTATATGCCCAAGCCTGCTTGGTTAAATCATCGTAAATAATTAGGGCATCTTCTCCATTGTCTCTAAAGTATTCTCCCATTGAACATCCTGTATATGGCGCAATATATTGCAAGGCAGCTGATTCTGCTGCAGTAGCTGCAACCACTATAGTATGTTTCATTGCATCATGTTCTTCTAACTTACGAACTACCGCCGCAACCGAAGATGTCTTTTGTCCTATAGCAACATAAATACATTTAACATTTGAGTTCCGTTGATTGATAATTGTATCAACAACAATAGTTGTTTTTCCTGTTTGCCGATCGCCAATAATTAATTCGCGCTGTCCTCGTCCAATAGGGATCATCGAATCTATTGATTTTAACCCCGTTTGCAATGGCTGCCCAACAGATTTACGCCAAATTACTCCAGGAGCCACTACTTCAATTGGGGACTTGTGTTCAGTAGCTATAGCCCCTTTGCCATCAATAGGGCAACCAAGAGCATCTACCACCCTCCCTAGCAATCCTCTACCAACAGGAGCACTTAAAACCTCCCCGGTACACCGAACAACTTGCCCTTCTGCAAGGCGATTAGGATCTCCTAGTACAACAGCTCCAACTGAATCACGCTCAAGGTTTAACGCTATCCCAAAAGCTTCCCCTTCAAAAGCAAGACGCTCACCATATTTCACAGCATCTAACCCATGGATCCTTACAATACCGTCAGACATGCTAACAATTCGCCCTTCGGTGCTTTTAATGGCAACGCGATCAAACTTCTCTATACGCTGTTTGATCACATCACTTATTTCAGATGCACTCAGCACTGTTTTTGTCATAATTCTTTTCTCCAATACTAGCTGGAAACAAGCTCTCTACGTAATGCTTGCAGCTGTCCACGAATAGAACCATCAAAAATCTCATCTTCTGCCTTAGCAATAAAGCCACCAATTAAACTTGGATCCTGCTTCCAAGCACATACTATGGTTTTTTGAAAATACTTGCTTACAGCAACACGTATTTGTTCTTGTTCTTTGGAATTAAAGACCATAGCAGTATAAATTTCTACTGCAATGATTTGTTCTTCAGCTGCTTTATATTGTTCATATAAAGCATGAATTTCAGTGCTAACTAATAAGCGATCATATTTTGATAATAAAGATATAAAATCCTTAGCTTGGGAATTAAATCTATTTTCCCCAACATCAATCACAAATCTTGCCTTATCTTCTACTGAAATTATTGGGTTTTTGATCAAATTTACTACTTGTTTATTTGCCATAATAATAGCCAACAGATGTAACAAAGTTGCCCATTCTTGATAATTTCCAGAAGCTTTTGCTAGTTGAAAAATGGCTTTTGCATATGGGCGAGCCAAGGTATGAGAAATCATGTTATTTTTCCATTTCTTTTGCTAATTTATTTAGCAAAGCCTTATGATCTGCGGAATTAATACTCCTAGCCAAAATCTTTTCTGCCCCTAAAACCACAATATCTGCAAGTTTTGTTTGTAATTCTGTTTGCACTCGTGTCGCCTCATGTTTTAAGCTATCTCTCCCAGAAGCTAAAATGTTATCTCTCTCTCGCTGCGCTTCTAGCTTGGCTTCTTCTAAAATTTGTTGAGATTGTTTATTTGCAGCGGCTATTAACTCATTACACTTTTCCCTCGTTTGTTTTAACTCAATTTTAGTTTGTTCCGCTGCCTCGGCTAGAATATGCTTACCTTTTTCCGCCGCAGCTAATCCATCTGCAATTTTCTTTCTGCGTTCTTCCAAGGCTTTTTCTAGTGCCGGCCAAATAAAGCGCATAGTAAACCAAACAAAAATAGCAAAGGTTATCATTTGTCCAAGAAGTGTAAGCCCCAGATCCACAGTTTTCTCCTGCCTCTAACTATTAATATTATTTTGGAAAGTATGTTTGTAAAACCGGTAAAAATGGATTGGCAAAGATGAAAAATAATGCAATACCAACTCCAATCATAGAAATCGCATCTAACAATCCAGCAATAATAAACAATCTAACCTGTAACTGAGGCATAATTTCTGGTTGTCTAGCCGATGCTTCTAAAAACTTGCCACCCAAGAGAGCAAACCCAAAAGCAGTTCCAAACGCACCAACCCCTATTAAAACCGCAACGGCAAAAATCGTCGTTGTTTGTAAACTCGCCACTAATTTAGCAACCTCTATTGCTGTTTCCATAAATACCTCCAATTAATCAACCTTAATGTGAACTTTCTGCCATGGTTAAATATACTACTGTTAGCATCATAAATACAAATGCTTGAATAGTAATAACTAATATATGGAAAATTGCCCACGCACCACCCAATGGCCATTGCCCCCACCATGGCAATAAAGCTATCAAGATAAAAATAATTTCTCCCGCATACATGTTACCAAATAGTCGCAAACCAAGAGAAATTGGTTTAGAAAACTCTTCAATAACTTTTAAACAAAAATTGAATGGAAATAATATTGGACCGAACGGCTTGCATGTCATCTCAACAAAGAATCCTTTTGCTCCCTTAGATTTAATACTAAAAATAACAATCAAACAGAACACGGAAAGAGATATACCAAAAGTCATATTTGGATCTGCTGTAGGGACTACGCGTAAATTTTTGATCCCTAGCAATGAACCAATGAATGGTAATAAATCTACTGGTAACAAATCCATGGAATTCATTAAAAACACCCAAACAAAAATAGCTAATGCTAACGGGGCAATAAGTTTACTTTTCCCATGATAAGTATCATGCACTTGAGTTTCAATAAATTCTAAAACCATTTCTACAAAATTTTGTAATTTACCTGGAACACCAGGAGTCGCCTTCTTAGCAGAAAAATAAAAAACTCCCAAAAATAAAAGCCCTAGGCACCAAGAAATAACAAAAGTATCTAAATGAAACGTACTTCCTCCATGCCCCACCATCAAGTGAGTAAGATGATGCTTAATATATTCTGCCGGGCTATGGATGACATTCATTGTAATGTTCCGTTACGTAATAACATTAGATAGCTTCCCCAACAATAAATTTGCATTACAACAAAGGAAAGAAAGAATTTATTAGTTTCAAGTTCTCCCCATTGAGCAGCGCTAATAAATAAAAAAATTAATGCTAAAAATTTAACTATCGCAGCCAAATAAAAGCGCTTGATTATTTGCGTTGGATAAAGATGTTTACGACGAGTAAAAAAAATTTTGTAAAAAATAAAACATGGTACCAACGTAACTGCACAGCCTATTCCTACCGATATCCCTGTGTTCTCTCCATAAAATATAGTAGTTGCTATAACAATTAGCAAAGCAAATAAGCCTTGCTTCAATATAATTTTTCTAGCCACAGTAAGAAAAAACACTTTGAATTGTCCATCTCAATAAGTTTATTTTTATCTGAATGTTGTCTAACAAATAAAAATATTTTTTACTACTATAATTCAAGTATGCAAAGCTATAGGTAAACAACTTAGAAACAAAGGCTCTTCGTTTAATCAATATGTTCTAAAATACCATCCAATTCATCAATACTATTATATCTTATAACAATTTTTCCTCTTCCTTTAGGATTATGTAAGATCCGAATAACCGCTCCAAGTTTTTCTGATAAAGAACGTTGTAATCTTGCTATATCTGGATCTAATGGTCGTTGTAATTTTTGTTGTTTATTCTCCTCTGCGTGCAATTCTTGTTGAACTAGCGCTTCTGTATCACGCACAGATAACTGTTTTTCTACAATTATTTTTGCTAATTTGCTTTGTTTTGTTCCTTCTACGGCTAATAATACTTTTGCATGCCCAAGATCTAGTTTGCCTTTTTCTACCAAAATTTTCACTTCCTGCTGCAAATGTAAAAGCCTTAATAAATTGCTAATTGCTGTTCTTGACTTACCTACTGCTTTTGCTGTTTCTTCATGAGTAAACCCTAATTCTTTGGCTAGTTTTTCCAAAGCATACGCTTCTTCCATAGGATTCAAATTCTCTCTTTGGATGTTTTCTACTAAGGCAATGATCATTGCCTCTTCATCTGTTACTTTCTTAACAATGACAGGAACTTGCTGTAACCCTGCAAGATTAGCCGCTCGCCACCTTCTCTCTCCTGCAACTATTTCAAATCGTTCATTGTTTTCCCTCACAACAATAGGCTGTAATACCCCTTGCTGCTTAATTGACTCTGCAAGCTCTGCCAATTCTGTTTCCGGCATGGTTCGTCGTGGTTGAAACTTGCCAGGAATTAATTTAGTTGTAGGGATCTGTTGTAAGAAAGTATTACCTTGTTTTGCTTGATTAACCATTTGATCACTATTTAAAGCAGAAACCATTGTTTCTTTTTCCTGCAAGGTGGAGGTAATTGGCTCATTATTTCTTTCTTCCGGTAAAGAAAATCCTAAAGCTTCTGATAACAACAGATCAACTCTTCCCTTATTTAAACCTCGTTTTTTACTCATAATTCACAACCTCCGGAATGACCGAGTTTTCTACCTTAATTTTATTTTTATCTTGTCCCCTCAAAATCTCTCCCGTTAATGCCATATAAGCACTAGCTCCTCTAGAGCTCTTATCATACAAAATAATTGGCACTCCATGGCTTGGGGCTTCAGCTAATCGCACATTCCGTGGAATTGCCGTATTATAAACTTTGTCTTTGAAATGACGCTTTAACTGTTGCTCAACTTCCACCGCCAACCTATTTCGTGGATCATACATCGTTAAAATTATTCCTTCTACTTTAAGAACAGAATTTACTGAGCCGCGGATTTGTTCCATTGTGCTCAATAAAGCTGATAGTCCTTCTAAAGCATAATACTCACACTGCATAGGAATAATTACTGAAGAGGCCGCTACTAATGCATTGATAGTCAACATATTTAATGATGGAGGACAATCAAACAAAATATAATCATAATTAGGAAGAATAGACACCAAAGCTTCTTTTAATTTATATTCCCGTTTATTAATTCTTAACAAAGAAACTTCAGCTGAAGTTAAAGAGCCATTCGCAGGTAACAAATCATACCCCCCAGGAACATTGGCTATAATAACATCGGTAATTTTGGCTTGTTCTAATAATACTTCATTACTGCTTTTCTCTAGTGCATTCTTATTAACCCCGCTGCCCATAGTGGCATTCCCTTGAGGATCTATGTCAACCAACAAAACTTTTTTACCACATATCGTCATTGATGCAGCAATATTTACACAACTAGTAGTTTTTCCTACTCCGCCTTTTTGATTGGCAAAGGCTATGATTTTGCTGGAACTGGTATTTTTCATTATTATTACGATAAAATTAATTAGTTTTTCTACTAACAGAAACAAGACTTCTTCTCACTGATTTTGCCTGAGTCCTCCACTGATTCTATTTTGGTCAACAGATAGCCTTCTGGCAAGAGTTCTTTTCTTGATTGGACAACTTTATCTTCATCATAGTAAGGAGTTATATTGATAACATAGTGGTCATTGCCAATACCTCAAGGTCTTTTGGATGGATTTACAGTGGGTTTCAAATGAAATTTTGATTGAAATTTAAAAATGGAATTTTGAAAATACTTATTTTTCTTAATTATAATATTGTAAATATAACAAGCGTTGGAAACAGTATTTACAATATACCAACATATATCATATTGTGGATTATTCCAGAGGATGGAAACTAATTAATAATCAAATACACCTTCTAAAATGGGGAACCGATTGTTTGGTTTCTAATGGGTACTCCATAAAACACTCTCCTGAAATCGTGCTATCAACGCCTTGGTCTACTGTGATCCGATTTTCAACCTCAACAGGAAATGTCTATTTAAAACAAACACCGCCATCTATATATTTATCCTTAGAGCCGAAACTCATTCGGCTATTGTCCGAGCAATTTCATGCCAGTGTACCAGTTGTGATAGCTATCAACAATGATTTATATTGTTTTCTGATGAAAGATGCCGGGAAATCTTTGCGTGAAACTCTTAAAGCTAAATTCAGGCCAGAGCTATTATGCCAAGCTATTAAGCAATATGCCGCGATCCAACGCTCGACAGAAAATCATATAGAAACGTTTTTTAAACTAGGCGTCTTAGATTGGCGATTAGGTAAATTACCCATCCTGTATGATCAAATGATCAACCAATCCGATTTTTTAAGAGCAGAAGGGATCACCGACAAAGAACTGCAAATATTGCACGACTTAAGCCCTCAATTTTTAGCACAATGCACATTATTATCCAACTATGGGATCCCTGAAACATTAGGTTATCACGATTTTCATGATAATAATGTTCTCATTGATCCAAATACTAAAAGAATGACATTCATTGATTGGGGTGAGACCTCCATCATTCATCCATTTTTTTCTTTATATACATGTCTGCAACAAGCCACAACCCATCACGGGGTAAAAGAAGCTGATCAAACCTATCAGAAACTTCAAGACGCCTGTTTCGAAAACTGGTTAGGATCAACAACAAAAAATCAACTATTAGAAGTGTTTATTTTAGGCAAACAATTACAGCCAATTTATTGCGTACTGACCTGTTATAGATGCATGACGAGCGTGGATCTGCAAGCCTACAAATCCTATTATGCCAATAGACCTAGCCAAATCACTAGGTGTCTTAGAGAATATATCGGATCTTCCGGTAAAAGTTTTATAAACTAGCATTTACTGGGAAAAATCTACTTTAGCTGTATAATTGGTAATTATATGCCTCGGTAATTACATGATATACAAATCAGCTATTCCAGATATTGAAACCGCCAAAGTAGTCGCGTCCTCACTGCTAAAAGAAGAAGTATTGGATGCGCAAAAACTCACCACTGGTCGTAAAAATTTCGTCGTCGCGATAACCACCCCTAATAATAAATTTGTAGTTCGCATGACCACCAAAGAATACAAAAACATCTATGAAGCAGCAATTTATTGGCAAAATAAATTACTCCCGCTAGGAGTCCCTTTGGCTAAATTTATTGCCGCAGATCTGGAAGATCAATATTCGCCGTATCCAACACTAATAATGCAGCGAGCACCAGGGGATGACATTTGCAATGTTTATAAAAATCTATCTGCAATTACGAAACAAAGACTGGCTCACCAAATTGTAAATATACAGAAGAAAACCGAAGTCTTACCATTAGGTTCTAGCTATGGTTTTGCAAACAGTTATGAACAAGGCACCAAATATAAATCATGGTATGAATTTTTACTCGCACGCATAGATTTATGCCAGCAGAGCCTTAATAAGACTACCTTTTTTCCACAAGATACAATAGCTAAAATATTAGCAGTGGCTAACAACTTGCAAGCAGATCTACTGACTGTGACAGCTAAACCTTTCATGTGGGATACTAGTGAACGTAATGTAATTATAGATCATGATAAAATTTCTGCGATTGTTGACGTTGATGATATGTGTTTTGGTGATCCGCTGTTTGTATTAGGACTTACCTATGTAGCTTTAGAATCACTTGGTTTTGATACTATATACCCAGATACTTGGGAAACATTGCTAAATTTAGATCATAACGCTCAACTACGGTTACTATTTTATAGACTGTTTTATACAGTATGGTCTATGCGTTATTATGCCAATGTTAGCTCGAATAATGGTACATCTGATAATATGAATGCAGATATTTTAAATAAAATGTTCAGAAATTACCTTTTATAACAAGGAGAATATTTTTTTGGTCAACTCAATCAAGAGCTGAATTAGATTTATTAATAATGAAAGGAAATAATAAGGAAGTAGCAATAGTATAACTCCTCTTTTCATATCATTTGCGCTTCTAAATAAAATTTATTGGTGACTACTCTCCCAGTAATCCCCTCGATTGAACGTTACAAAATCCAAGTAAAGCAATACTGCCCTAGGGATCTATTAAATCAATCCTTGCATAATGAAATAAAATAGAATAAAAATTTAACAATTACCACCAATTTTTGGTTACTCATTCGAGAGAACAACCTCTGAACGTACAATAAATTTCAATTAACTTTTTTATTGACAAAAATCACACATCTTTCTCCTTTCAAACCAGGAACTTCCACCGTTTCTATTTTTGTCAATAGATAGCCTTCTGGTAAAAGTTCCTTTTTTACTTGAGCAATTTTCCCTTTCATAGCAAGAAAACCCCCTTGTTGACGGCACAAATGCCCACTACAGGAAACAAATTTTCCCAGATCAGCAAACGCTCTAGAAATAATCACATCAAAACCACTTTCATCTTGATATTGTTCAACTCTAGAATTTACTACTTTAACGTTGGGTAACTTTAATGAAGTGACAACAAAAATAAGGAAGCTTGTCTTTTTCTTGTTGCTATCCAACAACACAAATTTCTTATCGGGGCAAATTATACTCAAAGGGGATCCTGGGAATCCTGCTCCGGATCCTACATCAAGAATGCGGCAACCAACTAAAAAACGAGCAATACTCAAGCTATCTAAAAGATGCTTACTTACCATATCCATAATATTCCGGACGGAGGTAAGGTTGTGGACTTTGTTCCATTTTTCAAGGAGAATTAAAAATTCGCAAAGTTGATTTTGTTGAGAAGTAGTTGTATTTATGTTGAGCAATGAAAGCCCTTCTTGTAAAGATCTCTGGAGATGTTGTTTAACTCTTTCATCAATCATTAAATCCTCGATATAAAAACACCCGTAACAATGATATTGCCGCAGGGGTAATTCCTGGGATCCGACTTGCCTGCCCCAAGGTAGTTGGCTTTACCACCTGCAATTTTTCTTTTACTTCATTAGAAAGCCCAGATAAAGAACAATAATCAAAGCCTATAGGAATAATGGTATGCTCGGTTTGCTTGCTACGCTCTACTTCTTCTGCTTGCTTGGATATATATCCTTTATATTTTGCTTGGATTTCAATTTGCTCCATCACTTTTTCATCAATGTCACCAGCCAGATCAAGAAGGCAAAGACTTCTTAATCCTGCATAGTTAACGTTTGGTCGTCTTAATAGATCTATTAATCGATACGCCCTCTCAATCTTTTCTCCAAACAATTGCTCGAACCTAACTGCTTCTTGAGTACACGGTTGTAAAAAAACTTTCTTCAACCGTTCGGTTTCATCCTCTATAGATTGTTTTTTGCAAATAAACATCTGCCACTTGCTAGCTTCCAACAAGCCAAGCTTTCTTGCTACTGGGGACAATCTCAAATCTGCATTATCTTCTCTCAACAATAGTCTATGTTCAGCTCTAGAAGTAAACATCCTATATGGTTCAGGAGCTCCTTTTGTTATTAAATCGTCAATCAATACTCCAATATAAGCTTCGTTTCGTAAAGGATACCACCCTTCCTTCCCCTCAGCTTTACGTGCAGCATTTATTCCAGCAACCAACCCTTGTGCCGCAGCTTCTTCGTATCCAGTTGTGCCATTAATTTGCCCAGCAAAAAACATTCCTTCAATTAATTTAGACTCTAGCGTTGGCTGTAAATCTCTCGGATCAAAAAAATCATATTCTATTGCATAAGCGGGACGTAACAATTTGGCCTGTTCTAAACCAACAATTGATCTAACAAAAGCCAATTGTACATCAAAAGGCAAACTAGTAGAAATTCCTGCAGGATATACTTCTATCGTATCCACCCCCTCTGGCTCAAGAAAAACTTGATGTCCTTCTCTCGCGGCAAAGCGAACAACTTTATCTTCAATAGAAGGACAATATCTAGGCCCTATGCCTTTAATTAATCCACCATATAAGGCAGAACGAGATAAATTGTCTAAGATGATCTTGTGAGTGTTTTTATTGGTGTATGCAATATGACAACATAATTGTGGATCAAGAGGATCTGTTTTTCTTCCCCAAAATGATACTTTGGGAACAGGTTCATCTCCTGGTTGTTTTTTTAATTTACTATAATCTATGGTCCTTCCATCTACGCGAGGAGGAGTGCCGGTCTTTAACCTACCAACACGGAAAGGCAATTTCTTAAGCTCTTTGGCTAAATCAATCGAAGAAGGGTCTCCTGCTCTTCCTCCTGGATAGCTTCTGTTCCCAATATGGATCTTCCCTTCTAAAAAAGTACCTGTCGTCAAAACCACCGCTTTAGCATAAAATTGCACACCGCCAAGAGTTACAACACCAATGACCGCGTTATTCTCGATAATTAAATTACTTACTTCTTGTTGAAAAATAGTAAGCGAATCATGTTGTTCTAAAATTTTCCTAGCCGCTTTTCTATACAAAGATCTATCAATCTGCACCCTCGTTGCCTGTACAGCAGGTCCTTTGCGTCTATTTAAGATCCGAAATTGAATACCCGCCAAATCTGCTGCTTGCCCCATGACTCCACCCATGGCATCAACTTCTTTTACTAAATGCCCTTTTCCTATTCCTCCAATAGATGGGTTACATGACATTTGGCCAATAGTTTCCAAATTATGAGTAAGCAATAGAGTGTTTGCCCCCATGCGGGCAGCAGCACTGGCTGCCTCAATCCCGGCATGGCCTGCACCAACAACAATAACATCAAATTTATCAGGATATTGCATTAACTATAAAACCTATGAAATTTACCATAAATTTTGGATAAGACCCCATTAATTCCTTTCCTATACAAACAAAACCTAGGGGAAATAGTTCCGCCCTACGGGCGGAACAGCCAACTACTTCCCGATACAAACAAAACTTGAGGAAAACTTTTCAGCTCGGAGAGAGGAACTGCTAACCACTTCTCAACACAAACAAAACTTAGGGGAAATAGTTCCGCCCGGAGGGCGGAACTGCCAACTACTTCCCGATACAAAACTCAGAAAAAATTTTGTCTAATAAATCATCCGAACCAAATTCTCCAGTCACTTCTCCAAGACTTAGTTGTGCTAGCCTTAGATCTTCTGCCAATACTTCTCCATTTCCATAATGTTGCCAACTTAATGCGCTACTTTTAATGTGAATGAGAGCTTGTTGAATTGCCTCAAGGTGCCTCCTCCTGGCAATAAACACATTTTCTGTCCCAGCCCAATTTAATTGGTGCTTTATCTCTTGCAAAAGCAACTCTTTACCTTCTCCTGTTTTTGAAGAAAGTTTTACAACAGGGATCTTTTCTTGTATACCAACAACCGCAGCTTTTCCCAGCAGATCAATCTTGTTATAAACCACTATGAGTTTTGCTTCACTATTAACTTTCTGCCACACCTCTGGAAACATTGTCGATATATCAAAGATAGAAAAATCTTTGTGTTTATAACCATCAATTATCAACAAAATTAATTCTGCTTGTTCTATCACTGAGAACGCTCGCTGGACCCCTTCCCTTTCAACAACATCAGAAGTTTCACGCAGCCCAGCTGTATCTATTAATTCCAACTTAATCCCATCAAGTAAAACAATTTCTTTCACTAAATCCCTAGTTGTTCCTGGGATCTCTGTTACAATAGCAGTATCAGTTCCTGTTAAAAGGTTTAATAAGCTAGATTTACCTGCATTAACTTGCCCAACAATAGCAGTTTTTACTCCGTCCGACAGCAAAACGCCTTGTTTTGTTTGCAGCAATAATTTCTCCAATTCCTCTCGTAGCGTATTAATAGTTGTTCCCACTTTGGCTTCTTCCAACAAATCTAGCTCATCCTCTGGAAAATCAATTGAGGCCTCTATGTACTGGCGCAAATTAATTAATGTGTCAGCAATTGAATACACTATTTTAGAAAAAGATCCTTGGAGAGATCGTATTGAAGCTTTTGCTTCTGCTTCTGTCCGTGCTTCAATCAGCGAAGCAATTGCTTCTGCTTGAGTTAGATCAATTTTATTATGTAGAAAGGCGCGCTCGGAGAACTCTCCAGGCCTTGCTAACACCGCTCCTAATCCAAGAACTCTTTGCAATAAACAATCCAAAACTACAGGACCCCCATGCCCGTGTAGCTCCAGCACGTCCTCCCCGGTAAAAGAGTGAGGACCAGGGAAATATAAAGCAATCCCTATATCAATGATAGAACCATCTTGCGCTAGAAATTTAGTATAAATAGCTTCTCTATCTGGAAAACTTTTTGTCGTGGAAGTAATTACTTGACCAATAAAAACTGACTGAGGGCCAGAAACCCTAATTATCCCTATGCCACCAAGCCCTCTCGCAGTAGCAATTGCTGCTATGGTTGTTTTTCTTTGTTTATTGCTCATTTCTTGGCGATGGTTACTTCATTAATTCGCCGAGTTATAAACCATTGTTGCAAAATTGAAAGCACATTATTTACTACCCAATATAACACTAATCCTGAGGGAAACTGTAAAAACATAACTGTAAACACTATAGGCATAGCCAACATAACTTTGGCTTGCACAGGATCTGGAGGAGCAGGGCTCATTTTCTGTTGCAAGAACATACTACCCCCCATAATTATCGGTAGCACATAAAAAGGATCTTTTGCTGATAAATCTTGGATCCATAAAGCAAAAGGGGCTTGGCGTAATTCAACACTTTCTAGCAACACATAATATAGGGCAATAAACACTGGGATTTGTACCAAGACTGGCAAGCATCCTCCCAACGGATTAACTTTTTCTTTCTTGTATAATTCCATAACAGCTTGACCAAATTTCTGTCTATCATCTCCGTACCTTTCTTTAAGTTGCTCCATTTTGGGCTGCAGTTTTTTCATATTTCCCATCGAACGATAACTTGAAGCCGATAATTTATAAAAGGCAAGCTTAATTAGCACGGTAACAAGAATTATTGCAATGCCCCAATTACCAAACAAAGAATGTAGCCAACACATCAAGTGGAAGATCGGCTGACAAATCCACCATAAAACTCCATAATCCACGGTTAAATCCAGTCCTGGAGACAATTTTTCAAGAACTTGAATAATCTCAGGACCAGCATAAAGTGAAGCACCAACCACCATATTTTTTCCAGGATTAACCTTTATACTGGAGCTAATCCACCCAATACTAAAGGTATGATCAGCAAAAGTTTCCGTGAGAAATTGATAATGTCCTTCTTCGGGCAGCCAAACAGTAGTAAAATAATGTTCCACCATGGCAACCCATCCTTTATCAACGCTCTGCTTAAAAGATTTCTTCTCCATATCGGAAAAGGAAATTTTTTTGTACTTGGTATTTGTGGTTGAAATTGCACCTCCAGTGTAGGTGCGACTAGCAATCCCGCTTTCCATTTTTTTGTCTGGAGCGTTGCGACGTAACCGCCCATAAAAATTTGCCTTATATGTGTGGGAGCCCTCATTCTGAACAATATATTCAACTTTAATAACATAACTGTTTTTTGCAAAAGAAAATCTCTTTATAATTCGCACTCCTCCCTTTGTTTTATATAGCAAATCTACAACTAAAGGTTCAGTTGTCATGATATACTCTTTTTGCTCCGCTTCATAAATTGCTCTTTTTGCTCTCGAGTCTGGACCGGAAGAGCTAAGCAACCCTGATTGTACACGGTAATTTCGCGAGTCTGTGGAGTCTAATAAAACAACCCCTTGATTTTTTTGTTGCAAAGAGCTGGGGTATTTGAGTAATTCTAAGAAAACTATATCTCCTCCTGTTTTTGCTATCTTCAGTCTCATAACATCAGTGCAGACATTAATAACTTCGCTGCCTTTTGAATTTAGCTCTTTCTTTTTTGTATTAGCCCGTCGTGCCATTTTTTCTATGTTTGCTTTGGTTAACTCTGGAACATCGCTAAATATTGGCTCTTTCGTTTCCTTGTTGATTTCCTGCTGCGGTTGATTTTTCATTTGCTCTTGTTTCCATATATTATAAAGAAACATACCAACCACAAACATTGATAGCAGTAAAAACATTCTTATACTATGTTTATTCATGATGTTTTCTCGTTTTTTTTACAAAGCCGCATCTTCTCCTCCTGAATACCAAGGGTGACATCTTAAAAGACGCTTCGCCGTTAATAAAAATCCTTTAATAACCCCATACTTGTCTATTACTAGTATCGCATATTCTGAACAAGTTGGAGTAAACCGACAACAATAACCAAAATAAGGACTCAAAGCATAACGATATCCTCGTATCAACAAAATCACCAATCGTTTTAACATGCAGCCATTCTCTCCATTTGATAACAAAGCTCTTGCCTTAATTGTAAGGAAGGTATCATTTCTACTCTCTTCCTCACAATAACAAGAATATCAAGTCCTTTTAAGAGGGCTTGCCTAGTCCTAAAACACTCTCTTATGAGCCTCTTTATTTTATTGCGATGTACAGCTTTTTTTTGCGTTTTCTTTGCTACAATGATCCCAATTCTAGCACTACTAAGATTGTTTGGATAAACATAGAAAGAGAATTTCCCACAATTTAATTTTCTAGACCGAGAAAATAAAAAACTATATTGTTTTGTTGTGGTAATACGATTTCGTTTACTAAAAAGGAAGCGTTCAGTTAACAATTTAGTTATTTAGATAAGGCCTTGCGGCCTTTTTGCCTTCTTTTGCTCAACACTTTTCGCCCTCCAACAGAAC
>Ga0181520_10007251_pt1 | contig 16454 bp, 18 predicted proteins | sample PEATcosm2014_Bin_29_FD_132451 | JGI IMG/M metagenome (GOLD analysis project Ga0181520, IMG submission 132451) | Peatland microbial communities from MTU Mesocosm Facility, Houghton, MI, USA - PEATcosm2014_Bin02_30_metaG | ecosystem: Environmental > Terrestrial > Soil > Wetlands > Peat | place... | reverse complement strand
CGGATACATGGGCAACAAATACCGCGTCAGCAGCGCGCCGCCCAGCACGCTGAACAGCGCCGCGTTCACCAGCAGCACAAAAAAAATCCGAACCAGCGCAGCCCTTTGAATCCCCATCCGCTCTTTCCCCGCGCTGTCCAACCTTGGTGCCAGCATCATCGCCGCAATCGTCATCAACGACGGCACAAACAGATTCATGTGCGCGGTCAGGTGCAAAATCCTGTGCCCGAAGGCCGCCAGAATCCGCACCGGCGTCATCGTCGCTTCCGCGTTATAGCGCAAATATTCCGGGTTCCCAAACACAAATCCCGTCTTCGCGTAGTGCCACGCATACCAGCCACACAACGGCAACACGCTCGCAGCCATCCACGCAGCTTCACACCACGCGCGCCGCCGCTCCGGCCCCTGCGCGCGGAACCCATCCACTGCATCCATCACCGCGAGCGTCAATGGAACTGCAATCGCTGTTTCCTTTGAAAGCGCCGCAGCCATAAACCACAGCGCCGCAACCCATGGCTTGCGATCCTTAACTTCATCCTCTCCCGGCAGCGCATACACGAGCCCCCACAGCGTGCACGCCGCGGCAAAAATATCCGCATGCGCCAGCGTGCTCTGCGCAAACCAGATTGGATAAAGCCCCGTCAGCGCCACGGTCCAGAACGCCACCAACGCCGATCCCGACAGCCGACGCGCAAGCCGCCAAACAGCCAGCAGACCCAGAGACGCCACAAGGAGGACCGCCTCGCGCGTCACTTCGGGCGAAAATCCGGACAGCTTCCACCACAGCGCAAGATAAATGCTCGGCAGCGGCGGATGCGCATTGCTCAGCGTCGTAATCGGAATCAGCGAACCGGTGCGAAAGAAATCCCACGCTGCAGGAATGTAATACCCCGCTTCATCCCAGTAATACGGAAGCAGCAGCAGGGAAAAGTGGCTGACATACTCAGCCGCGAAGATCACCGGAAAAATCATCCACGCCGGAAACGGCGCGTCCCTTCGCAGCTCGAACATCTGTCGAAGGCGCAGGCGTGTGCTCATCGATTCGGGCAATCGTCTCCGCGCGGCCTAATTGACCGGCCCTTGCGGGAAACCTTGCCCTTGTGGCTCCAGATTGAGCGTGCCGAATGCCTGCTCATACTGGGCAAGATTCTGCCCCAGCACATTCCACAGAGCCTTCGCTTGCTGCGGGCTCAGAAAAATCGCCTGGTGGTTGCGAATCGTAACCTGGTCGGGGCTCTCACTTAACGCCAGGCCGAAAACCAGCTGAAAATCCCACACGCTCACGCGCACCTGCACGCTGTTGGCATAGGACTCCCGATAGTCTTCGGTCTGGGCAACGTTCAATTGCGGTTGTTGCGCTGTCGGACTCATCGTTCCCCCAGATTACTCCGGGGAGTCACCGCTTGGCTCGGGGACTACCTCGATCTGCCCCTCCCCCCGGTGCCTTTTTGGGGAAGTATCTCATTCCATGGGGTTTAAATTATCAATAATTTACACTAAAGCGTTTAAAATGAGAGGGTTACGGCTAAATATCTCTGCCGGTTGGGGTTAGGAATTTTTGCCGTGTTCTGGAGATTTCCGCGTCGAGATGGTTCACTCAACAGGATGCGCCAAATCGGGGAATTACTTTGCAAACGGCGCCCGCGGCTGGGGCGTCTGTGCACACGTTGAATGATGCTCAGAAGCTCACCACGGGCCTATGTCTAGTGGTGGTCTGGATGACTGTTGTGCCAGTCGTTATATTGTTTCCGTTCGTCGGCGCTGCGCTTCTCCACGTCCACGTGGTCACGGTGTGTTTCGTGCTCCCACCGGGCGTAGCTGTCCTCTTGCGGTGCGGCTTGGGACGTGGCTTCGGGCGCGGCGGGCGCCGGGGCTTGCGACTGACAACCTGTCATCACCAGCGGGGCAGCCAACACGCCTGCAAATAAGAGCGGAACGAAGTTCCTCAACAACGAGCGCATAGTTCTTCTCCAAGAGAATCTGTACGCTTGGATGCTAACTGGGAGCCAGACGACGAGTGGAATGCGGGATATTGAAGCATTCAACCGCTGCCTCGGCATGGACCATTCGGGCGGCATCGACCAGAAGGGCGGCTAGGCAGCTTGCAGCACGAGCCGCTTGCCCAGGGCGCGCAGTGCCTCCTCGATGCGGTCGATTTTGGTGGTATGCCGGATGTCGGTCAGCCGGTTGATCTCCTGCGGGGTGGTGCCGATGCGCCGCGCCAGCTCGGCTGGGCGTACCTTCTGCCGCAGCATCTCATTCAGCAGCAGAACCTTCGCCGTCAGGCTGGCCGGCAATTCAACCACATGCTGCCTGGGCTTGGGTTTGGAAGGGTCCGGAACGCGACGCCGATCTTCGAAATAGAATTCCATTGCGGATTCGAGCGCGTCCTGCGCATGCTGCAACGAATCTTCGAGGGTTTCCCCCTGCGTGATCGCTTCGGGAATGTCGGGAAAGGTTACGACATATCCACCTTCCCTTGCCTTCTTCAAATTGACCGGATAACGCATGCGCTCTCCTATTTGATCCCGAGTTGCTTCTTGATGCCCTCAACCGTGCCTGTTTTGATTTCTTTTCCGTGCATGGGCAGGATCGATTGCTTGCCGTTGAGGTAGACGCGGAAATGGGAGCCTTTTGCAGGCGTGAACGTCGCGCCCTGCTTCGCGAGCCACCGCTTGAAACTCGCTCGCCTTCGCCGATTCCAGTATAAACAAAAATGTTTATAAAGGCAATGGGATGCCGGAGCGGCAGCTAAGGAAGCTGGATGTCCTCTATGTTTACGATGTGCTCTCGCGGAATGGGTGCAGAATAGTGAGTCTCCGCCTTGCATGCGTCCTCTAAGCCGAGAAGCGATCCGGCAAACACATTCTGTAATGGTGGAAAGAACAAATCGTCTGAGTTAAGTCTACCCAAATCGATAAGGGCGACTACGACACTTGGCTTTCCCATTTTCATCAATTGCTCGCGGAGTGGTACCGCACGCGAAGACGCGTAGATCCCTTCTCCACCCCATGTTGTCAAAAGACGAAGAAACCCGTAAGGCTCACGCTCGAAATGCCGTTTCGAGAGGACCAGACAGATTTTACCTTTACGGCAGCCCTCCTCACCTACGGCGAAGACGTGGGCTGCATGTAGTCTCTCAGCGTCAACATCTGACACTTCTCCCGCAGTTCTCGCCGCCTCGATCCGATCAGACAGCAATTGAGCGGACAGTGGGCGTAAGCCGGAGCTCAAAATCATAGGCCGTTCGTGTGGAAGAAGATTGGTGTAGTGGTAAGCGCGAAGTAGATGCCCGGCGAACAATTGACGGAAGGACTTTTCATCTTCGAGCGGGATACGAAGATCGTTCGTGTACTCCTCACCTCGGCAGTTCTCCGCCAATTCTGAGACCTTCGCGAATACTTGCGCTGGCCAAGTAGAGGGATCGTCAACATCAATCGGCGGAGTCATATGGCGGATGGCCTCTGTTCCCTGAACGGGATTCTAGTCGAACTGCCGCCTCGATTCATTGTGCCGCTCTGCCTGATGGCGATGAAATAGGCAGGCGCAGTTAGCTGCCCTCTCCACCCGATAGCGTCTTGATGGTCGCGAAGGATAGCAACCACATGATTCAGCAGGATCAACCCGCGCTGGTTGTGGACGCGATACGGCGTATCCACGCCGCAGTGGAGAAAAATGCTCCATTGGCATCTTTGCAATGACGGGAAGCCTAGGCTAGAGCAAGGTCGGCTCGGCGGTCACCGCTGTTCGCCAGGAATCGCCATATCCACGATTCTTAGTATTTGGTGCCGGTTCAGTTCGCGTCCGTTCTCACGCAAGGTCACCATCTCGCTGATGAAGGCCGCGTCATCTGGCGCGAGGTCGTTCAGGTGATCCTTCAGCGAGTCCAGCTTTGTGGGTATGTTCACTGCGGGTATGTTCACTCCCATGATAGATTTCCTTTCTGTGATAGTCTTCAGGTTTCATAGACCAAGCTAAAGAAATCTAGCGCTTCTAATAAAAGCGGACAAGTTCGCGCAAGTGGTTTTGATTGCCCTATTGGATACAGTGAACCAAGATCGTCAATATGACCCTGCCCGCATCACTGATTTTCATCGGTGGCGCTCACTTAGCCACGGTGCCATGGTGCTCGGGCCGAGTCTGACGCTGGTTCCGATTCTGGCAGGTGGGCGGGCGACCCACCCTTATCTTCCCACCACATTGGGTGCCCCAACCTTCGATTCTTTCTATCGAAGGGCGGGAGACCACGAACCTCGGCCGCCCGTTTCGGCGTGGAATTTCGTCGTCCTGACGCGGGGCCTGGTTCGTTATCAGCAGTGCGGCTGTTTTCATTTTCTGACCTTCAACTGTTATCGAAGACAGGCACTGTGGTCGCGGGAGGGAGCCTATGGAGTCTTCGCACGAGAGCTTGAAGCGGTGTGGCGGCGCTAGGTCTTCGTGGTTGCCGGCTATGTCCTGATGCCGGAGCACGCGCGGCGTGAATATGAAGTTCCGGCGGGGTTTGAGTTGCGCAGGGCGGCGGCGCATTGATGTTCGTGGTCTCCCATGTCTCAGGAGCGAGACATGGGGCACCCAGATGTAGCTGTACAACGAGCAGTTCTGGAATGCGAGTGATATATATTAATGATATCTTCTAATGCGCGAATGCATTTCAGAATGATATACTCCATACATATCAAAGGAGCACGCCGATGCGAGCCCTTGTCGACATTCCAGACCAGGATTTCACTCTGCTCAAGACCGTAGTCAAACGGCTGGATATCTCGCGTGCCGAATTCATCCGGCGCGCCATCGACGTTTCTCTGGCTCCTTACCGGGAGTCCATGACGCACGATGCTTTTGGCTTGTGGGCGAGCCATCCTGTGGATGGGCTCGCCTACCAGGAGAAAGTGCGCGAGGAATGGTAAGCGCGCCGGTGCTGTTCGATACCAACATCCTGATCGACTATCTGAGTGCCCGCCGGGAAGCCAGGATCGAGCTGGACCAGCACGCCGACCGCTCGATCAGCATCATCGCGTGGATGGAGATCATGGTCGGCTCGACGGCCGAGGACGAAGACGAAATCCGAGCCTTCCTGATGAAGTTTCAGGTCGTCCCGCTGAGCCAGGATATTGCCGAAAGAGCCGTCAAGGTGCGGAGGGCGACGAAGCTTAAGCTGCCAGACGCTATCGTGAAAGCCACGGCTGAGATTTCGGGCCGCACGCTGGTCACGCGCAATACTCGCGATTTCCCCGCTGGCACGGCCGGAGTACGGATCCCTTACACTCTGTAGCTCTCTTCGTGACGGGGGACGCACAGCCGACGGGGTGCGCAGGCCCGAGGAAGTCACCTGGGCAACGCAGTTTTGGTGCGGAAGGCGGGACTTGAACTTGAGGCGCTTTGCGGGCGTCAGCCCGCAGCCGAAATCCTGACTGTAGGGAAGGACCTCAGGTATCTCAGAATTGAACGGCAGTCTTGGTGCGGAAGAGGGGACTTGAACCCCTAAGCCTTGCGGCGCTAGCTCCTAAGGCTAGTGTGTTTGCCATTTCACCACTTCCGCGACTGTATCTGAGCGGCCTCGAACAACTCCCCAGACCTTTTCAAGTGTAGAATCACACCGAATCCGTGGCAACAGCGCATCCAGGTTCCCTCGGCGCAAAGCCCCTCAGAAGCCCTCGTCCGGAGATCCCATGCTCCCCTTGGAGAAACAATCTCTGCTTGAGTCCTTAAACAATGGCCGCGACGCCCTCGAAACGGCGCTGGCCGGAGTCGACGACGCACTGGCTTCTCGCAAGCCCCCGTCCCGAGACCCGTCCAATCCAGCCTGGTCCATCCTCGAGTGCGTCGACCACATGGTGGAATCGGAGCGCTATCTCCTCACCCGGCTCCGCATCGCCCAGTTCTCCACCGATCCGCCCCATTCATCCCGCGAAGCTAAAATCGCCGACCGTGCCGCGGATCGCTCCCGCCCCATCGAAGCGCCCTCCGTGGCTCATCCATCTGGAAACTACCCTGGCCTGGGAGAAGCTCTCGCTGCTTTCGATGCCGTGCGGGCGGAGACCCTCGAATACGTCGAAAATCTCACCGATGATCCGCGCTGCTTGACCACCGACCATCCCCTCGTCCTCGGCCCGGTCACCTGCTACGAGACCCTGCTCATGATCGCGGCGCATCCGGCGCGGCACGCGCAGCAGATCCTCGAGATTCGGCGAGCCCTCGAGTCCGCTGACCGGCGGCGGTGAATCCCGAAGACCATCCCACTTCACCGCATTGACGTGCGTTCCCAGGTGAGAGAAGCAGATCCTTCGGCCCGTTTACCCCATGAACAACTCACGTTGTTCACGGGGCCCCAAACGCACGGGACCTCAGGATGACACCGTGTCTGGCGGTAGCGACTTTGTGAACGACAGGATGCTTTGGGGATCGTGCTTTCCCGCCCAAGCAGAGCTTGGACGGGGCACCCCAGGGATGTGTGAATTGAAGATGCGTTGAGCTCGGTTTCGACCAAGAACACGCGCTCCCGCATTGACGCGCAACCTCACGCGCCTTACGCTGAAATCTATGGAATTCAAGGTAAGCGAGCTCGAGAAAGAGCCCATCGAGTTCGACCTCCAGCTAGATCCCGGCTCCATCGACTTTGGCATTGAGGCCACACAGGACGGCCCGCTCGCCGCTTCCGGCCGCGCCGAAGTCATTCACGAACACCGCGGCCCCAAGGACATCGTCGCCGACATCCGTCTCCGCGGCCAGTACTCCGGCGAGTTCAAGCTCCCCTGCGCCCGCTGCGTCGAGCCCGTCGATGTCCCGCTCTCCGGCGACTATGACCTGATTTTCCGGCCGGTTGGAGCCGACGCCGATGCTCCCGAACGCTCCATAACAGCACCGGAAACCGAAATCGGTTATTATCAAAAAGACAGTCTTTTGCTTGAGGATGTGCTGCGCGAGCAGGTGCTTTTGTCCCTGCCGGTCAGGACGCTGTGCAAGCCTGACTGCAAAGGACTTTGCCCGCGCTGCGGCAAGAACCGCAACCTCGAGCCGTGCACCTGCGAAGAGGTTCCTGCAGACCCCCGCTGGGAAGCGCTCGCGGGACTTCGTAGCCGGATAAAGTCCTGAATTCACCCAAAGATTGAGGGTGTCTCTACCGCGCCGGATGGCAGTGACGACCAAGTATGGTCTGAATTTGGCCTGACGCCCGGGCGAGACACGAAAGGAATTGCATCATGCCGAATCCGAAACGACGCCACTCTACGCGCCGCACCGCCCTTCGCCGCTCTCACGACTTCCTCACCGCCAGCGGTCTCTCCGAGTGCCCGAATTGCCATGAGAAGAAGCTGCCCCACCATGCATGTGCCAAGTGCGGCACCTACAAGGGCCGGCAGGTACTGGACACGAAAGAAGCCGCGAAGTAATTTTGAGCAAGCCTATGGCCACGCTCCCAACGACGCTCATTGACATCGCGCTCGACGCCGTAGGCTCCGACAAAGCTCCGGAACCCGAGATCCGGGGGGCGATCCTGGCTTGCCAGACGCTTCCTGTCCGCGTGCATCTCATCGGCCCCGAACCGGAACTCCGCGACCTGCTCGACGAGCACCTCGAAAACGAGGACCTGCCCATCGTCATCCACCACGCCTCCGAGCGCATTGGGATGGACGAGAAGGCGGTCCACGCGGTTCGCACAAAAAAAGACAGCTCCATGCGCGTCGGCCTCAAGCTGGTCCGCGACCGTAAGGTTGCCGGCTTCGTCACTGCGGGCAACACGGGCGCGGCCATGGCCACGGCCAAGATGGTTCTAGGCGCTCTGCCCGGTGTCGACCGACCCGCGCTCGCCACGCCCATGCCTACGTCCAAAGGCAATCCGTGCGTGCTGCTTGACGTTGGCGCTAACGTCGATTGCAAGGCCCATAACCTGGAGCAATTCGCCGTCATGGGTGAAATGTATGCCCGCAGCGTTCTCAAGATTCACAAGCCGCGCGTCGGCCTTTTGTCCATCGGCGAGGAAGAAACCAAGGGCAACGAGCTCACCCGCGAAGCCTTCCCCCTGCTCAAGGCCCTGCCTATCAATTTCATCGGAAATGTTGAAGGCCGCGACATCTTCAATGGCCATGCCGACGTCATCGTCTGCGATGGCTTCGTCGGCAACGTAGCTCTCAAGACCAGTGAAGGCATCGGCCGCTTCGTCCGCGACGTGCTGCGCGAGTCGCTCACCCGCACCGTCACCGCACAGGTTGGAGCGCTGCTCTCCCGCCGCGCCTTCAACGACTTTCGCCGCCGCCTCGACTACACCGAATACGGTGGAGCGCCTCTGTTAGGCGTGCGCGGCGTCTGCATCATCGGCCATGGCTCTTCGAACGACAACGCCATCTTCAACGGCATCCGCGTAGCCCACGAGTTCGCCAAAGCCGGCACTAACGAGCGCATCGAGCGCGAATTCGCCAGCCGGCCGCAACGGCGCTCAACCAATCCCGGCGAAGACGCAGACGCTGTCATACAGTAACGGCCAGCGATGGCACCTTCACAAAAGAAGGACCCTCAACAAGCTCTGAACTTATGGGCCAGCGCCCTCGCCTGCCCAGTTTGTCACCAACCCCTCCGCCTGGCACCGGAACAAATCACCTGCACCGCCTGTAACCGAACCTATCCCATCGTGGACAGCATCCCCGTTCTCATCGCCGACCGCGCCCCCTGAGCAGGTACCTTAAGGTCGACGGCGACGGCGGAACAATTTTGAAGCGTGGAACCATTGCAGCACGCGGCATTAGTTGAAAAGATTGGCCAGCTCGGACATGTAGAACGTCTCTTCGGTGAACGTGAAGGTCCCGTCATCGCGCACCTCGCGCGCCGCATGCACAAACGCTGTCAGCGCAGCGCGGCTGAATCCCGAACCAAGGCTCACGCGCCGGACGCCAAGCGCACCAAGCTGCACGACCGACAACGGTGGTGCGCCCTTGATACCCATCAGCACGTTCACCGGCTTGCGCACCGAGGCACAAACCTTGCGAATGTCTTCCGCTCTGATGAGTCCCGGCGCATACAACACCTCGGCGCCAGCTGCCTCGAACGCCTGCAGGCGTCGAATCGTATCGTCGAGATCAGGACGGCCGTGCAGATAATTCTCCGCGCGGGCCACCAGCATGAAGGGAAACGGCAAGGCGCGCGCAGCGGCCACTGCAGCCGCAATTCGTTCTACCGCCTGATTGAAGTCGTAAATCGGATGCGCTTCATCGCCGGTAGCATCCTCTATCGATCCGCCCACGAGCCCAGCAGCCGCAGCAAGACGAATCGTCTCGGCAGCCGCTTCCGGAGCATGACCATAGCCGTTCTCGAGATCCGCGGCCACCGGCAAATGCGTCGCTTCCACGATGGACTTCGCATTGGCCAGCGCTTCTTCGCGGCTCACGGCTGCAGTGCCATCGCGCCGCCCGAGCGTAAAGGCAAGTCCCGCGCTGGTCGTTGAAAGCGCCGAGAAACCGAGCCCGGTGAGAATGCGCGCAGTTCCAGCATCCCACGGATTGGCAATAACAAATGCCTCGGCCCGTTGGTGCAAGGCCTGGAACGCGGCGGCTTTTTCAGCTTGAGTCGGCACAGTGTTTCCTTTCCCTCGCAAATGCGAAGCAGCATCAGCGGCGATGATAGAAGGGCAGCACGATCAGCACAGCAAGTCCCATGGCGACAAGAAGAGCCGCGCCAAGCAGACTATAAATCAACGCGAGGTTCGGTCCCTTGGAGGGTTCGTCCTCTTCTTCCGTGCGTTCTTGCCCACCCGGACTTTTGCTACTCATATTTCAGCGCCTCGACGGGATCCATCTGCGCGGCGCGCGTCGCCGGAACCGTGCCGAAAATGACGCCAACGGCAGTTGCCGCCGCCAACGCGATGACAATCGACCAACCCGAGACCGGCAGCGCGTAATCCGTAAAGAACCGGATCGACAACGGCACAGCGAGGCCCACAAGCACGCCGACCAGTCCGCCAGCCAGCGAAATAATCACCGCCTCGGCAAGGAATTGCAGCTTGATCTCGCGGTAAGTCGCGCCCAGGGCCTTGCGAATGCCGATCTCACGGATGCGCGCCCGCACATTGGCCAGCATGATGTTCATAATGCCCACGCCGCCCACCGCCAGCGTGATCGCCGACACGAGCACCAGCACCGCCGTCAATGCATCGGAGATTTCGGCAGCATAGGTCAGCACTTCTGTCAGCGTCTGCGGATTATAAACCGACCCCGAACGATGGCGCGACTTGATGATCCGAACAATCTCCTTGGCTCCGTCCGGCACTTCGTTCATGGTGCGCATCGAGAAGTAAATCTGCTTCACATTCTCTGTTCCAGTAAAGAAGCGCGCGACCGAATACGGAATCAGAATTGTCTGATCGGCGATCTCCGATTGGCCCATGTCGTCGACACTCTCTTTGAAGACGCCGATGATCGTGAACGGAATCCCATAAATCTCAAACGACTGGCCAACCGCGGCATTCGCGCTGCCGAATCGCTCCCTGGCAAATGGCTCGGTCACCACAGCGCAGTTGGTGTGTGTCTCATCGTCGATCTCGTCGAGAAAGCGGCCGTTGGGGACGAGCAGGTTGCGAATGTGCCTGTAATCGGGACTGACCCCGAGCACGAGGGTGTCTTTCATCACGCCCCCGCCAAAACTGATGCGAGTGTGCATTTCCAGAATCGGGGACGAGTAGATAACGCCCGGCAATTGAGCGTCCACGGCCTTCTCGTCTTCGCGGGTCAGGTAGTCGTTGTACATGACGCGTTCGGCGCCTGTGGCTCCGCCGCCTGAGTACTCTATCTCAACTGAATTCGTCCCGATCTTCTGCAGCGTTTCGAGAACGTACTGCTTCCCTTTCATCCCGATCGTCACAACGAGGATGACGGAAGCGGTGCCAATCACCATGCCCAGCGCAGTCAGTGCGAAGCGCAGCTTGGAAGCGCGAAAGCTGTCGAGCGCCAACTTGAGAATTTCGCTCAGCAGCATAGTTCTGCGGGCACTCAGCAGAGTCTGCTGGAAGGCAACCTGGCGGGACTGTTCGACTGGATTCATCCTGCTATCAAAGATGCGCCAGCTTGTGCTGCCGGTTCCTTCAATTCTCCAGAGTCGCCAACAGGCAAGCACAACTGGCTACTTCCCATCATATTTCTCCAACCAATTCAGTTCTTCGCGCAGTTTGATATATCCGTGCCACGGGTTCTTGTCCAAACTGTGCCCTTCGCCGGGAAAGACGAGGAACGTGTGCGGTACACCAAGCGCCTCGAACGCGCGTTCCATCGTGACTCCCTCCAGGTAGCTTACGCGTATATCCGCAGCCCCTTGCACCAGGTGTGTTGGTGTCTTGACTTTGTCGAATCGAAACAGCGCGGCTTCGCTCTGATAAAGCTCCGGATTCTGCCAGGGCTGCCCACCGAGATACCACGCGTCGTCCCATGTTTCGTCGTCATTGCCCCAGTTGGCCGCGTGCTCCACGGCTCCTGCGCCCGTAACTGCAGAGCGAAAGCGCGTGGTCTGTGTAATCAGCCAGTTGGTCATGTAGCCGCCATAACTATAGCCGCCAACGGCCAGATGGTCTGGGTCGGCATAGCCGTCCTTTACGAGCGCGTCGACGCCCGTGAGAATGTCGCGGCCAGGCTTTGAGACAAGGTGCGGCGCAATCTCCAGCATGAAATCGTCGCCATATCCTGAGGAGCCTCGATAGTTAGGGCGAAACACGAGCCAGCCTCGGTCGGCTGCAAAGGTTGCCCAGTCGTACCAATCGGCTCCGAAGCGATCTCCATCTGCGTCGGCGGGGCCCCCGTGAATCAGCGTCAGCATGCGCAGATGTTTAGCGCCCTTCCTGCCCGGCGGAAAAATCAGGACTCCTTCAATGGTTTTCCCGTCGTCCGATTGCCAGGTGTACGGCTGCAATTCGGGCCGCGCACGTTCACCAAAAATCGGATTGAAGTTGGTTAGAGTCTTGAGCTGATCGGGGTGCAGCGGATCGGCAGCGAGGTAAACCTGCGTCGGCTCATTCACACTGGAGTGACGCACGAGAAGGCTGTTTGCCCTGTCCGCGGACTCTAGACCGGCATAACTGCCCGTGAGGCCGGGGAGTTTGGTCGCATTGTCTCCCTCCACTTGATAGACCTGCGTCTCAGTTCCCTTGAGACCAAGTGCGAATTCGCGGCCATCCGGCAGCAGGGCGAACTGGTCGAATGAGCCATCGAACGAAACGCCAAGTCGTTCAACTTTGGCTGTCTCCGCGTCGATGCGATAGAGGCGGCCCTGCACGTCCCGGTAAGTGCCTTCAAGGGAACCCGCCGCAGCTTCCACCACGAAGTGCAGCCAGCGGCTGTCTGGCGCCCACTGAATTCTCGATTCAAGCGCCTGATTGTGGGTCAACTGTCGTGCCTCGCCACCGATGGACGCTACAAGATAGATTTCGTAGTCGGACGGGTTCTCGATCCGTCGATGGATTGGACCCGTAAGAAAGGCGACGGATTTGCCGTTGGGTGAAGGAGCGATCTCATCGATAGCCACAGCGCTCTTGGAGAGCACTGTGGCACCCGCAGGCAGCGGCGACGCGGGAATCGTGTCCGCTCTGCCCTTGGCTGTCTTGGCAGCTGCGGAACTGTTGGGAAGTGGCGTTGCCAATGCGTTTGCGATCGCTGGCGCCACGTCCGCTTTCAGCAGCACATCGCCGCGATTCTGCTCTCGCCATCGGATGACGTCCTGCCATTCCGTTTCATGCGCTTCTGCCTGCTCGTGGTTGAGCGGCTCCTGCACAGAAAAAAAGATCGCTGCGCCATCCGGCGACCAGGCGAATGTATGCGCCTCCAGCTTCTCGCTGTAAAGCGGAAGCGGTTCGCCACCCGTCGCAGAGATCATCCAGATGCGTTTTGGTTTGGTCGAGTCGCTTGTACCCTCAGGATCGGCGGACGCATCATCCCCAGGCAGCGAGCGGTCGGAAAGGAATGCGATCCATTTTCCATCCGGGCTCCACTTGGGGTCCTCTTCGCCCGCGGAACGTGTGAGTGGGCGAAGACCCGACTGCGCATTCCAGATCCAAAGGTCGTGCCGGTACACACTGTTTTTCCAGTCGGGCGCGTCGGTGGCAATGACGGCAGAAGAGCCATCCGGAGAGAGTCTCGCCTCGGAAATGTCCGTGGTGTTGAGGTACTCGTCGAGAGTGATGATGGGCTTGGCGGATTGGGCTGGCGCGTTCGCCGGAATCAGGCAAAGGCACAGGGAAAGTGCCAGCCACGGGTTCTTCAGGTGCATATCAGAACTATACCTGTGCGAGATCGGGAAATCGGACGGGCTCGAATGTGGCGAGTTGCTTCGGATTTACCGGGCTCGGCGTTGTTGCTGTTGATTGTCGGTACCTTCTAAGAGATGATTCTCCCAATGATCCGTATCGACGCTCATCAACATTTCTGGAAGTACACGGCTGCAGACTACGGGTGGATCAACGAGCAGATGGCGGTCTTGCAGAGCGACTTTCTTCCGCGCGATTTGAAGCGGCTCCTCGACGACAATGGCTTCGAAGGATCGATTGCGGTGCAAGCACGTCAGTGCCTCGAAGAGACACGCTGGCTTCTCGAACTCGCCGAGGAGAACAACTTTATTCAGGGCGTGGTGGGCTGGGTCGATCTGTGTTCGCCGCAGTTGCGTGACCAGCTTGAAGAACTTGCTGCGCACAAGAAGCTTGTTGGTGTGCGCCACGTGCTGCAGGATGAAACCGACGATCACTTCATGATGCGGCCAGAGTTTCAACGAGGCATCGCGCAACTTGCGGAGTTCGGGCTGGCCTACGATCTGCTGCTTCATCCGCGCCATTTGACGGTTGCGGTGCAACTCGTCCAGGAGTTTCCCGCGCAGACATTTGTGCTGGATCATTTGGCCAAACCAGCCATTGCGGATGGTGTGCTCGAACTTTGGCAACGGGATATTCGCGAATTGGCGAAGCTCCCAAACGTCTCCTGCAAGCTTTCAGGAATGGTTACCGAGGCGCGATGGAAGCAGTGGAAGCTGGATGATTTCCGGCCTTATCTGGATGTAGCTCTCGAAGCATTCGGCCCTTCGCGGCTGATGACCGGGTCCGACTGGCCGGTGTGCACGTTGTCCTCGGATTATGCGCAGACGGTGGGCATCGTGCTCGATTTTGTGCAGCAGCTCACGGATACTGAGCGCGAAGGAATTCTCGGCGGAAGTTGCGCACGCTTTTATCGCATAGCCACCGCATAGACCGCGATTCGTGATGTCAGTTTTTTGTGTTCCCCTTTTTGTAGGAATGACAAATCAAGCGAGGAGCCATGCAGATTCGGGATGCGATTGAAGCGGATATTGACGAAATTACTGCGATCTATAACGAGGTCCTTACCCACTCCACTGCGATTTACAACGACACCCCCGCAACCCGAGAAGACAGGTCGGCGTGGTGGCGAGCGCGCCGCGACCAAGGCTATCCGGTCGTGGTGGCGATGGACTGCAACCGCGTCGTTGGCTTCGCATCGTTCGGCGATTTCCGCCCGTGGCCGGGATACCGCTTCACGGTTGAAGGCACCGTCCACATTCATGCCGACACGCGTGGCCAGGGCGTCGGGAGCGAGTTGTTGAAGCACATCATTGAACGGGCGCGGGCGCTCGGCAAGCACACGATGATTGCGGGGGTCGATTCAGAAAATACGGCTTCCCTGCGCTTCCTCGATCGTTTCGGATTTGAGCGAGCCGGCCAACTGCGCGAAGTCGGATTCAAGTTCGATCGCTTCCTCGACCTCGTCTTTCTGCAGTATTGGATCACTCCGCGCGTGCGCCAATAAAAGCTGCAACTCTAACAAATATATTGACTTATACGTGAGAATTTGATATAATACTAAAGTGCCTTTCAGCACAGAACCTACCTTCTGTGTCCGGAAATTGAGGACACCAGGAATTGAGGACCCTAATGGAAAATGCATCCATGTCGGTCGAGGCCTTCTTTCGCCGATTCGAACTCAACAACAACAAAAGCGATTTCTCCGCCGCCGTATCCCAGTTCGCCGGCACTTTCATGGCTGCGGGACCGCAAGGCGCGCAGTGTGTCCAGGCCAGCGCTTTCGCGCTTGCTCTACCGAAACGAAAGCAACTCTTCAAGAGCTTCGGGTGTCATTCGATGCAATTAGTGAGTGTAGATGTTAAATCGCTTGGCGCACGCTATTCGATGGCGCACACGCGATGGAAGATGAATTTCGCCGACGGCGATTTGTCGACGAAGGAAATGTTGGTCGATTCGACCTTTATCGTGGACACAACCGAGGCGGAGTTTCGAATCGTCCTTTACCTCGCCCATCAGGACGTGATGGCGATGCTGAAGGAGCGCGGACAGACGAATGCATGAGATGTAATTGGCGGGAGGCACGGTGAGACATCGTGCCTCCCTCTCCTCGGGCGTCGTTAATCAGTTTTTGATTGATCGTTGCCTGGTTGCTGCGCTATTGAGTGCTTGCGGGCACAACCGGCGAATGCAAATAGCGGCTTGCGAAATCCAGAAACGTCGGCCAGTTTGGCGTCGGCGTATGGCCGAATTGATGCTGCCGGAATCCGAGGTCTCCATTGATGAGGGCTGTGCCCATGGGAGGAAGTTCCGTCGTTCCCAAGTCATGTGCGCCCAAGAGCCGATAGACAGGTCCGGCGTCGACCTCAGCCAAGAACATTCCCTTTGCGTCGGCCCACGCATCGCCGGTTGGATCAGCGTACCCGTCGCCGGTGCTGGCGCCGCCCCCGATGAACACGGGCCTTGGGGCGCACAAGGCAATCAACTCGTGATTGTCGACGGGAAGATCGCCGGGTGTCAGGGGCCCACCGAATCTGAGAAAATTTCCGTCGAACCAGTGATAGAGCGCGGGTCCGGCCACATTCGGCATCTGCTCGCCGAAGATATGCCGGTAAAGCTTGGCGCCGCCTTCGCCGGATGAACTGCTGTATACGACGGCGAATCTCTGGTCGAAAGCCATCGCAACCAACGCAGCTTTTCCAAATCTAGAGTGGCCCTCCAGCCCAACCTGTTTCGCATTGACGGCCTTGTCGGTCTCGAAATAATCCATGGCGCGGCTTGCGCCCCACGCCCATGCGCGCAGCGTGCCCCAATCCGCGGTCGCGCGCGGCTGACCTTTGTTCATCAGGCCGATGATTCCTTCTGTGAGTCGCGATCCATCGTCGGCCTGAAAGCTCGTCGGCGAGAGCACGGCGAAGCCCCATCCACGTTTCAACAACGGCTCAAATTCAATTCCGTAATGACCGGGTCCCGCTGGGACCACTTCGGATACCGGCGTTGCGATTGCATCCTGAAAGTCTGGGTCGAATGCAAGTTCAATGATGATTGGGACCGGTCCCGCTGAGTGTGCGGGCGTGGTGAGAACCATCTGAATGTTGACTTGGATCTGCGGATCGATGGAGTTGTCGACGTGGCCCACGAGCCTCTTGCTGATGACATCGAACCCGCCATATTTCTCCGGAGT
>Ga0181520_10007250_pt1 | contig 16454 bp, 13 predicted proteins | sample PEATcosm2014_Bin_29_FD_132451 | JGI IMG/M metagenome (GOLD analysis project Ga0181520, IMG submission 132451) | Peatland microbial communities from MTU Mesocosm Facility, Houghton, MI, USA - PEATcosm2014_Bin02_30_metaG | ecosystem: Environmental > Terrestrial > Soil > Wetlands > Peat | place... | reverse complement strand
GTTTGTTTCGTTTGTCCGCGATCATGGGCTGGCGGTGGCGCGGCTGGATGAGCCGGGGAGGCCGTTGAAGAGCCTGGCTCCCGCGCCGGATGCGGCGACGCTGAACGGCGAGGTGGACTGGATCTATCTGGAGGAGTTGGAGGCGCGCAGCAATTATTTCTGGTCGCCGGATTCAACGCGGCTGGCCTATTTGGAGATGAACGAGGCCGCGGTGGCGAAGTATCCGATTACCGACTGGATTCCCACGCACGCCACCGTCGATGAGCAGCGCTATCCGCAGCCTGGGGATGCGAATCCGGCAGTGCGTGTGGGCGTGGTGGGAACGGAGGGCGGCCAGACGGTGTGGGTGACGCTGCCAATCCGCGCCGGGCAGGATTACATTCCGCGCTTTGGCTGGGTGGATGCGAAGACGCTGTGGGTGGAGACGCTTGCCCGCGATCAGAAGCATCGTGACCTTTACTTTGCCGACGCCGCAACCGGCGAGGCGCGGGCCGTGCTGCAACTGACCGACGACAAGTTCTTCGACGACAAGTATGATGTTTCGGTCGGCGATGGCTCCATTGTGCTGACCAACTGGGCCGATGGGCACAGTCATTTGTATCTCTACAGCTATGATGCGGCGGATACGGCTCACACCAAGGCCAAACTCGAACGCCAACTGACGCAGGGCGTATTTGAAGTCGGCGAAGTGATTCGGGTGGATCCTGCAAACAAGCTAGTGATTTATGCTTCGAGCGAGGGCGTTGAGCAGGACCAGCAAATCTGGCAGGTGAGCTTTGCGGGCGAGCGAAAGCAGATCACATCAGGCGCTGGCTCTCATGTGGGCAACTTTGCGCCGACTGGCAGCGCGTTTGTGGAAAAGCAATCGTCACGCATGGAGCCGCCCACCATCCGATTGTGCGCGGAGGCGGGCAAGTGCACGGTGATCTGGTCGGCGTCGGCGCTGAAGGCATTTCATTTGCGCGCGCCGGAGCAGTTGACGGTGAAGGCGCACGACGGGACGAGTTTGTATGCAACGCTGCTGCTGCCGGAGGGCGCGACGGCGGCTTCGGTTCCGCTGATTGTGAATCCTTACGGCGGACCGGGCGTGGCGACCGTTTTAAATGAGTGGGGAAACTCACTTCTTTTTGATGAGTTATTAACGCAGCACGGCTTTGCCGTTTTGCATACGGATAATCGCGGCATGGGCGGGCGGGGACGCGCCTTTGCGCAGGCGGCTTATCATGACTTCGGCCCGGTGCAGTTGGAGGATCAACTGACGGCTGTGGACGCGGCGCTGGCGCGGTATCCGCAACTGGACCCCAAGCGGCTGGGCTGGTGGGGATGGAGTTGGGGCGGAACGTTTACCTTGTACGCGATGACCCACTCGGATCGCTTCAAGGCGGGCGTATCCGTGGCTCCGGTGACGGATTGGCGCGACTATGACTCGATCTACACGGAACGCTATTTGAGCCAACCGGCAGAGTTTGCTGCGGGATACAAGGACTTTTCCGTGGTGAATTCAGCCGCCAGCTTGAAAGGGAAATTGCTGATTGCGCATGGCACCGGCGACGACAACGTGCATTTGGAGAACACCGTGCAATTTGTGCAGAAGCTGATTGAGGCGGAGCTTCCGTATGATTTGCAGATCTATCCGCGCAAGACACATTCCATAGCCGGGCCGGATGTGCGCACCCATCTTTACAACCGGATTCTGACGCACTTTGAGGAGAACCTGAAACCGCGTTAAACGTTGCGTTGGCGGAAGATGTCGTCGTCCTCGCGCTTGGGACAGTGGGAACATTCGACACAACAGGCCAATAGCAGCGCAATGCCGATCGTCACCAGAGCGGCAATCAGGTTTTCAATTGCGCCAAAGCCATGAAGGAAACTGAACATACTCACCAACCTTCTTTATTAGACGCTGAAATCAAGGCGAAGGGTGTGTCTTTCAGCACACATTCTTCACAATGCGTGGTGGAGGCGCATCCGCGCTACAGGGAGTTCATCGGCAAACTTTAGCCAAAGCTCCAGATACTTTTTTCTTGATTTAAGGCGAAGATAAGACGAATATAAAAGCAAGATGGACACACTCTCCAATTCCGCGCCGGCTGGCGTCTCCCCCAGTCCGGGCACTGCTTCGATTGCGCAGCAGGGCGGTTTGCTGCTGAATTGGCTTTTTGTGGACATGAACTCCTACTTTGCCTCGGTGGAGCAGGATGCGCGGCCGGAACTGCGCGGCTGCCCGGTGGCCGTGGTTCCCATGATGGCCGATACAACCTGTTGCATTGCGGCCAGTTACGAGGCCAAGGCGCATGGCGTGAAGACCGGAACCCTGGTGGGAGAAGCCAAGCGAATGTGCCCTGGGATCAAGCTGGTGGAGGCGCGGCATCAACTGTATATCGAGTACCACCACCGCATCGTCGAGGCGGTGGAGAGCTGCCTGCCGGTGACGGCAGTGCTCTCAATTGATGAGATGGCCTGCCGTTTGCTGGGACGGGAGCGGCCGCTGCTCCAGGCGATGGCGCTGGGCCGGCAGGTGAAGGCGCGCATTCGAGAGCGGGTGGGCCCGATGATCCGCAGTTCGGTCGGACTGGCTACCAACCGCTATCTGGCCAAGGTGGCCAGCGACATGGAGAAGCCCGACGGCCTGGTGGCTCTGACGCCGGACATTTTGCCGGAGGCGCTGCGGTTGCTCACCCTGCGCGATCTGCCGGGCATCGGCCCGCAGATGGAGAAGCGGCTGAACGCCAAGGGCATTACCACCATGGAGCAGTTGCTGGCGCTCAACGGCGAGCGCAGCGGCGAAGTGTGGGGCTCGGTGCTGGGAGAGCGGCTTTGGCACTGGCTGCATGGCGAAGACTTTGAGATGGACGAGGCCTCGGCGCCCAAGTCGATGAGCCACCAGCACGTGCTGGGGCCGGAGATGCGCAATCCGGAGGCCGCCTGGGCGGTGGCGCACAAGCTGCTGCACAAGGTGGCGATGCGGCTGCGGGCCGGCGGCTTGTGGGCCGGCAGCATCGGCCTGGCGATTGGCTTTGCGGGCCCCCGTGGCGAAAAAGGGCCGGTCAGTAATTTCGGCGTACCCAAGCGCGGTTGGAAGGCGGAGTTGCGCTTGAGCGAGTGCCAGGACAATCTGACATTGATTGCGGCGCTCAGCCGCCTCTGGGAATCGCGCCCCACCGGCGAGGAGTTCAGTCGCCCCTACTTTATCGGCGTGCATCTGAATGGCCTGGTGCCGGACCGGTTGCACTCGCTGAATCTCTTTGAGGGATCGGAGCAGGAGCAGAGCCGCGCGCGCCTGGTCACGGCGATGGATGCGATCAACAACAAGTACGGCCTGAGCACGCTGGCTCCGGCCACCATGCTCACCGCCTTCAAAGCCGCGCCCACGCGCATCGCCTTTCACACCATTCCCGAGATCTTTTGAGCGCCGAGCGGCGGATTGTTTTTCCAGAGCGGAATCAGCGAGGCCGCGCCGGTGTGTTTTTAGGCTCCCAATTCCCTGCTTTCAGTTTCCTCGTGAAGCGGCCAGCAATTACACTGAGTGAGTGAAAGCCTCAGCCAATTCCGTTCAGCCCAGCCGTAAAGAGTTCCTTGCGCTCTCCAAAGAGCACACGCTTGTTCCTGTCTGCCGCATTCTTTCGGCGGATCTTGAAACGCCGGTCTCGGCCTTTTTGCGCGCCGCATGGCCGGAGCGCGAGTGCTTCATGCTGGAATCGGTGGAGAATGGCGAACAGGTGGGCCGTTACACCTTTATTGGCCTCCAGCCCTTCAAGCGCATCGTCGCACGTGGACGCGAGATTACCATCACCGAAGGCAAGAAGGTGGTCGAGATTGAAGGCGACATCTTTGCCGTGCTGCGCCGCGCCCTCAGCGGCCACAAGCCAGCGCGCCTGAAGGGCTTGCCGCCCTTCACCGCCGGCGCGGTGGGCTTTTTCTCTTACGATGCGGTCCGCCAGATTGAGCGCTTGCCGGATCTGGGCAAAGACGAACTCGGAGTGCCGGACGCCTGCCTGCTCTTCTTTGACGAAGTGCTGGCCTTTGACCACGTTCGCAAGGAGATTTGGCTGGTGGTCACCGCGGACGTAACCCGTGGCAAGCCGGCTGACGCGTACAACAAGGCCGTCGCGCGCCTGGACAAACTGGAGAAGCGACTGGCGCAGCCGCTGCCCAAGCTCACCTCAGGCAAGAGCAAAGGGACGCTGAAGGTAAAGCACCGCACCTCGAAGAAGGATTATCTTGCCGCAGTCGAGCGCGCCAAGGAGTTCATCAAGGCTGGAGACATCTTCCAAGTGGTTCTGGCACAGCGCTTTGACGTGGAGCCGGAGGCCGACAGCTTCCAGGTCTATCGCTCGCTGCGGACCGTGAATCCAAGTCCGTATATGTTCTTTCTGCGCTTTGCACCCGAGGGCGTCCTCGGCGGCAAGCCGAATGAAGACAAAGGTTCAAAGAAGTCGAAAGCCAGTCAAGTGGTTGAACTTGCGGGCTCCTCGCCGGAGCTGCTGGTGCGCGTGCACAACGGCAAAGTCGAGTATCGGCCGATTGCCGGAACCCGCCCGCGCGGCGTCACCGAGGCCGAGGATCAGGCACTGGCCGACGAGATGATCCACGACGAAAAGGAGCGCGCCGAGCACGTGATGCTGGTGGATCTGGGCCGCAACGATGTAGGCAGGGTGAGCGAGTTCGGGTCGGTCAAGGTGGACAAACTGATGTTTGTGGAGCGCTACTCGCACGTGATGCACATTGTCAGCAGCATCGAGGGCCGCCTGAAGCCGGAACTGACCGCCGTGGACGCCTTGCGCGCCTGCTTCCCGGCCGGTACGCTGAGCGGCGCTCCCAAGGTTCGCGCCATGGAGATTATTGAAGAGCTGGAGCCCGCGCGGCGTGGAACCTACGGCGGTGCGGTGATGTACGCGGATTTCAGCGGGAATCTCGATTCCTGTATCGCCATCCGGTCGATGCTGGCCGTGGGCGGCAAGGGATATGTGCAATCCGGCGCGGGCATTGTCGCCGACTCTGTGCCGGAGTTGGAGCATCAGGAAGCGATCAACAAGGCGCAGGCTGTGATTCGTGCTATTGAGCGGGCGCGGCAGATGTAGCTCCCCGGCTGCGAGTTTCTCAACCTGTAGCGCCGGTCTCCAGACCGGCTGTCGCGCGGACGTCCCCGTCCGAGCTTGTCCGTGATTCAAACTCAATTCACGTGGATTGCTGAGAAGCAGCGTGGACCAGGAGGTCCACGCCACAGCCGACCGGGAGGTCGGCGCTACGGTTTCATCGACTGCCACAGTTGACCGGGAGGTCGGCGCTACATCTTTACTTACTGACTGAGCTGACCGGGAGGTCGGCGCTACGGTTTCATCGACTATGGGTTGGAGAGGCCGGTGAGAGACTCAGGAGGGCCGGTGCGATTTTGCTTGCGCCGGCCCTTCAATCTCTGCTGTTACAACTCAACTTCAAGCCACGTCGCGCAGATACATCCGCACCAAAGTCTGGTTCAGCAACTGATGCGCGATCTCGCCAAAGGTGATGGGACCGGTGACGTTGCCGGTCTTTTTGCCTTCCAGCTTGCCATAAAGAAAGTTGAGGATGCAGTTGCAGGCGAACTCCGGCACTTCAGCGTCCACGCCAATAACCTTGCCAAAGGCGTCCGCGTAATCTTCCACCGGAGCAGCAAAGCGATAGTCCACACCGGGAAAGACCGGCGCATAAAGATCGACGCAATGCGTAACCGGATCGACGTTCTGGATGGAAACATTCACCGGGCTTCCGCAATAGTCGCCCACCAGAGGGAACTCCGTGCGAATCTTCCGGTCCGTAATGTAATCCGCCAGATTGGCGGGTTTGCCGTTGATCAGGCAGCCGGCCACTTGAAAACCCTCTTCTTTGAAATGAATCAGGTCGCCATCCGTGCCCTTGAAGATGCTGACGATCTCCAATTCAGCCTGATTGCCGGCGGGCAGTGAAACGTGCAAAGCGACGGCTTTGTTCTCCAGCACCTCGCCGGTCTGTCCATTGAAGACCGCGGGAAGCTCTTTGCCGAGAAGGTCCATGCGCACACCGGCGATCCAGCCCACCACGGGATGCATCAAAAAGCCGTCAAAGTTGGGGGCTTGCTCGGCGAAGGCCTTATGAACCCTGGTCGAGGCGGGAATCACCAGATAGGTAAAGCCGTTCTCCGGCGCATCGCTGAAGAGGCTGGAGAGATTACCCAATCCGTAGTTGGCGATTTTGGCTTCGAGCGCAAACTCCGGCACTTCAGTGGCAAAGATCTTTTCATCCGAGACAAGGCCGCCCTCGTCCGTCATGAAATAGCAGATGGTTCCACCGATCCAGTTGCCTTTCGGAAGTTGGCTGAGCGCCTGCCTGCTTCCAGCCAGGAACAAATACTTTCCGGCGGCAATCAAAGCTATCACCTCCGGGATGGACTGCAATTTTGAATGTTCATTTACAGGCATTGTCTTTTCTCGCTCCTTCTTGAGAATGTGAAGTTATGAATGGGAGATTTGCGCGATCTCATGGTTAAAAGTGGACTCATAACGGGCAAAGAAACTGTGCATTTTGGAGATAATCTGGTCAAGGTTGTCAGGGGAGGGATTTCTTCCGTAACTCATTCTGCTGCTTTGAGTCAGGAGATTTACAGTCGCTTTTTCAGTTTGAATAGTTTTTTTCCCTAGCACGATGTCCTTCCAGACCGGATGATTCATAGCGGGAAGCATTCAGAGATACTCCTTCCTTGAAAAATAATGGCTTGCCTTGACTATCGGCCCGAAGCAATGCATCTTTATAACCATTCCATATTGTGGAATTTGCGTAGACTGCGGAGAATCAATTGGGCACGGTTATGGATCTCGCAATCCACATGGGGACGGATTTGCCTTCCCATAAATTCATGTAAGGTTGACAGGCGCGAGTCGGCCGGCGGCCCCATCGCTGCGTGATTGAGAAGACCAATACCGACTGCTGGGCGCTCCCGCACTTGTGCTACGCAACCGAATGAGAGATATTGGACCAGGTGGATTCTTTGCATCCGCCAAGCCTTGTCGCGCCTGAATGACGGCCACGGGCTGAGAAAGTTCTTGAGGGCTCTTCCATGTTTCGCAACCAACTCACCGCTGTACTTTGTCTTCTGGCCTCCGGGATTACTCCGGCGCTGGGGCAGCCAACCCGCAATCCATTCAACGATCAGTCCTTGCCGATGGAGAAGCGAATTGACAATCTGCTGTCGCTGATGACCGTGGAAGAAAAGATCGGCTGCCTGGGCACCAATACCGGCGTGGCGCGGCTGGGCGTGCCGAATATCGGCAGTTCCGAGGGGATTCATGGCGTGGTCCAAAGAGACAAGCGAGGCACGCGGCTGCCGGTGACAACGACGCAGTTTCCGCAGCCACCGGGAATGGGCGAGTCGTGGGATCCGGAGCTGGTGCGCCAGGCGGGCGGGGTTGAGGGCTACGAGGCCCGCTTCATCACCCAGACGGCCAAGTATGACCGGCAGCTTCTGATGCTTTGGGGACCGCAGTCTGACTTGGCGCGCGATCCGCGCTGGGGGCGCAGCGAAGAGGTCTACGGGGAAGATGCGTACTTCAACGGAACCATGGTGACCGCTTTTATCAAGGGCTTGCAAGGGGACGACCCGAAGTATTGGCAGTCGGCGGCGCTGCTGAAGCACTTTTTGGCCAACAGCAATGAGAATCACCGCGACTCGTCCTCCTCCGACTTTGACCAGCGGCTCTTCTGGGAGTATTACTCGGTTCCCTTTCGGATGGGCTTCGAGGAGGGCGGCGCAAAGGGGGTCATGGCTTCGTACAACGCCTGGAATGGCACCACCATGGCCGTGAATCCGATTCTGAAGAGCATCTTGCGCGACCAATGGGGCGTGGAGGTACTCAGCAGCGATGGCGGAGCGGTGCATAATCTGGTCGATCCGATCCATCGCTTTCCGGACCAGAAGGCGGCGGTGGTGGCTTGCCTCAAGGCCGGGATCAATCAATTCCTCGACCGGTACGCGGACGAGACCAAGGCCGCAGTGAAAGATGGCTTGGTTACCGAGGCGGAGATCGACGCTCTGCTGCGGCCCAAATTCCGCGTTGCCATCCGGCTGGGATTGCTCGATCCGCCGGAGATGGTTCCGTACTCAACGATCAAAGACACGCCGGAGCCATGGACAACGGAGCGGGATCAGGCGGTCTCAAAGAAGCTGGCGCTGGAATCGGTGGTTCTGCTGAAGAATGAGAATGGATTCCTTCCGCTGAAGAAGGACGCGATCAAGTCGATTGCCGTGATTGGGCCGCTGGCCAACTCAGTGCATTGGGACTGGTACGGCGGAACGCCTCCCTATGCAGTGACGCCGCTGGCCGCCATTCAGGCGGAGGTGGGGCCGGGCGTGAAGGTGAACTACGCGGAGAGCGAAGTGGGCCACGCGGCGGTGAATGCGGCGCGCAACTCTGACGTTGCGGTGGTGGTGGTTGGCAATGATCCCACCTGCGGCCCGGATATGGGCCAGGATTGGCATCCCACGGTGGACGGCGGCGGCACGCTGGCCTGCACCGTGCCCAGCGACGGACGCGAAGGGCGCGACCGCGAGAGCATCACGCTGGAGCAGGAGCAGTTGGTCAAGCAGGTCTACGCCGTCAATCCAAAGACGGTGGTGGTTCTGGTCTCCAGCTTCCCGTTTGCCATCAACTGGAGCCAAAAGTACGTTCCGGCGATCCTGCACATAGCTCATTCCTCGCAAGATGAGGGCACGGCTCTCGCGCAGGTTCTCTTTGGCGAGTACAACCCCGGCGGGCGGCTGGTGGTCACCTGGCCCAAGTCCATCGATCAACTGCCGCCAATGATGGATTACAACATCCGCGACGGCCGCACCTATATGTACTTCAAAGGCGAGCCGCTCTATCCCTTTGGATTTGGATTGAGTTATACCAGCTTCAAGGTTGCGAATCTGCGCTTGAGTTCGGCAAAGCTGGCCAGGGATGGCTCGGTTACGGTGAGCGTGGATGTGACCAATACCGGCAGCCGCGCGGGCGACGATGTGGTGCAGATGTATGTGAAGCATCTGGGCTCGAAGGTTGAGCGGCCGCGAGAAGAGCTGAAGGGCTTTGAACGCATCACGCTGAAGCCGAATGAAACCAAGACCGTGCAGATGACATTGAAAGGCTCGGCGTTGGCTTATTGGGATGAGAAGCTGGCTGGCTTCCGCGTGGAAGCCGAGCCGGTCAGCGTGATGATCGGCAACTCGGCCAGCGAGATTCTGCTGACGGCTACGGTGAAGGTTCCATAGCGAGAATTGCCTTTTGCAAACTCCCAGGCGTTCCGGCTGAGAATGAGAAGGCTGGTGCGCCCGGAGAGATTCGAACTCCCGACCTAACGCTCCGGAGGCGTTCGCTCTATCCAGCTGAGCTACGGGCGCGCATCTCCAGCATACAGCATTTGGATTCTTTCGGGAAAAAACCGAGTGCTTGCCAAGAATTTTGCCTGGGTTACTCTTCGTGGGGCTCGTCTTCGAGGTTGTCAAGGGCGGCCAAGGTCTCGTCCGGCACATCCCACTGGCGGAGGATTTTGTAGATGACGCCGGTGGAGAAGCCGGCAGAGACCAGGCGGCGCATGATGCGCGCGGTCTCCTTTTCGTTCTCCGGCTTGCGCAGGCGCTTGCGCTCCAGGTGTTCGCGAGCCAGAGCCTCTTCATTGGTCTGACCGTAGCGGGCTTCCAAGGTGTTGGCGATCAGTTCGCCCGCGACGCCTTTTTGCTTCAGATCCTGCCTCACCCGCCGTTCGCCCAACTTCTCGTTCTCCTGGCGCAGGCGGGCGTAGGTCTCGGCGAAGGACTGATCGTCCAGATAACGTTGATCCTTGAGGCGCGCAACGACGGATGCGATGAGCGCATCGCCGTGCTCACCAGGCTCGACGCGGCGCTGCATCAGGCGGCGCAGATCGGCCTCCGAGCGCATGGCGCGGCTGAGCGAGCGGACGGCGTAGTCGTAGAGGCCGGCTTCGTTCAGGAAGGCGCGGGGCTGGGCGGATTTGCGGGCGAAGGGCATTGTGCTCAATCCAGAGGGATCAACATGCGGAAGCGGCGGGTCTTACGCCAGCGGTAATGCATGAAATCGCCGTCGAGGGTGAGGATATCACCTGTGTCCAGTTCGTCGGCCATCTGCACAAGGCAGGCGTCGGCAAAACTGACCGGAAGATCATGATATTTACGCAGAATGTCGTAAACGGATGCAGTCGAGCGCGTGAGTTGAAATGGTATCTGAAAGATTCCCTCTTCAACATTGTCCAGGATTCTATGCGCAGCATGGGGAATTTTTTTGAGCAGAAAGCAACTTTCGGAGAGTACCGCTTCGCAGGTGGCGAGTGGCTGCTCCAGCTCTTCCACGACGCGAACGCACTGCTCATGATACTGTTCTCTTTTGTCAAGCAAAGCCACGATTACACTGCTGTCGAGCAGGACAGGGGTCATCGCCCGTATCCTTCCAGATGCGCCTTGTTCGATCCAAGATCGGTGATTCCAGAGTCGAATTCACCCACGCCAATGACCTTTCGGCGCGGAAGCTTGGCGTGTTGCTTTTCGACCAGCCGAATGCCCTCGCGGACGACCTTGGAGGGAGTCCAGCCCAGGCGGAGCACCAGCCCGTCGAGCGCTGCCTGCGTCTCTTCATCCAACCGGGCTTGCACGCTTGTCCTCATGGGTTGAGTGTACTACAAACTCAATTTTGTAGTACCGTATATTTTCCAGATACAACCCGGAGTGGTTAGGCTTCGAAGTTCCCACCCTTTCCACGATGAAACTGTGGAAAGGATGGGGCACCCGGCTTTGTGAGTTGGTTAAGATTCCGAAAAACAATGTTGCGCGACCTGCGCTACTTGGTCCACTGATCGACCCAGTCGTTGACGGTGGTGTACCAGAGCTGGGAGTTTTGCGGCTTGAGGACCCAGTGTCCTTCGTCCGGGAAGTAGAGCATTTTGCTGGGCACGTTGAGGCGCTGGAGGGTGGTGAAGAGCTGGAAGCCCTCGGCAACGTCGAGGCGGTAGTCGAGCTGGCCGTGAATGACCAGGGTGGGCGTCTTGAAGTTGCCGGCAGAGAGCGCTGGGGACCACTTGCGGAATGGGTTTTCCTCGTCCGGCTTGCCGTAGTAATCCCATGGCTTGCCCTTGAACTCCCACTCGTTAAACCAGAGTTCCTCGGTGCTGCCGTAGGCCGATTCAGGATTGAACACTCCGTCGTGGGTGACGATGCAGCGGAAGCGGTCGGTGTGGCCGAGGATCCAGTTGGCCATGAAGCCGCCGTAGCTGGCGCCGAGGGCGCACTCGCGGGATTTGTCGATGATGAAGAAGTGCTGCTCGGCGTAATCCAGGCCCTGCATCAGGTCAGTGTAGGGCTTGCCGCCCCAGTCGCCGTTGACGCCGTCGACGATGGCCTGTCCGTAGCCGGTGGAACCGCGTGGATTGACCATGACGACGACGTAGCCGTTGGCGGCGAAGAGTTCGGCATTCCAGCGGTAGCTCCAGGAGTCGCCCCATGCGCCCTGCGGGCCACCGTGGATGAGGAACTTGACCGGATACTTGCTGGTTTGATCGAAGGCCGGGGGCTTGATGATGAAGCCCTGGAGCTTGGTTTTGTCGGCGGCGGTGAACCAGAAGGATTCCAAGGGGGGCAGGTCGAGCTGAGCCAGCAGCGCGTCGTTGAGGCGCGTGATGAGGCGCGGCTCGAAGGTGGACATGGCCGGACCGGTGCGCGCGTTGTCGTCCATGACCAGCAGATCGCCATAGGCCACCTCGGGCGGGCGGGTGACGCGAGCCAAAGTGCCGATGACCACCTCGCGCCCTTGCAGATCGAGCGGGTGGATATTGCTCCAATGCCCGCCGGCCTTGCCGTAGCGATGCACAAGATTGCCGAGAAGGTTGGTTCGGTAGATGGGGGCGTCGCCTTTGTCTTCGGCAACAAAATAGATGGTCTTGGAATCCGGCGCCCAGGCCAGCTCCAGAATCCAGCGGTCGAAGTTGGAGAGCAGCTCGCGGGCATTTTTGGTGGCGCGGTCATAGACCAGGAGGCGGAAGCGATCGCTTTCGTAACCGGCGCGGGCCTGGGAGCGCCATGCGAGCCATTTGCCGTCGGGCGAGTAGGCGGGGTCAAAGTCGCCGCCTTGCGAGGTGGAGATCTTCTGCGCCTTGGCGCCGGGGTTGGTGAGGTCGAGGGTGAAGATGTCAGCGTTGACGCTGATGGCCGGCTCGGGGTCGAGGTTTTCGGTGAAGGCCAGCTCCTTGGAGTCCGGCGAGAAAGCGCATCCGCAGCCGCCGCCCTCCAGCGAGAAGGGGGGCACATCGTGGGGATCGTTGGGGGTGAGATCGCGGACCGGCCCGCCGGCCGAAGAGACGATGAAAAGATGGGAGCGCTTGTCGCCGGTATAGTGATCCCAGTGGCGATAGAGCAGGTGAGTAAAGATCTGCGCCTTTACCTTGCTGGAGGCAGCAGAGGCGGCGCGGGTCGCGTTGCAGCGGTCGGCCTCTTGATTGGGATCGGCACTGGTTTGGGTGCTGTTGACTTCGGCGGCCAGAGCGGCGGCGTCGTTGGCCGCCTTTTCGTTTTCCGCGGTGTCGTTGGCGGCGGCTGCTTCCGCCGCGGCTTTGGCTTTGGCATTGGCTTCGGCAACTTTGGAGTTGACCACCGGGCTGGCGCTGACCAGGGAGTAGGCCGGGCAATCGGGATAGACGGCGGAGGTGAATACGATGGAGTTGCCGTCGGGCGACCAGATGGGATCGGCGGCTTCGGTGGTGAGGGCGGTCAGGCGGATGGGATTGGTGGTGGCGGCGGTTCCGGGGTCGAAGTCGACCAGCCAGATCTGCTGCGCGCCGGAGCGGCTGCTGAGGAAGAGGAGCTTTTTGCCGCTGGGGGCAAACTGCACTCCGCTGTCTCCGGGCTGGGTTCCGGCGATAGGATAGGCCTCGCCGCCGGCGATGGGCTGAATGTACAAGGAGGGCGTCTTGGTGTTCTGGGCCAGATCGACGGTGGTGGCGGAGTAGGCCAGCCATTTGCCGTCCGGCGAGACGGCGGTATCGCCCAGGCGCTTCATCTTCTGCAAGTCGTCAAAGGTCATGGGACGCCTGGATGCGGCACGCTGGGAGATCAAATCCGTGCATATCATGGAGGCGAAACAAGCGATGGCAAGAATGGCCGTGGATTTGCGCATGGTTTATTCCTGTGGAAGAGGATAACTTCAGCCTGAAAAAAGAGTGTACACCCGGCAAGGTTTCATTGGTTAGTGTTAATTGTCCAGTAATGTGAATTTCAGTCATTCGAAGACCTGATAAGCTGTCGGCATGGGCAAGCAGGAGTGGGGTGCGGCGCGAGTTACGCGAGTGCGGGAACGGCTGCTGGGCTGGTATGAGCGCGAGCGGCGCGATCTGCCTTGGCGTCGCTCGCGGAATCCGTACGCCATTTGGGTCTCGGAGATCATGCTGCAGCAGACGCGCGTGGCGGTGGTGGTGGAGCGCTACCAGGCCTTCATGGCGCGCTTCCCTACTCTGCTCTCGCTGGCGCTGGGCACGGAAGCAGAGGTGCTTGGGCTTTGGAGCGGGCTGGGGTATTATCGGCGGGCGCGGATGTTGCACAAGGCGGCGCAGTTTGTGGCCGACCACTTCCAGGGGAATCTTCCGCAGACGGCGGCTGAACTGCGCCATCTACCGGGAATTGGCGCATACACCGCCGCAGCGGTGGCCAGCATGGCGCACGATGAGCCGGTGGCGGTGGTGGATGGGAACGTGGAGCGGGTGCTGTGCCGGGTGGAAGGCTGGAAGGCCGGCTCACGCACGGGCGGCGGAAGCGCGGTGAGGCGCAAGATTGAGGAGCTGGCGGCGCGACTGGTGGACCCGGCGCGGCCCGGAGATTTCAATCAGGCGATGATGGAGCTGGGCGCCATAGTTTGCTTGCCGCGCGCCCCGCATTGCCTGACGTGCCCGCTCTCCTCGGAGTGCAAGACCAAGGGTGAGCACGAGACCGCGCCGCGACCGCCGATGCAGAGCTGCGAGGTGGGCTACGCTCTGTCTGTGCGCGGCGGACTGGAAGGTAAGATGCACCGCGAAGTGCTGCTGGAACAGCGGCCGGCGTCGCTCGGCGTGATGCCCGGAATGTGGGAACTGCCTGCGCTCGTCCACCCGGAGGTTCCCGACGAAGCGCTCTGCCTGACCGTGCGCCATGCCATCATGCAGGTCAACTATTATGTGCGCATCCGCACGGTTTTTGAAGATGACGTGGAGGCGCTGACCGTCGGCGGCGGTGAGCGGCGCTGGGTTCCATTGCGCGAGGCGGAGGCCATGGCGCTGACCGGGCTGGCGCGCAAGGTGCTCAGCCGCGCCCGTCTGCTGACCGCCGTGCCGCCGGAGGCGATTGTGCCGGCGGCAAAGGAAGAACTCAGGGACTGAAAACTGTGGCGCCGGCCTCCTGCTCCGCGCTTGTTTTTTTCTGAAATCCGCATCCGCCAACCCATCCAGGTCAAACCGCGTTATGATGGTTAGGGTGGGAGAAAGACCAGCGTATGTCTACTGAACCGGAGACCGAGATTGCCGTGGAAGCTTCCGCGGAAGAGGCGAGCACAGAAGAACAACACAGCTCCAGCACGCTGAAGGTGATCGGCTGGCTGTCGGTGGGGATCGCGGTGGCCGCACTGGGCGTTTACATGGGGCGTGAGCTCCGCAACCGCTACAAATTCAACCGCCGTACGCCTTACGACTTTTACGACCATGCCACCGGCAAGGAAAAACAGGCCGCTGAGTTTGGGCTGGGGATTTAGATTTTGGTCTCCCACCCATTTCATGAATGAAAACGCAGATCCTTTGACTGCGCTCAGGACGAAATGGATGGGGCACAGCAATCTGTCCACTGACAACTGAGAACTGACAACCAAGAACTGATCGAGGAATCCCCCATGCCGCTCTCCGGAGAAGCCATTCGCCTGATGAACTACATTGACGACGTTGCCGTAACCCTGCGCCGGATACTGGCCACCGTCCCCTCACTCTCTGACGAGGAGCGCTTCCGTGTGGCTCAGCACCTGCTGCAGGCCCGGCCCAGCGCCGACGACGTAGCCGCAGCGCTGGCCGTCAAGTCTCTTCCGATTGCTTGAATTGGGCGCAGGGCTGTTTGTTGGAGTGGCCCCGAGTGTTGGGGGTGAATTCTGGGCAGGCGCGGACGAGGACGTCCGCGCCTACAGCCGGTCTGGAGACCGGCGCTACTGTCCAGTTTTATTTATCCAATGAGTAGATTGTGCGCGAGTAGATTGGCGTTAATTGATTGTGCGTGAGTAGATTGTGCGGTCATCAAAGTGCTTCACTGGGCGGGATTAACGCCGCCATGCACGACATACTTGTCCAGGTAATCGTGCAATAGCTTCCAGTAATCGCTGCGATAAGCCGCGTAATCCTGCGCGATACCCTGGTCCGCGCCGTTGATCAGAATCCAGCAGTCCAACATTCCGGCGTTTTTCAACTCGACGATGTTACGCAGGCTTTCATCGAGGGTATCTTTCTTTGCATCCTGATTTTGGATGCCCTCGGCAACGCCACTCAGAGCCGCACTCTCCTCCTTCAATGTGTGCCGGTACTCTTTCTCTTTGGGAAAGTTCTTTTTGAATTCATCTCCACGGAAACTGGCGCGAATCAACGAATACATCAGCCAGGCCGACGCTCCCGGATGCTTTTTGTCGTCTGTGGTCTCGGCATTGAGCGTGATGTTGATGGTATTCGGCTTCTTGGGGTCGGCAACAGGCCCTGCCGGGCGGTCGATCTTTGGCGATTGAAGGACGGCCTTTTCAATCTGCGCCCACTGCGAAATCCCCTGCCAGGCCAGGCGGTTGTAAGGATTGGCGACGATGGCGTCGAGAAACTTGTCTTTGGCGGAGTACGGGTCGCCGCTGTACCGGAGGATGGCGTCGCCCCAGTAGCGGTAGGCGGTCTCGCGGTTTGGATCGATGGCGATGGCCCGCGCAAACCAACTGGCCGCGGTCTTCAGATCTTTCTGCGCGTAGGCGGTGTCGCCTGCGTAAAGCGCGGCCTCGTAGAGCGTGGGATCGGCATCGGCTGCGGCGCCGTACTTCTGCATGGCCCGATTGAAGTCTCCCGCCGAAAAAGCCTTTTCGGCCTCCGCCATCAACGCCATTGCCGGAGTAGTCGCTTTTATATCGATGGGTTGGTTGGGATCGATACTGGCCATCATCTTCAGGACTTCAGCCGTACCGCCCAACTCAATGGCGCGCTTGGCCGTATCCCGTTCACGGGTCAGCATCGCTTTGATCTCCGACGGATTGCTGAGCTGAACGACCTTGGATGCCAGGCAGGCGGCCAGCCGATCGACATACATCTCCTCGTTTGGAAAGGCTTTGGACAGATCTTCGTAAAGAGGCAAAGCCTCAAGCATTTTGTGATTGTTATAGAGTGCATTGGCCTTGGCCGCCTCATCCTCCAGCGCCCAGGCCGAAGACGTT
>Ga0181520_10007248_pt1 | contig 16455 bp, 12 predicted proteins | sample PEATcosm2014_Bin_29_FD_132451 | JGI IMG/M metagenome (GOLD analysis project Ga0181520, IMG submission 132451) | Peatland microbial communities from MTU Mesocosm Facility, Houghton, MI, USA - PEATcosm2014_Bin02_30_metaG | ecosystem: Environmental > Terrestrial > Soil > Wetlands > Peat | place... | reverse complement strand
TGCTGCGGTACCTGATGGAACAGCGGGGTATGAAGCAAGCCGATCTTCTTCCGGTTTTCAAATCCAGAGGCTACGTTTCCGACGTGGTCAACGCGAAACGCGCCATCAGTAAAGGACATGCCAAGCAGCTTGCCGAGTTATTCAAGGTCTCGGCGGACGTTTTCATCTGACTTGCCGGCGTGCCGGGGGCCCTTGGGCCGATCGAGCGCCGGGCAACTTGCGAGACGCGGCCGCGTTCGCCGGCCAGTGACAGCGTCAACGGGGTTTATGGACGCCCCGTCGGCTATAATCTCGCTATGAACCGCAGAACTTTTCTGGGAGCCGCGGCGGGCCTGGCCCTCGCGAATAAGGGCGTCCGGGCCGCCGCCCCCATTCCCATCATCGATACGCACATTCACCTGTTCGATCCGACGCGTCCTCAAGGCGTGCCATGGCCCAGCAAGAATAACCCGGCGCACAAGGTCATGTATATGCCTTCCCTGCCCTCGCGATACCGCCCGATCGCCGAACCGCTGGGCATCGTGGGCGCCATTGAAATCGAGTGCAGCTCATGGCTGGAGGACAACCAGTGGGTGCTGGACGTCGCCAGAGACGACGCCATCATGGTGGGAACCGTGGGGCACTTGACGCCCGGAACACCCGAATTCAGTCCCAATCTCGAAAGATTCCACAAGAACCCGCTGTTCCGGGGTATTCGGTATGGGCTGGGAAGGCAGGCAGGCAAGGAATTCGACCGGCCGGAGTTCGTCGCCGACCTGAAGGCCCTGGCCGATGCCGACCTGGTTCTGGACACGGCGGATCCGAGCGTGTCGCTATTGGCCGATGTTGTGCGCGTGAGCGACCGGGTCCCCAATCTGCGCGTGGTCATCGATCACCTGCCGCAGATGTCGCCACCCACCGAACCGGCGGCGCGGGCATCCTATGACGCCAGCATGAAAGCGTTCCGGGACCGGCCCCAGGTTTACGTTAAAGTCTCCGAAGTGTTGCGCCGGGTGGACGGCGCCATCCCCACGGAGCTTGCGTTCTACCGCCCCAGGCTGGACGAAATCCTGGACGTTTTCGGAATCGACCGCGTGCTCTACGGGAGCGACTGGCCGAACGGCGATCAGTGGTTGCCCGTGCCGGTTGGATTCAAGATCGTCCAGGAGTACTTCATGGGCAAGGGACAGGCGGCGGCCGAGAAATATTTCTGGCGAAATTCGACCAAAGCCTATAAATGGGTAAAACGAACGGCCAGCCAGCCGCAGGCTTGACGGGAGCCGGGCGTCGGGCCATTACCACAGCGTGCCGCGCCCCAGAATCCCACCCGGATCGAGGCGCCGTTTCACCTCTCGCATGGCTTCCATGTCTTGCGGCGCGTATTGCAGCGCCAGCAGGTGCGCTTTGCGCTTGCCCAGGCCGTGCTCTGCCGATACCGCGCCGCCCAGCGCCACCGCCTGGCGCGCGAACGCGGTCAACAGCGCCGAGGCGCGCTCCCGTTCATCGGGCGTGGTGAGCAGGTTCACGTGCACGTGCGCGTCGCCGATGTGGCCGAAGATCACGTAGCGTCCGGGAAACTCCCGCTCCAGCTTGCGCCGGTACGAGGCCAGCATTTCCCGATTGCGCGCGAGGGGCACGGAGTAGTCCGTGTTCATTTTCAGCGCGCCGGCGCGGCGCACGGTCTCGTTCACCAGCTCGGGCAGGGCGTGGCGGAAGCGCCGGAACCGTTCGCGGTCGGCGGCCGAAAGCGCCATCCAGGAAACGTCGGCGAGGGCCCCGGAATGCTCGATGCGGTCCACCCAGGCATCCACCTCGGGGTCGTCTTCCGATTCGAGTTCCCGCTCGATCAACAGCGCGGCGCGCGCCGTGGCGGGGATCTCCGGGAAGCGCGTCCGGAGCAAGTCGAGCGAGCCCGCGTCAAAGTACTCCAACATGCGCGGCTCGGCCGTGCGCCAGGAATCCACGGCGTCAAGCGCCTCTTCATCGCCGGCGAAGAAAATGACGCCGGCCAAAAGCGCGGCCGGCAGAGGCAGCAGGCGCAGACGCGCTTCGGTGATGACGCCGAGGGTTCCCTCGGACCCCACGAACAGATCCACCCAATCCATTCCCGGGCGCAGCGGATAGCCGGCCGTGTTCTTGGTCACGGCGGGTGAAGGGACCTCGCCGGGATCGAAATCCACCGCCTGGCCGCGATCGAACTCCCTAACGCTTCCATCGGCCAGAACCACGCGCAGGCCCTCCACCCAGCGGCGAGTCGGGCCGTATTTGAAGCTGCGCGAGCCGCTCGCATTGGTGGCGATTATGCCGCCAATCGAGGCCGACGTCTCGGTGGGGTCGGGCGGATAAAACTGGCCGGCGCGCCGCGCGACGGCTTGCAGATCTTCAAGCGAGGCCCCTGGCCCGGCCACTGCGTAGCCCCGATGCGCCTCAACGCGAGTCAGCTTTTCGAGCGAGAGCACCCAGCCGCCCAGCGGAACGCGCGCGCCCGTGACGCCGGTTCCAGCCCCGGCAATCGTCACGGGGATGCCAGCCGCATACGCTTCTTTCAGGGCCGCCACCACCCCGGCCTCATCGGCCGGTATGACGGCGCGCTCGGCGTGGCCCCGGAAGCCGGAGGCGTCCTCCAGGTACCGCGCGGCGACCGCGGAGGTCTGCCCCACCGAGTGGGGCGGACCTCCTGGTCTGCCTGGGGATAGCTCCTCTACACTTCCAGAATCACCGGCATGATGAGCGGCCGCCGGGAAGTCTCCTTGACGATGTACCTCTTCAGGTCCGCGCGCACTTTCTCTTTCATCACCCCCCAATCGGTTTTCTCCTCCTGGTTCGAGCTCTCGAGCGTCTTGACCACCACCTGCCGCGCGCCATCCATGAAATCGGCGCCCTCGGAGAGCGCGAACCCCCGGCTCACGATCTCCGGCGCGTTTTCCATGCGGCCGGTATGCCGGTTGATGGCGATGATGGGCAGCACAATGCCGTCCTCGGAGAGGTGCCGGCGGTCACGAATCACCATCTCCTGCACAACGTCGTCCACCGATCCGGAATCGATGCAAATGCGCCCCACCGGCACCTTGCCGTTCTTGCGAGCGCCGTGGTGATCGAGTTCGAGAACCTCGCCGGACTCCATGACGAAGCTGTCTTCCAACCCTGCGAAACGCAGGTGTTCCGCCAGGCGGGCGTGCTTGGCAAGCTGCCGGTATTCCCCGTGGATGGGCATGAAGAAGCGCGGCCGCACCAGGTTGAGAACCAGCTTCATCTCCTCGGAGCTGCCGTGTCCGGACACGTGCAGCGGCGGGTTCATGCTGCCGTACAGGACATCCGCGCCGCGGCGCGACATGTGGTCGATCATGCGGAATATGGCTTTCTCATTGCCCGGGATGATGCGCGAGCTGAGCGCCACGGTATCGCCGCGTTCCACGGAGATGTGTTTGTGGTTATCCACCGCAACGCGCGAGAGCGCGGACATGGGCTCGCCCTGGGTGCCGGAGATCAGAATCGTCACTTTGTCCGGCGGCAGGTCCATGGCGTCCTGCGGGCGCAGCAGGATGTCGTCGGGAATATCGAGCAGGCCCAGGGAGTGCGCGATTTCGGTCACCGAGACCATGCTCCGGCCGATCACGGCCACGCGCCGGTTATACTCCTGCGAGAGATCGAGGACGAGTTGGATGCGGTGGATGGAGGAGCTGAAGCAGGAGACGAAGACCCGGCGATCCGCGCGGTTAAAGACTTCCTCCATGCGAGGACGCACCGCGCGCTCGGACTGGGTGTACCCCGGCCGGTCCGAATTGGTGGAATCGGCGAGCAACAGCAGCACGCCCCGCTTGCCGTACTCGGCCAGCGTATGCAGGTCGAACATCTCGTTATCGATGGGAGTGGGGTCCACCTTGTAATCGCCGGTGTGGATGACCACCCCGAGGGGCGTCGATATAGCCAGCGCCACGGCGCTCACGATGGAGTGGGTGACATGGATGAACTCGATCTTGAACGGCCCGATTTCCACAATCTGCTTGGGCTTGATGGGGATGAGGCGCGGCTCGCGCTCCAGTTCGTACTCCTCCAGGCGGCGCTCCACCAGGGCCAGCGTGAAAGCGGAGCCACAGACCGGCACGTCGATTTCGGAGAGGAAGAACGGGGTAGCCCCGATATGATCCTCGTGCCCGTGCGTCAGAATCAGGGCGCGGACGCATTCCCGGTTGTCCTTCAGGTAGGTCAGGTCGGGCATGACCAGGTCGACGCCCAGCAACTCCGCATCGGGAAACATCATCCCGGAATCGATCACGATGATGTCATCGCCGAACCGGATGGCGGTCATGTTCATCCCGAACTCGCCCAGTCCGCCTATGGGAATAATCTGTAACTTACGGTCAGTCATTCACTTGTGCTTTCCAACATGATCTAGAACTTGAGCCCTGGAGGCCACGCGGCAGGGCTTACCCTTTGATCGTAGCCTTTTTTGGGGGATGTGGGAGAGTTCGAGTTGGTTGGGCAGGCGCTTCCAGTTTCCTCTTTCAACCCGATCAGGCGATTTGCGATCGGCAAAAGGGAATACTCCGGTCCCGATTACCTTGAATGAACATCCCAGCCCAAAAACACAAATGCTCACCCCGTTTGGGGTGAGCATTGTATTCCCTGTTCACACAGGGCGATGTTCGATGGGAGAATCAGTCTCGACGGAATCGCAACCGTCAAAACTTTGTAGTTGGATCTTATGGCCCAACGGCCTTCAAGTCAAGAGGAATTCCGAGGCAAAATTCTTCTTCGTAAGCTGCTCTAGCAGGGCGACTTGCGGGTTCATGCCATTTTCAACAGGTGCACGGGAACCTCACCGGAGACTGTTTCCGGGCTGTGGATTTCAGTCTAAGGCAAACAAAACCGGAAAGTTATGTACCGGATCAACGCCCTCCCAGGTGAAGGCTAATCATGCCTTCGGCCTCGCCGCCCTTCTTGCCATGCCGCAGAAACGCCCGGAATCCCCCCACGAAAAGTCCTGAAACGGTTGAAAACGCCAGCAGTATCCCGATGAGAACAAAGGCATTTATAACCAGGTTGCCGATATTGTCCCGGCGCGTCGGAACGTACTCGTCGCGGGTCACCACGGCTTGGTAGCGCACCTGGGCGAGCAGCAGCTCGGCGGCGTCGGGGTCCGGCGGAGACAGCACCACGGCCACAAAAGGACCGTCGCGTTTCGCCATGGCGCCTGGGAGTTTCTCGAATTCGCCGATCTTCTGCATGGCGATTTGCGGGGTCGGGTAGTTGAAGATGGCCAGGGCCATGTCGCCCTTGGGGCTGTGGAAAACTCCCAACTGGCCCTCCGCGCCCATGTGAAAGCCGGCCACCGATGGGGGAATTCCCGGATCGAACTTGGCTAATCCGACGGGACCCACGATATACCTCTCGCTATTCGGAACCAGATTCTCCGAGGGCAAAAAGCCCGGCAGCGTGGGAAGGGTGGTGGTGTCGACGTTGCGTAGTTCCGAGACCACGCCGCTCAGTTCCGCCACGGAAGGCTTGTAGCCGTCAAAGGAGAGCAGGTAATTGCCGTGCAGCATCAAGAGCGTGGTGGCGGTTTCCACGGCCAGCGCGGCCACCGTGGAGGGCGTCGCCTTGGCGTTCCGCTGCCAGTCGAAAGCGGCCAGCGCGCCGGTGGAGTCGCGCAGGCGCCAAGCCATGGCGGTGAACTGTTTGCCAGCGTTTTGATAGATGGCCGCTTCGGTTTCCGCCAGGCCGCACTCATCCCAGACCGGGCGGTCGAGCAGGGCGTTCGCCGGAGTCGAGGTCTTTTGGAAAGCGCCGATGGCGTCGGGCCAGATGGCGGCGCCCGCCAAGGCGGGCAAAAGGAGGGCAACGAGGAATTTCATCTCTCTTCATTAGACGCCATAGACGGCAAGACGGCGTCAAGCGCCATATGGGTCGGCGGTAGCCTGGGGTTTCAGCGAATCAAAACGACTCTGACGCTCCGCGTCACCCGCGGGCCTCGCGCGCGGCTTCCTTGCGTCGGTCTTTGATCAACTCCTCGCTCATGAGACGCCCCGGCTTGGCGAATTGCGCGGCCCACTTCTGGGCTTTCCGGACCGCCTGCAGTCGCGTCGACGCGCTGACCGAACCGTCTTCGATATCGAGCAGAAGGTCCGAGCTTCCTTCCTTCAGGCCGAGCTGCCGCGCACCGCAACCGGAATGAGAACCCCGCCAGGTTTTTCAACCCGTACAGATATCTTGCCCACGATGACATTCTAGCGGTTCTGCCAGATTGGCGTCGGATAGGCAGGCAAGCGGGCAACCCGGCCCGGCGGCGATCTTGCGCCGATCGGCTCCTACTAAGCGCTTGTCACGTAATAACCATCCCAACCGCTCCCTGACGGTCGCGGCTCGCCAGGCCCTTAACGAGCCGCGACCGTCAGGGAGCGGTTGTCGGCAATTGGGCTGGTTATTACCTGTCAGGCCCTAATTCTCGGACGGTCGCTCCGCGCGATCGATGACAATGACCTCGACTGGCGCCCTGCCCGCGGTCAGCTTCAATCCGAGTTGTTGCTGGAGTGCGGCGAAGATCGAGGGCTTTGTTGGGACAGCCGCGGGCGCATCGGGGCTTGCGCCTGCGCGCATGAAGTCGTTGGAAAACTCCAGGTGGATATCATATAACCCGGTGAGCCCCGTCTTGTCGACCACGTGGCGGCCCACGCGCCCCGAGAGCCCGCTCTAGGCAAAACCGGCCATGTCCAACCCGTGCCAGTCGGCAATGACATCTTGCCCGTTAAAGCTGAACATCCCCGACCCACATCGTTTTGGCCTGGACTCCAGCAGCGCGCGCAGATCCCTCTCGTTTGTAATGGGTGCGGCCGGAGCCGGCGCCGGCATTGCCTGCGGGTTATCCATGTCGGCCGGAGTACCACTGCCTTCCACCGTGCGCCTCAACCTGGGGTCGTTCTTCACCACGGTCAATATGTACACGGAGGTATCTCTGTCCTCCGTGTGCACTCTCACATTGAATCGTTCTTCGAGGAGCGCCTGGAGCATCAAGCTCGCCATCTGCCAATAGGGCGCGGGGCCGTCGGCCTTGGCGGATATGTCGTAGTAATCGGAGTCCACCCAGCGCGGCCCACCGAGGACCTCCGGCCGTGGCCACCTCCAGTGCGGACCGTCAAAATCGGCGTAGGCCAGCTCTATGGCCGTCCGAAGCGAAAGGCAGACGAAACTCGCTCTGCCGGGCGAGATCCTGCCGCGATCCTTCCGGGGGTCGCAGCCTGGGTCGGGCTTGATGCTGGCCACTTCAAACTCCGGGCGCTTCGCAGCCGATTGTGCGTGCCCGGGCGGGGCATCGAGGAGCCCGGCCACAATGGGCAGAGCGGCAAGAACGATCCAACGTTTCATCTTGCAAGCCTCTTACAAGCCGGAGATTGGCGTTCCGGATGCCTACCCCCCGTGGCAGTGCTTGTATTTCTTGCCGCTGCCGCAGGGGCACTTTTCGTTGCGGCCCACTTTCTTGCCGGCCACCACCTGCTTGGGAGCATTGGACCCCTCGCCGCCCACGAATTGCAACTCGGCCATCTCCCTATCCTTCTTGCGCTGCACGTTGCGCGTGAAGTCCTCCAGGCTGGATTGCGCCGCCAAGCGGCGCTGCTCGTTGGGATCGGGCGCGGGGGCCTCCTCCGCCTGTTCTTCCTCGTCCTCGTCGGGGTACGGCAGCACGGGACCCGCGCCAGAGCGGACCTGGAGGAAATAGAGGAAGCGGACCGTCTCGTCCTCGATGCGGTCCATCATGGCCGTGAACAGGTCGTAGGATTCCTTCTTGTACTCGACCAGCGGGTCTTTCTGGCCGTGGGCGCGCAGACCGATGCCCTGCTTCAATTCGTCCATCGAGAGCAGGTGGTCTTTCCACTGGTTATCGATCACCTGCAGCATGACGATGCGCTCGGTGTGGCGCATGACGTCGGCCCCGACCAACTCTTCCTTCTCCTGGTACTTCTGTTTGAGATGCTCGGAGATGGCGTCGGCGGCCTCGTCCTGGGTCATTTCCGACAACTCGGCGACATCGATCTTGTAACCGAACTGGCTCAGGATATCGGTGCGCAGCGAGGGCAGATCCCAGGTGTCGGGGTGCTTGTCGTTGGGGCAGCGCAGGTCGAGATACTGCTCGACGATGCCGCGCGTCATGTCGAGGATGCGCTCTCTCTGGTCGGTGCCTTCGAGCAACTGGCGGCGCATGCCGTAGACCGCCTGGCGCTGCTTGTTGTTGACGTCGTCGTATTCGAGCAGGTGTTTGCGGGCCTCGAAATTCTGCATTTCGACGGCTTCCTGCGCCTTGGCGATTCGCCTGGTGATGAGCTTGGATTCGATGGGCACGTCCTCTTCCATGCCCAGGCGCAGCATGAGCTTCTGCATGCGCTCGCCGCCGAAAATGCGCAGCAGGTCGTCCTGGAGGGAGAGGAAAAAGCGCGAGCTGCCGGGATCGCCCTGGCGTCCGGCGCGGCCGCGGAGCTGGTTATCGATGCGCCGCGATTCGTGCCGCTCGGTGCCCACGATGCACAGGCCGCCTACGTCTTTCACCTCGTCGTGTTCGATGTCGGTCTCGCTCTTGAAACGCGCGAACATCTCGTCCCACTTGTCGCGGCGGACCCGGTAGAACTGGTCGTGGTGCGAGAAGTAGTTGAAGGTCTCGTCGCCCACGTACTTCACGTCCGCTTCGGCCAGCCGCTCGGCCACCTTTTCCTTCAGGCAGGCGTCCTTGGTCATGAACTCCGGATTGCCGCCCAGCAGAATGTCGGTGCCGCGGCCGGCCATGTTGGTGGAGACCGTGACCGCGCTCTTGCGCCCGGCCTGCGCCACGATCACCGCCTCGCGCTCGTGATTCTTGGCGTTCAGGACTTCGTGTCGCACGCCCATGCGTTTGAGGATGCCGGAGAGCTTCTCCGATTTCTCGACGGAGATGGTGCCCACCAGCACCGGCTGGCCGGTTTCGTGGAGCCGCTTGATCTCCTTGGCGGCGTTGCGGAACTTCTCCTCCTCGGTGCGGAACACCACGTCCTGAAACTCTCTTCGGATCAGGGCGCGGTTGGTGGGGACCACCGTGACATCGAGGTTGTAGATCTTCTGGAACTCGGCCGCTTCGGTTTCCGCCGTACCGGTCATGCCGGATAACTTCTTGTACATGCGGAAATAATTCTGGAAGGTGATGGTGGCGAGGGTCTGGTTTTCGCGCTGGATCTTGACGTTTTCCTTGGCTTCCACGGCCTGGTGCAGCCCGTCGGACCAGCGGCGGCCGGGCATCAGGCGGCCGGTGAACTCGTCGACAATCACCACTTCGGGGCCATCTTCGCCATCCTTGGTCACCACGTAGTCCTTGTCGAGCTGGTACAGGACGTGAGCGCGCAGGGCCTGCTCCACGTGGTGGCGGATGGTCCAGCTTTCCAAATTGGCGGCCTCGAACAGGCCCGGCATGCCGAGCAGCTTTTCCACCTTGAAGGAGCCCTCTTCGGTGAGGGCGGCGGAGCGATGCTTCTCGTCGATGGTATAGTCGCCGGTGGTGTACTTTTCGCCCGGCTCCTTGCCCTCGATTTCCTCGCCGCGCTGCAACCGGGGGATGATGCGGTTGACCTTGTAGTACTTGTCGGTGGATTCCTCGCTAGGGCCGGAGATGATGAGCGGGGTGCGCGCTTCGTCGATGAGGATGGAGTCCACTTCATCGACGATGCCGAAGTTGAAGGGCCGCTGGACGCAATCCTCCAGGCGGAACTTCATGTTGTCGCGCAGGTAGTCGAAGCCGAACTCGTTGTTGGTGCCGTACGTGATATCGGCGTTGTAAGCGTTCTGGCGCTCGTCGTCGTCGAGGTCGTGCACGATCACGCCGACTTGCAGGCCCAAAGCCCTATAGATGCGGCCCATCCACTCCGAGTCGCGCTTGGCCAGGTAATCGTTGACCGTGACGACGTGGACGCCCTTACCATCGAGCGAGTTCAGGTAGCAGGGCAGGGTGGCCACCAGCGTCTTGCCTTCGCCGGTCTTCATCTCGGCGATCTTGCCCTTGTGCAGCACCATGCCGCCGATCAACTGCACGTCGAAATGGCGCATGTTGAGGAAGCGGCGGCCGGCTTCGCGGACCACCGCGAAAGCTTCAACGAGCAGGTCGTCGAGAGTCGCGCCGCGGGCGATTTTCTCGCGGAACTCGATGGTCTTGGCGGCCAGATCGATATCCGACAACTGGCGCATGGCCGGCTCGAGCTCGTTGATGGCCGCCACCGTGGGCAGCATGGCCTTGATCTCGCGCTCGGTCTTGGTGCCAAATAGTTTGGCCAGGATGGTATCAACGATCATGTAAGGTCTCGGCGCCGTGGGCAGCCTGCAAATACCATTTTACTCTGTCAGAGAGAAGACGGCCGCGCAGCGAGTCGATTAACCGCGATCCGTCCCTGGCGGCCCTTTGACGCGGAGACGCCGAGACGCTGAGAATACCGGGAGAAAACGAGCTCCGTGGCGCGCGCCGGTGGCATCCTATTCTCTCGAGTCCTTCGCGGCTCCGCGGCAATGGTTTCCTCCCGAGCCTCGCACTCTCCAGCGCACGCTATCATTGAAGAGAATGCCGCGCATTCTCGACGGAAATCGGGTTCGCGATGAGATTCTCGCCGAACTCAAACCGCGCGTCGCCGCGCTGGCCGCCAAGGGGCGCCCGCCGGGGCTCGCCGTAGTTTTGGCCGGTCGTCATCCAGCTTCCGAAATCTACGTTCGTAACAAGGTAAAGTCCTGTGAGGAGTTGGGGATCTACTCGGAAACCCTCACCCCGGCCGATAGCATCGCCACCGAAGAGTTGCTGGCGCTGGTGGAGCGGCTGAACGCTCGCGCGGATATCGACGGCGTTCTGGTGCAGCTTCCCCTGCCCCCGCAGGTGGATTCCAAGCGCATTCTTATGGCTGTTGCGCCAGAAAAAGACGTGGACGGGTTCCACCCGTGCAATGTGGGCAAGCTGGTGGCGGCGCTGCCGGGACCGCGCGCATGTACTCCGGCGGGCATTATCGAGCTTCTCAAGCGTAATGGCATGGCCATTTCCGGGAAGCGCGCGGTAATAGTGGGCCGCAGCGACATCGTGGGGAAACCGGCGGCGCTGATGCTGCTGCACGAGCACGCCACCGTGACCATCTGCCATTCCAGGACGCCCGACCTGCCGGCGGTGTGCCGGGAGGCGGATATTCTGGTGGCGGCCATCGGACGCGCGGCCATGATTACGGGCGAATACATCAAAACCGGCGCCACGGTAATCGACGTGGGTATGAATCGCCTCGATTCGCGCGCGGATGTGGCGCGCATTTTCCGGAATTCTCCGGAAAAACTGGCGATATTCGATAAAAGGGGCAGCGTGCTGGTGGGCGACGTGGATCCTGTCGACGTGGTCCTCAAAGCCGGCGCCTATACGCCCGTGCCCGGAGGAGTGGGGCTGCTCACCGTCGCCATGCTCATGGCCAACACCGTGGCGGCGGCCGAGCGCCGGGCCGCGGCATGTTGAGGGTCGGCCTTACCGGCGGCCTGGCCAGCGGCAAGACCTTCGTGGGCGAAGCCCTGGCTGCCCTGGGGTGCCTGTTGATCGCGGCCGACGACCTGGGACACGCCGTGCTCGAGCCCGGAGCGGAGGCGTACGACGGCGTGGTGGGCGAGTTCGGTCCGGAAATTCTGGATGCCGGCGGCCGGATCGACCGCGCGAAGCTGGCCGCGCGGGCCTTCGCGGATCCCCGGAAACTGGCCAGGCTCAACCACCTGGTGCATCCGCCGGTGGTACGCCGGGAGGAAAGCCTGATTGCGGAGTTCGCCGCCGCGCAGCCGCATGGCATCGCCGTGGTGGAAGCCGCCATCCTCATCGAAAACGGCAGTTACAGGCGCTTCGACCGGGTCATCCTGGTGACGTGCGACGAAGAGCGGCAGTTGGAGAGGGCCATGCGCCGGCCCGGCGCGGTCGAGGCGGACGTGCGGGCCCGGCTGCGCCGCCAGGCGCCGCTCGAGGAAAAACGAAAATACGCGCATTTCGTCATAGATACATCCGGGGAGAAGGAGAGCACGTTGCGGCAGACCCGGATGGTATATGATGCGCTGCGGAGCATCGAATCATGAAAGCGTTGCGACCATTGCTCGGGGCTGCCATTCTGGTGGCCGGTTTTTTGTACGTCACTTCCGGACCGCCTTGGGATATCGGCCGCGGGCTGAGGAGCAGGGGCGCGGGGCCGCTGTGGTCCGAACCCGCCTCCGCCGCCACGGCCTACACTCCCGACGAGCAGAATAACATCGACATATACAAGAGCGCGCGCGATGCCACGGTCAACATAACCTCCAAGGTCTATCAGCAGGATTGGATCTTTGGCGCCTACCCGGCGGAGGGCGCTGGCTCGGGGTTCATCATCAAGCAGAGCGGCGAGATACTCACCAACTCTCACGTGGTGAAAGGCGCGCGGGAGGTGACCGTCACACTGACCGACAAGAAGGTCTATCGCGCGCACGTGCTGGGACTCGATGCGCGTTCAGACCTGGCGCTGCTCAAAATCGACGCCGAGCGCAAGCTGCCGACGCTGCCACTGGGAAGCTCCGATGCGCTGGTGGTGGGACAAAAAGTCCTGGCCATCGGCAATCCTTTCGGGCAGTTCGGCGGCACCCTGACCACCGGAGTGGTCAGCTCTCTCGACCGCAGCATTCAGACCGAAGAAGGCGGGCGCATGGAAGGCATGATCCAGACCGACGCGGCCATCAACCCCGGTAACAGCGGCGGCCCGCTGCTCGATTCCCACGGCGCTGTAATCGGGATCAACACGGCCATCTACGGCCCGCAGGGTAACATCGGAATCGGATTCGCGCTGCCCATCGGCCGGGCCAAGGCGATGCTCGAAGAGTTCGAGCGGAGCGGCAACATCTCGCGCCCCGCGCCCATCGGCGTCCGTGTGCTGCTCGTCGACGGCGACCTGGCCGAACAACTGAATCTGCCCCGCGAAGGAGGCTTGCTCATCCAGCAGGTGGAGACCGGATCGGCCGCCGATGAGGCGGGCCTGCACGGGCCCACCCGCCTGGTGACGGTGGACTGGACTTACCAGATCGGCATAGGCGGCGATTTGATTATGGCGGTCGAGGGACAGCCGGTGACGAGCAACGATGCGCTGCAGCGCGCGCTGAGCCGCAAGCGCGGCGGCGATATTCTGGCCCTGACCGTGTATCGCGGCGGCCGGAAGGTGGATGTCAAGGTCAAACTCGGTGAAGCGCCGCGGCAGTTATAGCGTGGCGGCGGAACGTGACTGCTGAGATACAAAAGGCCGGGAACCGTTGCGGGTCCCCGGCCTTTATGAATTGTCGTGGGATTTGTTACGCTACCGCCGTGGTCTTGGGCAACGCGTCGGCGCTGGCGGTCTTGTTCTTACTCCCGGGCGGACGACCGCGCTGCTTGGTGGCGATCTCCGACATCCAGGCGGGGGGCCGGCCACGCCGCCTGCCACGGCCACGCGCCAGCCGCTCCAAGCTCAGGATCGCTTCTTCAATCTGTTGCCTTTCATCCCTCAGCTCAGTAAGAATCTTGCTGACGTCCATGGCCCGGCGCTCCTCGTTGTCATTTGCCCTCTATACACCCCGATTTTCGCTCTATCAATAAACATTTACAAGAGTTTATTTATATTTATTTACATTAGGAGTATGTTTTGGTACTTCAGTCCCAGTAGTACGGATGGACTAAATTGCGGGCTGACTACGCCTCTTCCAGTAGAAATAGAATGGTACTCCTAGAACAATCAGGCAAACTCCTATCGCAGACTCCCGCGGGCGCTGCACGGCGGTGGCGCAAATCAGTACCAGCGAGGCCAGAATAAACAAAACCGGGACGACCGGGTAACCGAGGGTGCGATAAGGACGGGGTAAATCGGGCCGCTTTTTCCGCAAAACCAGCACCGCCGCCGCGGTCATGCCATATAGAATCCAGCTAGCGAAGATCACCATATTAAAAAGATCGTCGTATTTGCCGGAGAGCGCGAGCAAGGCGGCCCATGCGCACAAAGCCAGAATGGAGACGCCGGGAGTGTGATACTTTGGCGAGACGCGCGCGACAGCGCGGAAAAAATAGCCTTCCCGCGCGGCGGCGTAAGGCACGCGCGAGCCCGAGAGAATGGAACCATTGAGCGCGGCGAAGATGCTGATCATGGCCGCCACCGAGACCGCGGCCGCGCCCGAGCCGCCGAAAATGCGGCGCATCATTTCCGCTGCCACGCGCTCGCTGGAGCCCACTTCGGAGGCGGAGAGGACGTGAAAATACGCGCTGCTGGCCAGCAGATAAATAGCGATTACTCCAGCCGTGCCCCAGATGAGGGCGCGCGGCAAATTGCGCTGGGGGTCGCGGACCTCGCCGGCCGCCATGCTCACGTTGTTCCATCCGTCGTAGGCCCAGAGCGCGGCCACCAGCGCGGCGATGAAACCCGCGAACGGCAAAGCGGCCACCGGCGCCGGCGAGGGCGAGTGGGCCTGCCCGAACGCCAGGCCCGCGACGATTATAAAGGCGATGAGTGCGAGTTTTAATACAGTGACCGCCACCTGCACATCACCGCCGGCTTTCACCCCGTGATAATTCAACCATCCCAGCAACAGGATGAGCGCAATGGCCAATAACTGCCCGTAACGGAGCTCGAGCGGTCCGCCGTGCGGACCAAGGGGCAGCGGCAGCGCATAAAGAGTTTTTTCCAGCGCCGGAAAGAAATTCGCCAAATAAACGAAAAATCCCGTGGCAAGCGTGGCGATAGAGCCGCTTTTGGCGACCCACATTTGTGTCCAACTGTACAAAAACCCCCACAACGGGCCATAGGCCTCGCGAAGATAAGCGTATTCGCCTCCAGCCTCGGGAAGCGCGGCTGCGAGTTCGGCATAGCTAAGCGCCCCGGCCAGCGAGAGCAGGCCGCCCACGATCCACACCGCCGCCACCAGGTTGGCGGTTCCCACGCCGTTAATCATGGTGCGCGGCACCAGGAAAATGCCGCTGCCGATCATGGTACCGACCACGATGGAAGCCGCCGCCCAAGGACCCAGGACGCGTTTTAGTTCGATTTCACCGGATTTCGTCATGTCATTTCAACCAGTCTTACTTGCGCGGGGTGGGACAGACGATCGGTTTCCGTCGTCTGTCAGGCGCGACGGGCGCCCCGGAATCGACAGACGCCGGAAACCGATCGTCTGTCCCACACCACGACGCCGCCAACGCCGCGAGAAAAGTAGCCAGCGCGCCGATGGGCACGTACCATGTGAACGCGATGCCGGTGGCAAAGACAACAAAAAGAACGGCGCCGAGGCCCGCCGCCACGCCAGCCATGGCGGCGCCCTCGCGCGGCTTCCGGGTAAGCACGCCGAGCAGGAACACTCCCAGCAATACGCCCGACGGAATGGACGCGATGGTAAGCCCGGTCTCCAGCACGGATTGCGAATGGCTCGCCTGGATGGCGATGGGAAGCAATACCAGGCCCCACGCCACGGTGGCGATGCGCGCCAGCGCCAGCGAGCGCGATTCCTTCACCCCTGGCTCCCGCGCGCGAAAGAAATCCACCACGGTAGTGGAGGAAAGCGAGTTGAGCGCGGCGCTGAGGTTGGCCATGGCGGCCGCCAGGATGGCCGCTACCGCCAGGCCCGCCACGCCCGGCGGCAGGCTGTTCCAGATGAAACGCGGATAGACCTGGTCGAGCCTGGCCGGCGGGGTGATATTGCCGTCCTGGTAGAACACGTAGAGAGCCACGCCGATCAAAAGGAATAGGGTGAACTGGAACGCGATGACCGCCCAACTGGCGAGGAGCGCCGCGCGGCTCTGGGCTTCATTGCGCGCGGCCAGCAGGCGCTGCACCATGAGCTGGTCGGTCCCATGGCTGGCGGTGGTGAGGAAGCATCCTCCGATCAGTCCCGCCCAGAAAGTGTATTTTCGCGAGAAGAACTCCATGGTGGGCGCAAACCGGAAATCGAACACGGTGAGTTTGTGGGCCGCCCCCGCCACCGCCGCGACGTGCGCCCAGCCGCCGGGGATGCGGCCCAGCAGGACGAAGAAGGCGACCAGCGCGCCGGACACGCAGAGACTCATCTGAATCACGTCGGTCCAGATGACCGCCGTCATGCCGCCTTCGAAGGTATAGAAAAAGGTCAGGGCTACGATGAGGACGATAGCGGCGGTCTGCCCGACTCCCAGCACCACCGAAACCACGATGGCGATGGCCGCCACCCGTACCCCCTCCGCCAGGGCGCGCGTCACCAGAAAAATGCAGGCCGTGAGCTTGCGAATCCGCTCGCCGAACCGGCGGCGCATCAATTCGTAGGCGGTAAACAGCTCGCCGCGGAAATAGTGGGGCAGAAGGAGGGCCGAAATCACAATCCTGCCCAGCAGGTAGCCGGCTACCAGTTGCAGGAACCCGAGGTTGCCGGCAAAGGCCAGGGCCGGCGTGCTGATGATGGTGAGCGTGCTGGTTTCCGCCGAGACGATGGAGAGACCGATAGCCCACCAGGGGGCCG
>Ga0181520_10007247_pt1 | contig 16456 bp, 17 predicted proteins | sample PEATcosm2014_Bin_29_FD_132451 | JGI IMG/M metagenome (GOLD analysis project Ga0181520, IMG submission 132451) | Peatland microbial communities from MTU Mesocosm Facility, Houghton, MI, USA - PEATcosm2014_Bin02_30_metaG | ecosystem: Environmental > Terrestrial > Soil > Wetlands > Peat | place... | reverse complement strand
GCCGAACAGGCCGACGCGCATGTCCTTGACCTCGTAAATGCGCTTGCCGTCGGCTTCCAGCCAGCCGTCCGCGATGCCGAGGATCAGCTTGCCCCTGAAAACGCGCTTTACGTCGACGCCGTAAATCACTTTCTTGATCGTCGGCAACACCTGGTCGATGAACTTGACCTCGCCGACCCCGAGCGCCCGGCCGCGGCCCTGCAAGCCGAGCCAGCCGAGGAAAAAGCCGGTCAACTGCCACAGGGCGTCGAGCCCGAGGCAGCCCGGCATGACGGGGTCGCCCTTGAAATGACAGGAGAAAAACCAGAGTTCAGGCTTGATGTCGAACTCCGCCCGCACGCCGCCCTTGCCGTGCGCGCCGCCATCCTCGCTGATGTCGGCGATGCGGTCGAACATCAGCATCGGCGGCAGCGGCAACTGTGCGTTGCCCGCTCCGAACAATTCGCCGCGGCCACAGGCCAGCAGGTCCTCGAAGGCGAATTGTGAACGCCGTTCCGACATGCTCTTTCGCGTTCCCTCGTGAAGGCGGACAGCCAGCCGGCGGTCGGTCCGCGTCGCCGCTTCGTAACACAGGCGCAAGCGTCTCGAAAGCGCTCCAACGCCTCCGTCATAACTCCTTCGGCATTGTCGATCGTAACGGCTGACGGGAGCGTCGGGCTGTGATAAAGGCATGGGCCCGCCCGTCGAAAATGCGTTTTGATCAGGACGTTTCGAGCCGCCGTGTCTCCTCCCGCCGCCGCCCCGTCCGTTTCAGTCTCCCGCCGCAGCGGCGCCATGGGCGCCTGTCCCGTCCACTCGCTGCGCGGCAAATTGCGGCAGGCGCGTTTGCGGCCGACCCGGCAGCGCATCGCGCTGGGCTGGCTATTGTTCGGCCGCGGCAACCGCCACCTGACCGCCGAAATGCTGTTCGAAGAGGCTCGGGCGGCCAAGCTGCCGGTGTCGCTGGCGACGGTGTACAATACCTTGCACCAGTTCACCGCCGCCGGATTGTTGCGGGAAATCGCGGTCGAAGGCGCGCGCGCCTATTTCGACACCAATCCGACCCCGCACCACCATTTCCTCATCGAGGAGACCGGCGCGCTGGTCGACATCGCCGATTGCGACATCGCCATGGGGCCGTTGCCGCCGCCGCCGAGCGGCTGCGAGATCGCCGGGGTCGACGTCGTGGTGCGGGTGCGCCGCTCTGGTCAGAAGACGGGCTGATCGCCGGCGATGACGCCGGCGCTGGTCACCACCACCCAATCGCGCCCACGCCGCTCGATCCGCTGCACCCGACCGATTCCGGGCACGAAGTCGCCTGGCGCGACCTGCTGCGGTCCGTCGCGGCCGTCGATCACCGCATAGCCCTCGTCGGCGTCGACCAGCCAATAGCCGCGCAGTTTCGGCCGATCGATCGAACCGGTCGTCTCGTTGGAGACAGCGGCGGCGGCGGGGACGGGCTTGGCCGGCGGCGCCGGCGCTGCGGCGGCGGCGGCCGGCCGCTTCTCGACCTTGTCGAGACGTCCGGAGAGGTCGGCGAGCTTGCCCGACAGATCGGCGAGTTTGCCGGCGGTCTCGTGGTCGAAGCGGTCGGCGAGCTTGTCGAGGCGAGCGCCGTGGTCGCGTTCGAGTTTGTCGAGGCGGGCGTTGGTCTGGCCGAGGTTGGCGGAGAGGTCGTGCACGCCGCCGCTTGCGCCCTTCAGTTCCGCCGCGATTCTGCGCGTGTCGGCGCCCTCGTCGCGGGCCCGCGCCGCTTCGATCGCGTCGATGCGATCCTTCAGCGACTTAACCGTCTGGTCGAGGCCGCGCGTTTCTTCGTTCTTGGCGGCGAGCAAACTCGTTTCGCGCGCGTGATCATAAAGCGCCGCCGCCGAGACGCCGGCGATCAGCGCCAGGCCGGCGGCGACGGAAGAGGCCCAGACGACGGCCTTGGAGAGGCCGGCGCGCGGCGTGCGGTCGCCCAGCGCATAGGGCAGCAGTTCGAGGCGCGGCGGATCGACGCTCGGCGACAGGTCGCCCTCGAACGTGGGCTCTACGCGCGGCGAATTGTCGGAGGTCGGTTGGCTGTCGCTCATCAGGGCGTTTCCGTGCGGACGCGGATCCTGAGGGCAGTTTCGACCGATCGGATTAACGGATCGTTGACCGATTGCGACCATGGCGGGCAAACATCATGGCCGGAATGAAGCGGCCGGCTCAGGCCGGCGCGTAGGCGTCGGCGCGAATGCGTTCGATCATCGACCTGACGCCGTTCGACCGCTGCGGCGTCAGATGCTGCTCGAGCCCGAGCTCGCGGAACGCCGCCAGCGCGTCGGTGGCGAGGATTTCCTCCGGCGTATGGTCGGAATAGAGTGCGATGGCGATCGCCACCAGACCGCGCACCAGGTGCGAATCGCTGTCGCCGCGAAAGTGCAGGATTGTGCGGCCGTTCGCGTCGCGGCGCGCTTCGCGCTCGAGCCACACCTGGCTGACGCAACCGCGCACCCGGGTCGTCTCGTTGTGCGACTCCGGGGCAAGCGGCTCCAGCGTATGGCCGAGCTCGATCACATAACGGTAGCGGTCCTCCCAATCGTCGAGGAAGGCGAAATCGGCGCGAATGGTCTCGATCGAAGCCAGCGGATCGCTCTCGGTTTGAGGGGGTCGGCCGGCATTATAACCGCGCGGCGTCGCCGAGGGCCACCCTTTTGGCGGAAGCGCCCGGCGCGGCCTCGCGCCGCGGTCGCCGGCGAAAGGACGCGCCTAGAGAGAGGAACGAAGCAGTGGACCGCGCCAGGGCGGCAGCCGGTCCGCCGGCGACAGCGTGTCGATCGAGGCATGTTGCGGCTTGGCCGCGGCCGGCGCGTCGAGATCGAGCGCGCCGCGCAACGCGCCGCGCGCCAGGACGCCGACCGCGCCGTCGCCGTTCGCGCTCGCGACGGCAAGACTGATGACCGCCGGCGTTGCGTCAGGCAGGGCGTCGCTCAGTTTCGCGTCGCCCCACGGCATCGCGTGGAACGTCAAGCCGAGCCAGAACGCCGATCGCAGAAGGAACCGCATGGACCGTCACGCCGCTTCGCCGTCGACTCCTGCGACGGCGAAATGAACCCTAGCGTGTCCGCGTTGCGGTCCGGCGCCGGAATTCCGACAAATGCGAACGATCGCGGCAACCGGATGGTAGGCGAGGCGGTCTTAACTGCGCGTCAACCATGTCGGGAGGCAAAGCGGTCGCCTTCCGCCGCGCAGCTCGTTCCGCGCGCGATGCGTTGGTTCACCTTAGCGTTGATTTAAGCGGCGGCTGAGATCGTTCGTCCGGGGCGGACTCTGCCCCCTAGGTCCGCGGAGGCGGAATTGGAGTTTTCGTTCGCCAGCGTGCGTCGACGCTTCGCGGCTCTCATCCATCAGGATGTTCGGGCCAGCGCCGCCGATCGCGTTCGGCACGAGTTGTTCATCTTCGCCCGGCTGGCGACGATCGTCCTCGTCGCCGCCCTCGTGCCGCGCTACCTGGCCGCCGTCGGCGCGGATCCGCTGTGGCGAATCGGCGCCCTCGCCTGGCTGCTGCTGCCGCTGGCGGCGGTCGTTCATCTCGCCCGCACTGGCGATCTCGTCGAGGCGCAACTCATTTCGCTGTTCTCGCTGGCGCTGCTCACCTGCGTCGTCGTCGTCGGCGCGCGGCTCTCGCCGGAAATGAGCCTCGGCTGGCTGATGCTGCTGCCGCTCGAAGCGGCGATCGCCGATTCGGCCTCGCTGTTGCGCTTCGCCAGTCTGCTCGCGATCGCGCTGTTGCTGCTGATCGCGCTGCTGCGCGGTTGGGGCGTCGCCGGCGGCGCGGCGCTCGACGGTCTGGGATTCGCCGCGGTCGCCGCGCCGGCCGCGGCCTATGCGGCGTTGCATCTGATCGCCGCCGCGCGCGCGCGCCGCGCCCGCCGCCGCGAGGCCGTCGTCGGCGCCGAGCGTTATGCGGCGCTCGCCGGCGCGGTCGGCGATCTCGTGCTGCGCCACGACCGCAGTGGCGGCGTGCTCGCCGCCAACGGTGAAACGGCGACGTTGTTTGGCCACGACGCCGCGAGCTTTATCGGCCGCGGCTTCTTCAATCTCGTCCATGTCGGGGATCGGCCCGCCTATCTCGACGCGCTCGACCGCGCGGCGCGCGGCGACTGCGCGGTCGCCGCCACCGTGCGCCTGCGCGTCGGCGCGAACGAGCGCGAGCCCCAATTTCGTTGGGCGGAACTGCGCGCCCGCCGCCTCGTCGCCGACGCCGACGGCGCCGCGACGATGTCGGTCGTGCGGGACGTCAGCGCCGCCAAGACCGCCGAAGAGCGGCTGCAGGCGGCGCGCGCCGAAGCCGAAATCGCCAACGCCTGGAAGGATCGCCTGCTCGCCAATGTCAGTCACGAGCTGCGCACGCCGCTCAACGCGATCCTCGGCTTCGCCGAAATCCTCGGCGACCCCGACCTCGCGCCGCGCGATCCGGTCAAGCAGCGCGAATACGCCAAGATCATCCACGCTTCCGCCGACCATCTCCTGTCGATGGTCAATCTGATCCTCGACACGTCGAAGATCGCCGCCGGCACGTTCCGCATCCTGCCCGAACCCTTCCCGCTCGAACCGCTGATCGCAGATTGCTGCGACATGGTCCGCCTCAAGGCGGAGGCGGGCGGCGTTACGCTCGAGCAGGCGCCGATCAAGGACGTGGGCGAACTCGTCGCCGACAAGCGCGCCTGCCGTCAGATCCTGCTCAATCTGCTCGCCAACGCGGTCAAGTTCACCGATCGTGGCGGGCGCGTCGCCGTCGGCGCGGCGGCGCGTGGCGACCAGATGCACATTTTCGTCGCCGACACCGGTCTCGGCATCCCCGCCGACAGCCTTTCGCGGCTCGGCGACCCGTTCTTCCAGGTGCGCAACGACTATGACCGCAGCTTCGAAGGCGCCGGCCTCGGCTTATCGCTGGTGCGCGGGCTGGTCGGGCTGCACGGCGGCGCCCTCAAGGTCGAGAGCCTCGCCGGCGTCGGAACGCGGGTCACGGTGCGTCTGCCGCGTATCTGCCGGCCGGACGCGGCGATCGGCGCGCCGGCGCCGCTGGAAACCGAAGCCCGCTTGAGCGCCGGGCTCGACGACGTCGACCCGCTTGCGGCCAAGGAGAAGAGAATTGCCTGAAGCGTCAGCGCGTCTGCGCCCCGAACCGACGCTCGCGGGCCGGTCCCGACCGGCGACCGGGCGCAAATCCGCCGCCGTCGTCGCCGCGGCGTGGAGACGTCTCAGCGCGACTCCGGCGCGCGGCTACGCCGCCGCGGCGCTGACCGCCGCGCTGGTCGGCATCGTCGTCAATGCGCTCGCGCTTCAGCACGCGCGGCATCCGGCCCCCTTCTTCGCCCGCCCGCCGGTCGTCGCGGCGGCCCCCGCGCCGACGCCGGCGGCGCCGCCCGCCCAGGTCGCCGCCCAAGCCGCCGCCCAAGCCGCCGCCGAAACGACGGGCGCGCCCGCCACGCCGACGCCGCCAGCGCGGCCGGTCCAGTTCGGCGGCGCCGCGGCGAGCGGCGGCGGCGACGCGATCGCCGACGTGCTGCGGGCCGATCAGGAACAGGAGGCGCAGAAGCGTCTCGCGGCGGCGCAGGCGGCGCTGGTCAAGCTCGGCTATGTGGTGAAGGCCGATGGCGAACCGAGCGCGGCGACTAGCGCGGCGCTGCGCGACTTCGAGCGCGCTCACGGCCTGCCGCCGTCAATCGACGTCACGCCCCGCTTGCTCAAGGCGCTGACCAGCGCCGTGATCGTCGCCGGACGCTGAAATCGGTGCGATTGCGCTCGGACATATGGGTCGCCGCCTATCTGCGCCGCGTCGCGGTCGAAGGGGCGGCGGCCGTGCTGCGCCGGCGCGGCGCGGCGGAAGCCGGCGCAATCTGGATCAAGGTCGATCGGCTTGACGGCCGCGCAGCGCTATACGGGCCGGCGCCGCAATCCGAATCCGGCGAGCGCGGGATCGAGCGGCTGTGGCTGCGGGCCCATTCCGAAGAATGGGTCGCGCCCGAGGCGACGGAGCGGCGCGTCGCCCGCGAGATCGCCTTCGACTCCGACCTGTGGCTGGTCGAGGTCGAGGATCGCGACGGCCGCTGCTGGCTCGATCTCGCAGAGCCTCTGGCGCCGGCGCCGCGCCGAATATGAAGGCGCGTTAACCCTGACAGCTCAATTGGCATCACGAACGCGTGAACCTCCGTTACAGAGCGAAATTGCCTCGACAGTCTTTACCCGGAGGAAATTTCTGCAAGCGACGGTCCGCAGAGGCCGGGTCAGCGCGTCGCGCGGGTCCGCGCCCTTATCGAAGGGGTTCGGAATGATCAAGACGCTTAGAGCCTTCCTCTCAGATCAAGATGGCGCGACGGCGATCGAATACGCGCTCATCGCCTCGCTGATCGCCGTCTTCCTCATTGGCGCTCTGGCGGCGCTCGGCACCAGCCTCAGCAGCGAATTCAACGAAGTCGGCTCCGCGCTCAAGTGATCTGTGTTCGCCGTCGACCCCTGCGGCCCAATTAACTCGGCGTCGTCCAGGTCGGCGCCGGGTTAAACGGCCGCCAGAGTTGTCGAGGCGGACTCAACAAGGACGAAGCGCGTTGCCGAAGAGATTGGCGGTTGCGTTCGGCGGAACGCGAGGGACGCTCAGCGCTGGTCTGCGGCCTCCCCTGCGTGAGTATGGCCGTAACCATTCTTCTCAAGTCGTTCGCCGGCGACGAATGCGGCGCGACCGCGATCGAATACGGGCTGATCACCGCCCTGGTCGCCGTCTTCCTCATCGGCGCCTTGTCGGCGCTTGGCACCAATATGAGCAGCGAGTTCGCCGAAATCGGGTCCGCCGTCAAGTAACCGGCAGGCAAGCTTTGGCGGCTAGGGTCGGCCGCAGAGAAGCCCTCGATTGCAACGGATAAACGATGGCGACGACGATTCTCATCGCGGCGAGCGTGTTCTTCTTCCCTGCCGCGATGGCCCTGGCGGCGTCGATGGACGTGGTGACGATGACGATCCCAAACCGCGTCTGCGCGGCGCTGGCGATCGGCTATTTCGTCCTCGCCGCCGCCGTCGGCCTTCCCGCGCAGATGATCCTCGTCAACCTGTCCTGCGGCGCGGCGGTGTTGGCGCTGATGTTCGCCATGTTCGCCTTTGGCTGGATTGGCGGCGGCGACGCCAAGCTGGCGGCGGCGATCGCGCTGTGGCTCGGTTGGGGCGCGCTGCTCGACTACAGTCTCTCAGCGGCCATCTACGGCGGCGCGCTGACCATTGTGATTCTGCTTGGCCGCCGGCAGGTCTTGCCGTTGTGGTTGTCGCGGCACGCCTGGATCGCCCGCCTGCACGATCCGAAGACCGGCGTCCCCTACGGCGTGGCGCTCGCCGCGGCGGGCCTGATGTTCTATCCGCACACCGAAATCTGGCGCGCCGCGGCCAACCTGTAAGGTTGCGTCGCAGTCTTCAGAATTCGCTAACCAGTTGGATACGCCTGATTAACCGTAATTTGACGATTGGCGGGCCATATTGCCCTTGCGTAGCGTCCGTGGCGCGGAAGGGCCTGATTTCATGAACAAAGTGCAAATCGCCGTGCTCGGCGCGACGCTGGTCGCATTCGGCGGCGCCTATGTTCTGTTCAACAGCGCGCCTGCGCCTGCGCCGCAGCATGTCGCCGAGGCGCCCAAGCTCGCCACCGAGGAGGTCCTCGTCGCCGCCCAGGACCTGCCGATGGGCACGCCGATCGGCGACGCCTCGGTCGCGTGGCAGATGTGGCCCAAAGCGGCGCTCTCCGAACTCATGATCGTCAAGTCGTCCGGCGTCAACGCGATGGACGACGTCAAAGGCTCGCTCACCCGCGTCGCCTTCATCCGCGGCGAACCGATGCGGCGCGACAAGCTGGTCAAAGCCGGCGCCGGCGGCTTCATGTCGGCGATCCTGCCTTCGGGTCTGCGCGCGGTCGCGATCAAGATCGACAATGCCGGCGACGACTACGCCGGCGGCTTCATCCTGCCCAATGACCGCGTCGACGTGATCAAGATCTACCGCGACGACGAGGCGACCAAGGCGCGCGGCGTCGAAGTGCTCGGCGCCCAGACCATTCTCGCCAACGTCAAGGTTTTGGCGATCGGTCAGAACGTACAAGAGGAGAATGGCAAGAAGGTCGTCGTCGGCGGCAACGCGACGCTGGAGCTCGATCCGCAGCAGGCTGAGCAGGTGATTCTCGCCGAGCGGGCCGGCAACGCCAATCTGCATCTCGTCTTGCGCAGTCTCGCCGACAGCGCCGGCCCGGCCCAGACAATCGGCGACAGCCAGGACTCCAGCGGATCAGGCCTGACGATCGTGCGGTTCGGCGCGCCGCAAACGGCGGCGCAGTGACGATGAGGCGGCGATGGCCTTCGATATGACGGGGACACGACGAATGGATACGCACCGCTTCGCGCGCCTGATCGCGCCGTCGGTCGCCCTCGCGGCGGCGCTCGTCGCCTTCACGCCGCAGATCGCGCCGGCGGGCGCCGGCGCCACGCCCAATTCCTACACCGTCGCGGCGGGCGAAACGAGGAAGTCGCTGCAGCTCGGCGTCGGCCGCTCGGTCATCGTCGATCTGCCGCAGGACGCCAGTGAAATCTTCGTCGGCGACCCGAAGGTCGCCAACGCCGTGGTCCGCTCGGCGCGGCGCCTCTACGTCGCCGCGGTCGCCAACGGCCAGACGACGATCTTCGCTCTCGCCGCCGACGGCAGCAAGATCGCGGCGATCGAAGTGACGGTCGGCCGCGACATCGGCGAGCTCCAGCAACTGCTCAACGCCGCGCTGCCGGGCAACGACATCACCGTCAAGACGGTCGCCGATTCGATCATCCTGATGGGCTCCGTCGCATCGGCGGGCGACGCGCAAAAAGCGCTCGACATCGCCAGCGGCTTCGTCGGCACCTCGGTGCTGGGCGGCGCGTCGAACGCCAGCCCGGCGGCGCCGGCCGCCGGCGGCGCGTCGATGCAGGTCAGCGTCGCGCCGTCGGGCACCCCGCTGACCGGCAAGGTGATCAATTCGCTCACCATCCGCGGCCTCGACCAGGTCAGCTTGCGGGTGAGGATCAGCGAAGTCCGCCGCGACATCATCAAGCAGCTCGGGGTCAATATGATGACCTCAGGCAGCCACTCCAGTTTCACGATGTCCAATCCGTTCTCGGTCAACGGCGCGACCGAAGCCACCAATCTCGCCGGCGGCACAACGGCGACGGCGACGGCGTCGCTCAGCTGGTCCGTTGGGGGTCAAAAGATTGAAGCGCAACTGGAGGCCTTCGAGCGCCAAGGCGTCGCGCACACGCTCGCCGAGCCGACGGTGACGGCAGTCTCCGGCGAGTCGGCCAAGTTCCTTGCCGGCGGCACGATTCCGATTCCCAGCAGCGAGTCATGCACCGGCGGCGCGTGCGTTCTGGGCATCGTCCAACAGTCCTATGGCGTGACGCTGAACTTCACGCCCGTCGTCCTGTCGCAGAACCGTATCCAGCTCCACATCGGGACCGAAGTCACGGACATCGACAACTCTGTCCAGCAGACGATCAACAACACGACCGTTCCCGGCTTCCGCACGCGCAGGAACGAGACGACAGTCGAGTTGCCGTCTGGCGGCTCGATCGCCTCCGCCGGCTTGATCTCGCTGCAAACCCAGCAGGCGATCAATGGCGTGCCCGGCCTGATGAACCTGCCAGTCCTCGGATCGCTGTTTCGTTCGCGCGACTATCAGCGCCAAGAAACTGAACTGCTGATCATCGTCACGCCGTATATCGTTCACGCGATTGATCCGAAAGACGCGGTGCGGCCCGACCAAAATTTCCAGGACGCCAGTGACCCACAGGCGTGGCTGCTCGGCCGCGTCAACCGCATCTACTCGAGCTCCGGCGGCCTGCAACCTATGCCCGGCTATTCCGGCCGGGTGGGTTTCATCACTGACTGACGCGGACACGAAGCCCATGCCGTCCATCGCCAAGGAACGCCTCCCGATGTTGTCGCTGTTCCCTCGTCGCGCCCCCGTGCGTCAGCTCAGTTGCGCCGCTCTGCTTGTCGCGGCGACGGCTTTGCTCGCCGGCTGCGGCGCAAACTACGCCTCCAACGACTCGATTCCGACCGGCGACTACCACGATCGCTATCCGATCGTTCTCGCCCAGGCGCCGACCACGCTCGACGTCTTTCCGATCAGCGGCGCGCTCGACGCGCAGTCGATCGCCAGCGTTCGCGCTTTCGCCCAACGTTATCGCGAGTTCGGCAGCGGGCGGATCGCTATTCTCGCACCGGCCGGCGAACGCGGCCGCGATGCGCACGCGATCGATCAGATCCGCGGCGCTTTGGCTGGCGCCGGCCTGCGCGGCTACGTCTCGGTCGGCGCCTATCCCGACACCGGCGCGAACCGGGCTTCGCCAGTGAGGCTGGTGTTCCAAGGACTGAAGGCGACCGTGTCGCAGCGCTGCGGAGAATGGCCGGACGACATCACCTCGGGCGGGTCGATCGACGGTTGGAAGAACACGAGCTACGCTAATTTCGGCTGCGCCACGCAGGCGACCCTCGCCGCCCAAGTCGCTGATCCGCGCGATCTCGCCCAGAGCCGCGCCAGCGGAGCCGGCGACGTCGCGATGCAGTTGAGAGCGATCGACGACATACGCAACGGCACCGATCCCGGGACGAACTGGAAGACCACGATCACGACAATCGGACAGGTCGGAAATTGATCATGCGCGCACATGCAGCCGATCCCGCCGATCCGTCGCCGCGGCCGGGCGCGATTCCGCAAATCGATCCGGTGCCGCGCGTGTCGATCCAGGCGTTCTGCGAAACGCCGGAGACCGCGGCGATCGTTCAAACCGCGATCGCCGACCGACGCATGTCCAAGACCCACGTCAAGCAAAACATGGGCGGCGCCGCAGCGGCGGTCGAAGCCTATCGCGGCGCGCCGACGCCCAACGTCATCGTGCTCGAGGCGACCGTCAACCGCGAAATCCTGATCGAGCAGCTCGAGGAGCTGTCGAACTTCTGCGACGCCGGCACCAAAGTCATCGTGCTCGGCCGGGTTAACGACATCATTCTCTATCGGGATTTGATGGCGCGCGGCGTCAGCGAATATCTCGTTGCGCCGTTCACCGCCGTCGAATTTGTCCAGGCCGTCTCCAACCTGTTCCACGCTCCTGGGGCCAAACCGCTCGGCCGCGTCGTCGCGGTGATCGGCGCCAAGGGCGGCGTCGGCGCTTCGACCGTCGCCCACAATCTGTCCTGGGCGCTGGCCGGCGACCTGGAGTCGCCGACGATCGTCGCCGATTTCGACCTCGGTTTCGGCACCGCCGGGCTCGATTACAACCAGGATCCGCCCCAGGGCGTCGCCGAAGCGGTGTTCGCCCCCGAGCGCGTCGATTCCAACCTGATCGACCGCCTGCTGTCCAAGTGCGGCGATCGGCTTCACCTGCTCGCCGCGCCGGCGACGCTCGACCGCGTCTACGACTTCTCGGAAACCTCATTCGATTCGGTCGTCGACACCATGCGCGCCGCCGCGCCGTGGATCGTGCTCGATCTGCCGCACGCCTGGACCGGCTGGACGCGACGGATGCTGATCGCCGCCGACGAAGTGATCGTCGTCGCCGCGCCCGACCTCGCCAATCTGCGCAACGCCAAGAACATCATCGACACCGTCCGCGGCGCGCGGCCCAACGACTATCCGCCGCGTCTGGTCATCAACGGCGTCGGCATGCCGAAGCGGCCGGAAATCGCGCTCGCCGATTTCGCCAAGACGATCGAGGCGGAGCCGCTCGCGGCCATTCCGCACGACCCCAAGCTGTTCGGTTCGGCGGCCAATAACGGCCAGATGATCGCCGAAATCGAGCCGAAGGGAAAAGTGACCGAGATATTCGGCGAACTCGCCGCCAAGCTCGCGGGGCGCGCCGAAACGCGCGGCGCCAAGCGCGGCCTGTTCGATCCGTTCCTCGCCAAGCTGATGGGTAAGAAAGGTTGACCGTCGCCGGTCGCCGCGCCAGCCGGCGCGGACGCTGACGCAGGGAAAGAAAGATGTTCGGCAAGCGTTCCAATCCCGGCCTGAGCCCGGCGCCGGCCATCGCGGCCGCGCCGCCGCCGGCGCGCGTCGAGACGATTTCGACCACCGCCGCGGCGCCGCAAACGGCGCCGCAAGGCCAGCAGGAACGCCGCACCGACGGCTATTTTCAAACCAAGTCGATGATCTTCGGCGCGCTGATCGAGGCAATCGACCTCGCGGCGTTGGCCAAACTCGACTCGGAAAGCGCGCGCGAAGAAATCCGCGACATTGTCCATGAAATCGTCGCGATCAAGAATCTCGTCCTGTCGATCTCCGAGCAGGAGGACCTGCTCGATGACATCTGCAACGACGTGCTCGGCTACGGTCCGCTCGAGCCATTGCTGGCGCGCGACGACATCGCCGACATCATGGTCAACGGCCCCAATCGGACCTTCATCGAAGTCGGCGGCAAGATCCAGTTGACCAACGTCCGGTTTCGCGACGCGGCCCAGCTGATGAACATCTGCCAACGCATCGTCAGTCAGGTCGGCCGCCGCGTCGACGAGGCCTCGCCAATCTGCGACGCGCGCCTGCTCGACGGTTCGCGCGTCAACGTCATTTCTCCGCCGCTGGCGATCGACGGCGCGGCGCTGACGATCCGCAAATTCAAGAAGGACAAGCTGACCCTCGACCAACTCGTCCGATACGCCTCGATTTCGCCCGCCGGCGCGGAAATCCTCAAGATTATCGGCCGCGTGCGCTGCAACGTCATCATCTCTGGCGGCACCGGTTCCGGCAAGACGACGCTGCTCAATTGCCTCACCAACTACATCGACGCCGACGAGCGTGTCATCACCTGCGAAGATGCGGCCGAACTGCAGCTCCAGCAACCCCACGTCGTGCGGCTGGAGACGCGTCCGCCCAACCTGGAAGGGGTTGGTCAGGTGACGATGCGCGATCTGGTGAAGAACTGCCTGCGTATGCGTCCCGAGCGCATCATCGTCGGCGAGGTGCGCGGCCCGGAGGCGTTCGACCTGCTGCAGGCGATGAACACCGGCCACGACGGGTCGATGGGCACGCTGCACGCGAACTCGCCGCGCGAGGCGCTGAGCCGCATCGAATCGATGATCACCATGGGCGGCTATTCCCTGCCCTCGCGCACGATCCGCGAGATGATCGTCTCCTCGGTCGACGTCATCATCCAGGCGGCGCGCTTGCGCGACGGCTCGCGCCGCATCACCCACGTCACCGAAGTGATGGGGATGGAAGGCGACGTCATCATCACTCAGGATCTGTTCGTCTACGACATTCTCGGCGAGGACGCGCAGGGCAAGCTTCTGGGCCGGCACCGCTCGACCGGCGTCGGCCGACCGCGTTTCTGGGATCGCGCGCGATACTTCGGCGAAGAGCAGCGGCTGGCGGCCGCGCTCGACGAGTCCGAGATCCGCGTGGAGCTGTAGCGTTCGAGTCGAGGGCGGAGCGATGGTCAACAACACGGTTCTTGCGGCAGGCTTGGCGATCTTCGCCCTCGGCGGGCTGGCGTTCGTCTTCGCCGGCGGCTCTTCGCGCGCCGACCTGCGGCGCGCCTCGCTGCAGAAGTCGGACGAGAAGGCCAACGCCGCCGTCGCCGATCGCGCCGCCAGCAAGAAGAAGATCTCCGACAGCCTCAAGGACCTCGAGAAGAAGTCGCAACGCAAGGGTCCCGACCTCGCCACCCGCATCGCGCAGGCCGGCCTGCCGATCGACAGGCGGCAGTTCCTGATGATCTCGGCGGGGGTCGCCGTCGCGGTCGCGCTCGGCGTTTTCATCAAATCGCAGAGCCTGCCGCTCGCCGGGCTGTTCGGCGTCATGGCCGCGCTCGGCCTTCCCAACCTCGTGCTGTCGCGGCTGCGCATGCGGCGCATCAACAAATTCGTCGACATCTTCCCCAACGCGCTCGACATCATCGTGCGCGGCGTCAAGGCCGGTCTGCCGGTCGGCGACACGCTGAGGATCATCGCCAACGAATCGCCGGAGCCGGTGCGCTCCGAATTCCGCAAACTGGTCGAGTCGCAGGCGCTCGGCCTGCCGCTGCCCGAGGCGGCGGAGAAGCTCGCCGAGCGCGTGCCGGTGAGCGAGACCAACTTCTTCTCCATCGTCATCGGCATCCAAGCCAAGTCGGGCGGCAACCTCTCGGAAGCGATCGGCAACCTCTCGCGCACGCTACGCGAGCGCAAGAAGATGAAGGGCAAGATCAAGGCGATGGCGATGGAGGCGAAGGCCTCGGCGGCAATCATCGGCGCCGTCCCGTTCGTCGTCACGTTTCTGCTCTATCTCTCTTCGCCGAAATACATCAGCCTCTTGTGGGTGACGCAGCACGGCCGCATCGTCGCTGCGATCGCCTGCTTCTGGATGAGCATCGGCGTGGTGATGATGCGCAAGATGATCAGCTTCGACTTCTAGGCGGAGACAGGCGATGGTCGATCTCGTCCTCAGCAGACTCGGCGACGCCCATTTCATGGCGTTTCTGCTCGCCGCGCTCGGCTGCGCGGCGACGGCGCTGGCCGTCGTCGTGCCGATGCTGCAGACCGACAATCTGTCGCGTCGGATCCGCGCAGTCAGCGACGAGCGCGAGCGCATCCGCCTGCGCGAACGCGAGCGCCTCGCCGCCAAGGACAACCGGACCCAGTTGCGGTCGCGCCCAAGTTCGATGCTCAAGCGGCTGGTCGACACGCTCAACCTGACGACGTGGCTGAGCACCGAAACAGCCAAGGAGACGCTGGCCAAAGCCGGCTTCCGCGGCGCCGGGGCGGAATACGCCTTCGTCGCCGGCCGACTGCTCGCCCCGATCGGCTTTGCGATCTTGGCGGCGATCTACATTTTCGTCATCGCCAACTGGCAGCAGCCGCTGGCGATCAAGCTCGGCGGCGTGATGGCGGCGGTCTACCTCGGCGTCAAGGCGCCGGAGATCTATCTGCGCAACGCCACCACCAAGCGGCAGAAGTCGATCGAACGCGCCTATCCCAACGCGCTCGACCTCATGCTGATCTGCGCCGAATCAGGCATGTCGATCGAACATTCGGTGCGCAAGGTGAGCAGCGAGATCGGCGTCGAAAGCGTCGAGATGGCGGAAGAGCTGACGCTGCTCTCGGCGGAAATGTCGTATCTCCAGGACCGACGCACCGCGTTCGAAAATCTCAACGCCCGCACCGGCCTCGAATCGATCCGTTCGCTGACCACCGTGTTGATCCAGTCCGAACGCTACGGAACGCCGCTCGGCGCTGCGCTGCGCGTGCTCGGCCAGGAGAGCCGCGACCAGCGTATGAACGCGGCGGAGAAGAAGGCCGCGGCGCTGCCGCCGACCCTGACCGTGCCGATGATCTTGTTCTTCCTGCCCGGTCTGTTCGCGGCGATTCTCACGCCGGCGGCGATCCAGATCAACAACTGGAATTGACCCGCAGAAATCGGGGAAACCGATCGCCGTTCCGTAACGCGGCGGCTCCGGTTGCGCGGCGCGGCGATTATCGTTGCGTGGCGCGGCCAGGCGAAGCATGATTCGCCATGGCCCACGATTCCTCTCCCGCCCCGGTCTGGCCCGATCCGGCCCCGCCCGAGGCGGAGCCCCGGCTGTCGGCGCGCGCCGCCGCCCATCTGGCCCCGCGCTATCTCGCCGGCCTCAATCCAGAGCAGCGCCGCGCAGTCGAGGCGCTGGACGGGCCGGTGCTGGTGCTGGCGGGCGCCGGCGTGGGCAAGACGCGGGTGCTGACGACGCGCATCGCTCATCTCATCGCCTCGGGGCGCGCGCGACCGCACGAAATCCTCGCCGTCACGTTCACCAACAAGGCGGCGCGCGAGATGCGCGAGCGGGTCGGACTGTTGACCGGCGTTCCCGACGGCCTGCCGTGGCTCGGCACCTTCCATTCGGTCGGCGCGAAAGCGCTGCGCCGCCACGCCGAGCTCGTCGGCCTGAAGCCGAACTTCACCATTCTCGACGCCGACGACCAGTTGCGCCTGCTTAAGCAGGTGCTGCAGGCCGAGAACGTCGACGACAAGCGCTGGCCGGCGCGCGCGCTGGCCGCGCTGATCGATCGCTGGAAGAACCGCGGCCTCGATCCCGAGCATGCGCTCGCAGACGAATCGGCCGGCTTCGCCAACGGCCGCGGCGCGGCGCTCTACCGCCTCTATCAGCAGCGGCTCAAGTCGCTCAACGCCGTCGATTTCGGCGATCTGCTGCTCGAAGGCCTGAGGTTGTTCCGCGAGCAGGCGGAAATCCTCGCCGACTACCAGCGGCGCTGGCGCTATATGCTGGTCGACGAATACCAGGACACCAACGTCGTCCAGTATCTGTGGCTGCGGCTGCTGGCTCAGGGCCATCGCAACCTGTGCTGCGTCGGCGACGACGACCAGTCGATCTACGGCTGGCGCGGCGCCGACGTCGACAACATCCTGCGCTTCGAGCGCGACTTCCCCGGCGCGACGGTGATTCGGCTCGAGCGCAACTATCGTTCCGGCGGCCACATTCTC
>Ga0181520_10007245_pt1 | contig 16460 bp, 21 predicted proteins | sample PEATcosm2014_Bin_29_FD_132451 | JGI IMG/M metagenome (GOLD analysis project Ga0181520, IMG submission 132451) | Peatland microbial communities from MTU Mesocosm Facility, Houghton, MI, USA - PEATcosm2014_Bin02_30_metaG | ecosystem: Environmental > Terrestrial > Soil > Wetlands > Peat | place... | reverse complement strand
CGAACCAGGTGAGAAACCTGGACCCGCGCCACCCGGCACAAGGTTCGAGCGCAGGAAAAACGGGATTGATCTATCGCCCACATCAAAATGTCGGGTGATGAAAAGTTATCGGAGCTTTTGGGTTAAGATGCGGTGTGTTGTCGTTACCGGAATAGTATTGCTAAAGTTACTAATTAGGCTTTAAGCTACAACCTGATTTTCTGGAGGACTTGAAATTGAAGAAGATTGTTTGGGCATTCATTCTGGGGACTGCAACAGCACAGGCTGCTTACGCTTTTGGACGGGATAAAGTGGAGAGTCTTTGGCCGGAAAAACCCGTTGTAATTGATGGGCGGGCAACGGAATGGACCCTTATGCCTGTTCTCGAAGACGAAGGGCTCGGTTTCCGCGCCATGAATGATGCTTCCAACCTCTATATATTAATCCGTGGCACAGCCAATAACGGGCGGGTACAGCTCTCTGGACGATACCGCCAGAATGTGACGCTCTGGTTCCTGAAGGCGGATCACAAGACAAAGGACTGGGGGATTATGCTTGATTTTACCGGCGCAAAACCGCTTTCAAGCGTGCAGGACTGGCAGTCTCTCGATACCATCCCACTTTCTGCTTTTGGAATTACTCCGGAAATGATCCTGCCGCAGGGACTGGAAATTTCTACTGCGGCATTGCCTGCTGACATTGAATTTCAGGCCGACCTGTCCAGCCAGCACAGCCGGCAGCCTGTTTACGAAATGTGCATTCCTTTGCAGCGGCTTCAGAGAAACGGCAAGTCGATATACGTTGATTTCGTGACAACAGAAGTGAGCCCCGAAGTGAGAGCTGAGGTCCAATCCATCGCAACGGAAACGCACGGTGGGGGGAATGGCAGCGTGGGGAATCAGGGGGCAGGCGGTTCTCCGGGCGGGCATGGCGGACGTCACAGGGGAGGAGGCATGGGCGGGCAAAATGGGGGGCAAGGAACTTCGTCTGTTGAGTTACCCAAACCGCTCGACCTTCATTTGACCATCCGTCTGGCAAAAGATATCAAGTCCTGAGGTGAACGTATCAACGATTTTGAATTAATCCAGGAAGTCCTGAAAGGCGACCGCGAAGCCTATGCCGGCCTCGTGCGGCTTTACGGAACGCATGTCCGGCAGCTCTGCCTGTCGTTTCTACTGAACAGCGGAGAAGCCGATGATGCCGCACAGGATGTTTTTGTAAAAACCTTCACCTCCTTAAACAAATATCGCTCCAACGTCTCATTTCACGCCTGGATCTGCCGCATTGCCTCCAATCATTGCATCGACCTGCTGCGCAAAAAAAAACGCCAAAAAACGGACTCTCTGGACCAAATTCTTGAGCAAAGGGGTGAACAGGCCCCGGATTCAGTTTCTCAAAAGGATCTTTCGGAAGATATCCGCGTGGAGCGACGGCAGAAAACTGACATGGCCGTCAAGGTGTTGTCTACATTGTCCCAGGAGCAGCGCAGGATTCTTGTTCTGCGCGAGGTTGAAGGGCTTTCTTATGAAAAGATTGCCGGAGAACTGGAGTGTTCTCTCGATGCGGTGAAAGCGCGGCTGCGCCGCGCACGGCTGGAACTGAAGGAAAAAGCTCGACACTTTTTCAGGGAACAGTCGTTTATAAAACGGGAGTCAGATAATGAATCACGAACAGATCAAGGAAAAAATATTTTCGTTATATGACGGTGAAGCCCCGGCAGAAGACCGGGAGGCGCTGGAGGCGCATCTACAGGGGTGTTCCGATTGCCGCGCCGAACTGGCGCGCTGGGGTCAAATCCGGTCTGGAATTCTCCTGCCGCTTAAAGTGGAATACTCAGAAGCGTTCGTTCATCAGGTGATGAGGAAAGTCCGTTCTTATGAGAGTATCCGCTGGCCGCAGATGGTGCGCTGGCTTGTTCCGGCCCTGGCCCTTTCCGTGAGCGGCTTTGCCGGGGTTATGGTTTATAACCTTCAACCGTCTCTTTCCACCGAATCTTTGTTGATGAGCGGGCCGGAACAGACTCTATCCCATGAATGGCTGAACAACCTTCCGGATAACGACCAATTAATGAATGCAATGGTGAATAAATAATGACAGGACAATGGAAGTATTTTATAGTGACATTGATCATCGGATGGTGTCTCGGCGCGGCTTCCGGATGTCTTATAGCGCATATCTGCCACATGAGAATTCCTACTGGGTCGCGAAATCGTTTTTATCGCAAATTGGACCTGACTCCTGAACAAAGGTCCCAGGCAGACGTCATCCTGGATAAAAGCCGGCAGAGGTTGGATCAGCTCTTTGCCGATTTTCGTCCCAAAGTGGAGGATATCCGCCGCTCCACCCACGACGAGATCCGCGCGCTGTTGACCCCGGAACAGCAGATTAAATTCGACCGTTTTAATTCAAAATGGGAAGCAAAATTCTGGGAACGCTTTAACTCGATCTACAGGATCAGGCAGGAATCCAAGTCCTAAATCTGACACTTTTTTTAAATACAAGCGTTAATTTTAAGTGGAGCTGGACAAACAAACATCAGGAGGAAATATGAAATACAGGTTGGCAGTTGTAATGGCTTTGGGATTAGGCATGCTGGCCGCTCCCATAAGTCAATTGAGAGCGGATGATAATTCTCCCGCACCTCAGAGAGAGGATACCGCAGGCTCTCACTGGGGGCATAACAAAGAGCATAAAGGCCTGGAACTGACTAAGGAACAGAAGGAGAAACTTGAAGCTCTGATGAAATCTGAAAGGGAAGCGATTAAGCCCCTTCGCAGAAAACAGCGGGATCTGAGGATTAAATTGGCGGACCAGATCGAAGATAAGGCCGGCGACTCGGACATCAAGGCTACGCTGGCGGATCTGAAAGCAAACCGGAAAGCGCTGATGGAACAGGTGGACAAATTCCGCGCTGAAAAAGAAACGATCCTGACCCCGACACAGCAGGCCAAGATGATGCTCTGGATGAGCGGACATCGCGGCATGGAAATGGGAAACGAGAAGAAAGAATGCAAATGCATGAAGGGCGATCATGGAGCTAAGCCGGAATTTGGCACGGGCGGTTTTCATCACGAACATGAAGGTGAAGCCGAAGAAGAATAATCTGGTTGTTGTCATTCCGTAGATAAACAAGAACCTGCCGTCCAACGGGCGGCAGGTTCTTGCCGTTCTGCGAAGTTTTGCCTCCTCTTACGCCAATCCGTTAAACCTTACAAGTATCTGGTCGCGATAGCTTCGCTAAAATTTTTATTCCGCAAGCCTCACGCTAGCAACGGATGCGGCGTGGGAAAGGTACAATACAATTAGAAAAGGAATAATTGATGACCAATTACGACAAAGACACGGACTGGAGTAAAGCGCACGGGATGAAGATGTGCGTATGCAAGCACCTGGAAAAATCTCACCGTCCAATGAGCCGGAAATGCATTCATTGTGATTGCAAAGAATTCAAGCCGGAAGCAGCGCCGAAGAATTGATTTGTCTCAGCCAGGCTAACCATAAGCCAGGGAATATAGTCGGTAATCTGGCAGGTTCGGATAAAAAGTTGGATAATTTAGTTTGAAATCAGGTAAAATCAATTCCTGATTTCGACGGAAAAGACCGGCATTTTCGCCCGGTTAGCTCAGTTGGCTAGAGTACTTCCTTGACATGGAAGGGGTCACAGGTTCGAGTCCTGTACCGGGCATTTCTTTAAAAACCTCAGACTATGTTGTCTGAGGTTCAATTTATGGTTATGGAAAACAAAGAAGACTATCTTTTTAAGTTGCGGCACTCCACGGCGCATGTCATGGCTCAGGCCGTGCAGGAGCTTTTTCCCGGCACAAAGATAACCATCGGCCCGCCGATTGAAGACGGTTTTTATTACGACTTTGACAGCCCGCACCGCTTCGTTCCGGAAGATCTGGAGAAAATCGAAGCGCGCATGCGCGAGATCGCAAAAGGCAACCATGCCTTTGTGATGAGCACCCATTCAGCCGAAGAGGCGCGTGAATTCTGGGGAAAGCGGGGGGAAAAATATAAAGTTGAACTCATTAACGATCTCAACGAACCCTCAGTTACCTATTGTTCTCATGACACTTTCGTTGACCTGTGCCGCGGCGGACATGTGGAATCTACGAAGGACGTCCGTCATTTCAAATTGCTGAAAACCGCGGGCGCCTACTGGCGCGGCGATGAAAAGCGCGAGCAGCTGCAGCGCATTTACGGGACGGTCTGGCCGACGAAGGAAGAGCTCGATGATTACATTAAGCGCCTGGAAGAATCCAAAAAGCGCGATCACCGGGAACTTGGCCCGCGCCTCGGGCTTTTCACCATTCTTCCCGACACGATCGGACCGGGACTTATTTTCTGGCTGCCCAAAGGAGCCACAGTCCGCAGGATCGTTGAAGACTACATCCGGGAACTGCTTCTCGAACGCAAATATCAGTTCGTCGTGACGCCGCATATTGCCCGCCTCGACCTGTGGAAAACTTCCGGTCACTGGGGTTTCTACCAGGAAAACATGTTCAGTCCGATGACCATCGAAGATCAGGAATACATGCTCAAACCCATGAACTGCCCCGGGCATATCCAGATTTACAAGCATGAGTTGCGCTCCTACCGCGATCTGCCGCTGCGCATCGCGGAGATGGGCACCGTTTACCGTTACGAACGCAGCGGAGTCATGCACGGCCTGCTGCGGGTACGCGGGTTCACGCAGGATGACGCGCACATTTTCTGCCGCGCCGATCAGATCGAAACCGAAGTCGCGCAGATCCTGGACCTGACGCTGACGCTTCTAAAAACATTCGGGTTCAGCGACTATGCCGTGCGGCTTTCCACACGCCCGGAGAAGTACGTCGGATCCCTGGAGAACTGGGAAAAGGCGCAGAACGCGCTGGCAGGCGCGCTGAAGCTTCAGGGCCTGGCCTACGAAATTGATCCCGGCGAAGGAGTTTTCTACGGTCCTAAGATCGACCTTAAGATAAAGGACTGTCTTGGCCGGTTCTGGCAGTGTTCTACGGTGCAGGTTGATTTCAACCTGCCGGAACGGTTTGACGTCACCTACCGCGCGGAAAACGGTAAAGAAGAGCGCGCCATCATGATCCACCGCGCGCTGGTCGGATCGCTCGAACGCTTTATGGGCATCCTGATCGAGCATCATGCCGGCGCCTTTCCAGTATGGCTGGCTCCGGTTCAGGCTGCGGTGCTCACAATTACCGACCAGCAGAACGATTTCGCCGGCAGTGTAATTAAGGAACTGCATGCCGGTGGATTACGGGCGGAAGCGGACCTGCGCAATGAAAAGATCGGGTTGAAAATCCGCGAAGCCACCATGAAAAAGATTCCCTATCTCGCGGTTGTGGGGAAAAAGGAAGTTGAAGCAGGAACTGTTGCGGTGCGCAGGCGAAATGGAGAAGACCTGGGGAGCATGCCGCTTGAAGCTTTCAAAAATCTTTTGCGCAACGAAGCCGCCGCCAAATCGTGATAACAGCGGACATAATTGACTTTGGAGCGTGTTTCCCATATAATTTCGACTTCGCAGAAATTAAGGAAGAGAAGGTTTTACACACATAGCTAAACCACCTGAGCCGCGCATAAACCACCAGATCAGAGCCAGAGACATCCGGCTGATCGATGTTGACGGTACCCAATTAGGAATCAAATCCATTGAAGAAGCGCTGAAAATTGCGCAAAACCGTGGCATTGATCTGGTAGAGATTGCGGCGCAGAGTAATCCGCCGGTGTGCAAGCTGGCAGATTTTTCCAAGTACCGCTACGAGCGCGAAAAGAAATTAAAAGAAGCGCGCAAGAAACAGAAAGGCGGCCAGGTCAAGGAACTGCGGATACGCCCTAAGATAGGGATCCACGACCTGGACATCAAGATCGGACACATGCGCGAGTTCCTGAAAGAACGCGATAAGGTCCGTTTCACAATTGTTTTTCGCGGGCGGGAAATGGAACACACCGATTTAAGCGCCGGACTTCTTGACCGGGTGAAGCAGTCAATCAGCGACGTCAGCGTAGTGGAACAGGATGCAAATATGGAAGGCAATCGTATGAGCCTCCTGTTCGCGCCAAAAAAATGACCGAAGGTCATCCCCGCGAAGGCGGGGATCCAACATGTATAAACTAGATTCCCGCTAACGACAAGCGGGAATGACAGGAAAATAGATGCCAAAAATTAAATCGCATCGCGGAGCAGGTAAAAGATTTATCATAACCGGAAAAGGCAAGGTTAAATTCAAGAAACAGGGGTTGCGGCACCTTCTGACCGGGATGTCTTCCACGCGCGGACGCAAGTTGCGCAAAGCGACCTATCTCAACAAAGTTGATGGAGCGGTTATTAAAGCACTGCTTCCGTACAAATAACTACAGGAATTCATTATGGCTAGAGTAAAAAGCGGCGTGACAACGCGCCAACGCAAAAAAAAGACTTTCCGCATCGCCAAAGGTTCTTATTTTTCGAAGCGCAGCCGCTGGCGCCAGGTCGTTCAGCAGGTGGAACGTTCCCTGCGCTATGCTTATGTGGGACGCAAGGACCGCAAAGGAGAATTCCGGGAATTGTGGATACAGCGGATCAACGCGGCGGCGCGGCTGAATGACATTTCCTACAGCAAGTTGATTTTCGGCCTAAAGAAAGCCGGGATCGGACTTGACCGGAAAATGCTTGCGGAGCTTGCCGTAAACGATCTGGACACTTTCAAACAACTGGTTGAAACAGCCAAAGGCGCGGCAGCGGCCTGAATTGTTTTCCCGTCGACATCAAAATAGGCTCTGACTCCAATCAGGGCCTTTTTTATGCTTAAATAACACAAATTTATGACTCAAACTTCCGTTATCGAATCGTTGCGTTCCAAAGCCCTGGCAGCGCTGGAAAAGGCCGACACCGCGGCGGGTTTAACCGATTTCCAGGTGGAATGGCTTGGCCGTAAAGGCAAATTGACGGTTTTCCTGAAAAGCCTTTCGAATCTTCCAATGGAAGATAAGAAAGTCACCGGCAAGCGTGCCAACGAGATCAAAACCGAAATCGAAACAGCGCTCCTTGAGAAGCAAAAGATCCTGCGGCAAAAAGAGCTGGAGTCGGATTTGAAGTCCCAGCAGCTGGACCTCTATCTGCCCGGGGATCCATACCCGGTTGGACGGGAGCATCCAATCTCGCAGGTGATTAACGAGTTAGTGCGTATTTTTTACGGTATGGGCTTCATCAACGTCGGCGGGCCGGAAATGGAAAGCGAGTTTTATAACTTTGAAGCCCTGAACATTCCGGCCAATCACCCGGCGCGCGATATGCAGGATACTTTTTATTTCAACCTCGCCAATAATCAGCTGCCTCTCCCGCAGATGGAGGCGGAACGTTCCAGGGAGGAGCCAGTCCTGTTAAGGACGCACACCTCTCCGGTCCAGGTCCGCATCATGCAGAGCTATCCCCCGCCGATCGCCGTGGTGGTTCCGGGCCGGGTTTACCGCCATGAGGCCACGGATGCCACCCATCTTTCCGTGTTCCATCAGCTTGAAGGGCTGCTGGTAGATGAAGGCGTATCTTTCGCCGATCTCAAAGGCAGTCTGGAACGGTTCGCACGCGAGTTTTTTGGGCCGCAGGTCAGGACCCGCTTTCGCCCGTCGTATTTTCCATTTACTGAACCCTCGGCGGAAATGGACATCTCCTGCCTCCTGTGCGACGGCTCCGGCTGCCGCGTATGCAAACAGTCCGGCTGGCTGGAAATGATGGGCGCAGGCCTGGTCAACCCAAGGGTCTTTGAATACGTAAAGGTCGATACGGAAAAATATTCCGGTTTCGCTTTCGGCATGGGGATCGAGCGCCTGGCGATGTTCAAATACGGCGTGAACGATCTGCGTACCTTTTACGAAAACGACGTCCGGTTTCTGGAGCAATTTTAAATGCGGAATTCGGAATACGGAGTTCGGAAGAAGGAATCTCTCATAAAAGACAACCTTCTTCCACATTCCACACTCCGCAATCCGCACTGATGATTTATGAAAATTCTTTACAGTTGGCTTAAAGAATTTGTTCCTCTGGACCGAACGGCAGGCGAGACAGCCTCGGCGCTGATGCAACTTGGTTTTGAAGTATCCTCCCTGCAGGCGCTCGGCGGCTCGATGCAGGGAGTGGTCGCCGGTTATGTGCGCGATGTACAGAAACACCCCAATGCAGACCGCCTGTCGCTCTGCCGGGTCACCGACGGGCAGCAGGAATTTTCCGTTGTATGCGGTGCGTCCAACGTGCGCGCCGGGATCCATGTTCCGTTTGCCCGTCTGGGCGCGGTACTGCCCGGCGGCCATGCGATAGGCCCCTCTAAAATCCGCGGGGTAGATTCGCAGGGCATGATCTGTTCCGCCGCGGAACTTGGGCTGGAAGAAAAATCAGACGGCATATTGATCCTTGGCGATGAAGCGCCTCTGGGTTCCGATATCCGGCCGCTCCTCGGCCTTGACGACACCCTTTTTGAAATTGAAATCGCCCCCAACCGGCGCGATGCCCTGAGCGTTCTCGGCATTGCGCGCGAACTGGCGGCTGGCTTTAATCTGCCGCTCAAAGCGCCGGAGCCGCGCGTGCGCACGCTCGAACCGGGAAACAATTTCACAATTCAGGTAGAAGAGCCGGGGCTCTGCCCGCGTTATACGGGCAGGCTTATCCGCAACGTCAAGGTGGGGCCATCGCCCGCGTGGATGGCCAACCGCCTCAGACAATGCGGCTTCCGTCCGATAAACAATATCGTTGATATCACCAATTACGTCATGCTTGAACTCGGCCAGCCCCTGCACGCTTTTGACACGGCCAAAATTCAGGGCCGGACAATCAGAGTCCGCGCCGCGCTGGAAAACGAGCCGTTCGTGACTCTCGACGGACAGAAGCTCTCGCTGCCTCAGGGGACTCTTATAATTGCCGATGAAAAAACTCCGGTCGCGCTTGCCGGCATCATGGGGGGAATCAATTCCGGAATATCTGAAGCGACTACCGAGGTGCTCCTGGAAAGCGCGGCTTTCGATCAGGGACACATACGCCGCAACAGCAAGAAACTCGGCATCTCTACGGAAAGTTCCTACCGTTTCGAACGAGGGAACGACTGGAACATGGTGATGATCGCCTCCGTGCGCGCCGGCCAGCTCATACAGGAGCTCGCGGAAGGAATAGGCCATAAACCGATCGATGTCTCGACGCAAACGGTTTCGCCGGTAATCGTCCAGCTGCCTACGGAACGCCTCAAACAGCGCCTGGGCCTGGATTTGAAAGAATCAGCCATGGCCGATATATTGCGGCGGCTGGGCTGCATTATCAATACCGCCGCCGGCCAACTTGTTGTCACTGTTCCCTCCTGGCGGCTGGATCTGGCTTCGGAAGCGGATCTGTATGAGGAGATAGCGCGCATTTGCGGGTACGACAACATACCGAGCCGCCTGCCGTCGGTTCGAACCACTGCCGTTAAAACCGACCCTTTCTGGTCTTTCGAACGCGAAATTATACGTATGCTTGCGGGCCTTGGCTTAACGGAAGCCCTGAACACCAGCTTCATGCCCCCTTCGGCCTCCGCCTTCGTCCCAGGATTGGGGCAGGCGCCGGATGCCAAATCCATTACGATCGCCAATCCGCTTTCCCAGGACGTGGCCTTGCTTCGCACCAGTCTGCTGCCGGGTTTGCTACAGAATGCAGTCACTAATTTTAACCGGCAGGCTTCCGGGGTATCGCTTGCCGAAGCCGGACGCGTGTTCTTCCGGGACGCAACAGGATTGCAGGAGAAGCAGCGGATCGGGCTGATCCGAGCCGGAGAGGTCCGGCGCATGCACTGGCGCCAGAAACCGCAAAAGACGGATTACTACGACATGCGGGGGATACTGAACGCGCTTCTGGAATCGCTCCACATATCCCGGGTGGAATTATCCCCCGGCGCTCATCCAATCTTCCATCCCGGACGTTCCGCCAGGCTGCTGCACGGCCCGAACATCCTTGGCTGGTTCGGCGAGATTCATCCGGCATTGCGCGACAAACTTGACCTCAGCGAGCCGGTAGCCATGGCTGAACTCGATTTGCCCGCTCTTCTCGAAGCCGCACCGGGAACGCTTAAGAATAAAACCTCGAGCGCGTTCCCGCCGGTCAAGCGGGATCTTTCCATTGTTGTTGCTGAAGACGCGCCTTTTGCTAAGATTCTAAAGATTATTCAATCAGCCGGAAGCGCCATGCTGGAATCCGTATCCCTGATTGATCTTTATCGGGGGCAGGCGATCGGCGGAGGGAAAAAGTCTTTCACATTCTCTCTGGTTTTCCGTCACATGAGCAGGACTTTAACAGACGCAGAAATCGAAAAACAAATGCAGAAGATATTCGAAGACTTGAAAAAATCCGGCGCGGAGCAAAGGAAATGATCATCGGTTTGACAGGGAAAAACGCCTCGGGAAAAGGCGAGGCGGCAAAGTTCCTTCAGGAGCGCGGATTTCAATACGCTTCCCTGTCCGACGTCCTGCGCGATGAACTGCGAAAGCGCAAGATGCCTCTTACCCGGGACAATCTGACGAAAGTTGGAAACGCGCTTCGCGAAAAAAATCCATCCATACTTGCGGACCGCGTCCTGCGCGGGCTTTCGGAACACCACAACTATGTGGTCGATTCTTTCCGCAATCCCTCGGAAGTTGAGGCGTTCCGCCACCGTCCGGATTTCATTTTATGGGCGGTCATCGCCAGCCCGCAGGTCCGTTTCCAGCGCATGAAAACGCGCGCCCGTGAGAAAGACCCCAGGACGCTGGCTGCGTTTCTTGAAGTTGAGAAGCGCGAAGCCTCGAACGCCAATCCCGCCATGCAGTCGATAGAGAGCTGTGAAAAAATGGCGAATGTGCGCGTAGCCAATAACGCGACTATCGAATCGTTTTATTCGCGTCTGACTCCGCTGCTCAAATCCGCGCTGCAGCAGCTGCGCCGCCCCTCGTGGGATGCCTATTTCATGAACATTGCCCAGGTCGTGGCCTCGAGATCCAACTGCTTGAAGCGCAAGGTGGCCGCAGTGATCGTAAAAGACGGACGCATTATCTCTACCGGCTACAACGGGACGCCCCGGAACACCAAAAACTGCTTTGAGAACGGCTGCCCGCGCTGCAGCCGGGTGGGGCCTTCGGGAAAAGACCTGCGCGAATGCTACTGCTCCCACGGCGAAGAAAACGCCATTGTACAGTCGGCGTACCACGGCATCGGCATAAAGGGCTCGACGCTCTACACCACCTTTTCGCCCTGTCTGCTCTGCACGAAAATGATTATTAACGCCGGGATTGTGGAAGTCGTTTATAATCAGGAATATCCGCTCGCCGAATCGGCACGGATGCTTATGAAAGAAGCAGGGGTGACCCTGCGGAAGGTATTATTATGAGTGAAATAAAAAATATCGGCAGGAACGATCCATGTCATTGCGGCTCTGGCAAAAAATACAAAAAATGCTGCGAAGCCAAGGATCAGCAGAACCGCCACGCCGAACTAGAAAAGGAATGGAATAAAGCCGCAAAAGAATTTTCCGCGGAAGCGGAGAAAAAAGCAAAGGAGGAATCAAATCTTCCCAAGCCTCCCGCCTCCAGCGCTCCACACGTATCAGAGCATCGCCGTCAGCCATTCGTCGCGCCCAAAATCAATATGCCCCGCCGTTCCGGCGGCGGATAAATAATCAGCCTCCCTGCTCGCCTGCCGGGCGAGCATCCCCATCTCTGACTTCTGCTTTCTGACTTCTGAGCCGATGTGTTCGTTTGCTCGGCCCTGCCGTTATAAATGAATATTTCCCGCCTTGCAGCCTCTAACAATTATGAGCCACTTAGATTGGATGCGCCAATGTATCCGGGAAGGTCGTTATGTGTTGAGCCGTCATGCGGAACAGGAACGGCTGGAGGAGGATATCGACGTAGCTCAAATCGAGGAAGCGATATTATTAGGTAAAATAATTGAGGATTACCCTGATGATCCGCGTGGTCACAGTTGCCTGGTTTCCGGATATGCGGATGGGCGTTTTATCCATGTCGTATGCGGCCAAAAGGGAGATTGGGTTGTGATCATTACGGTTTATATCCCGAAACCGCCTCATTGGCGGGATTCTGGCCGGCGCTGGGAGGTTATCTGAATGACACATCAATATCCCGTCTGTGTATATTGTCAGGGACAGGTCGTAGAAAAAGCGATCGAATGGGATTACCGGCGCGGGGGGAAACATTTGATTTTCCAGAACGTACCTGCCGGCGTCTGCGGCCAGTGCGGCGAAAAGTTTTTCCGGCCGGAAGTTTCCCGGAGGATGGACCAGTATTTCCATATGGATGAACCTCCCCGCGAGCACGCCCAGATTCCCGTCATCCACTTCAAATCCGCCTAATCATTTGCCGCAGCCGCGGAAGGTACGTCCCGACCATTAAATTAATCTGGTTACGGGACGAGAGGTTTGCGTTCGGCGCGGTGCTCCTTGCTCGCCTGCTGGGCGAGCGTGAGTTGCTGCGAGCCCCTTGCCGACCGTTTGTTCATGGAGGCTAGGCCAAGCTCCCACTAACAAATGGGTCGCCTGGCGGTACTCCTCCATAACAAAACAGGAAGGAGTGCCGTTTCTGCCGTTTCTCAGCCCTGTCGTTGTTGTTACTCGGCCCTGCCGTTATGAATGAATATTTCCTGCTTTGCGGCCTCTAACATGGTGAAGGCCATCCAATACCTGCTTAATAATGTGGTATTAGAAAGATATATCTGTTATACTATGACTGCAGAGCAGTTTGAGTACGATCCGGTAAAAAGCGCGCGCAACCTTGAACGTCACGGAATCGATTTTATTGAGGCGCAAAAGCTGTGGGACGGATCATATGTCGTTGTGCCGGCCAGAATGGTTTTGGAAGAAGAGCGGAACATCATTCTGGGGAAAATCGCGGGAAAACTCTGGCTGGCCGTGTTCACCTTGAGAGGAACTATGATACGACTTATCACCTGCCACCGGGCCGGCAGTGGCTGGGAAAAGATCTATAAGAGGTGCATCCATGAAGAAAATTAAACCCATAACCGCAAAAGAGTTTGATGAGAAATTTGAGCGCGGGGAAGACATTACTCCTTATCTCGATTTCAAGAAAGCCACTGTAGTGAAGAAAGTAAATGTGGATTTTCCGGTCTGGATGATCGACCGTCTGGACAGGGAAGCCACAAAACTTAACGTCTCACGGCAGGCCGTCATCAAGATGTGGATCCACGACCGCCTTATTCAACCCCGTCACGCCGCTTAAATCTCTCAGTTCTCAGTTTTTACGCTCGCCTGCTCGCTTTTCTCGGCCCTGTCGTTACTCGGCCCTGTCGTTACTCGGCCCTGCCGTTATGAATGAATATTTCCCGCCTTACAGCCTCTAACAGTCAGAGGTTAGCGTCAGCCAGGGAGGTTTGTATATACAAATGGATTTACATATAATAGATTTTAGAAAGAATATCAGTTGGGACAAATCGAAAAACGAATGGCTGAAACAAACGCGCGGGGTTTCTTTTGAGGAGATTATCCAGGCGCCGCTTGTCGATTCAAAAAAACATCCTCTACGGGCGCACCAGAATATATTTCTTTTCTTCTACAACAACTATATTTGGCTTGTACCCTATGTCGAAAGCGGTAACGAGATCTTTTTGAAGACGTTGTATCCAAGCCGGAAATACACGCGGGTTTACAAAGGAGGAGCTTCATGATCAATATTTCGAAGATAAAGCTTTCCAAAGAAGAGCGCGCCATTGAAAAGGCGTTACTGGCAGGCGAATATAGGAGCGTTTCAAAAAAAGAATTTAAAGCGATGGCGCAGGCGATTGCCCGCCGCCGGAAAGAAGCTATTCTCCATATACGCATCAACCAGCAGGATTTGGACATTTTGAAGAAGAGAGCCGCGCGCTTCGGCGTGCCCTACCAGACGCTTATCTCCGAAATCCTTCACCGTTTCGCCGCCTGATTCAGCTGCCCGCCTGCCCGCTGCCGGGCGAGCGTGAGTTGCTGCGAGCCCCTTGCCGACCGTTTGTCCATGGATGCTAGGCAAAGCTCCCACTAACAAATGGGTCGCCTGGCGGTACTCCTCCATAACAAAACAGGAAGGAGTGCCGTTACTGTCGTTACTCGGCCCTGTTGTTCCTCGGCCCTTCCGTTTTGGTTTACCACGCGACCAGTTTTTTAGTGGAAGCGCTAAACGACCTATTTGTTTTTGGAAGTTTGGCCACGCTTCCACTTAACATAGGGTCGCGTGGTGGCCTAGCCTCCATAAACAAATAGTCGGCAAGGCACCCCCGCCGATTTTTGGGAATTTCCTGCCGACATAAGTGACCCCACCACTTCTTTCTGCGCCTTCATCAGTTGATGAAGCACCTGAGCCTTGCTCAGGTGAGGCTGCCGCAGGCAGCCCGCTTGAAAGAGGTGGTGGGGTGAATATTTTCCTTCCTCGCGGCTCTAACAGTTATGGCAAACGCATTGAGTAACAAAAGTTTGGCGCCGATTGTTTTCCGCCTTGTAAAAGATTTATCAGGGCTGATTGACAGAACCCGATGGCAGGTTGCGCATGTTGTCGATGCCGCGCTTGTCGTACACAACTGGGAAATAGGCCGAAGGCTTAGGCAGGATGTAATTGGAGGGCCGCGCGCACCCTACGGGCATCAGATTGTCTCTACAGCGTCGAGACAATTAGTCGAGAGATATGGGTCCGGTTACAGCGAAAAAAATCTATTTCATATGCTGCGCTTTGCCGACGCTTTCCCTGATGAGCGTATTGTCTCTACGCTGTCGAGATATTTGGGTTGGAGCCATTTCAAGGAGATTATTTATCTTGATGACTGCCTGCGGCGTGATTTCTACGCCGAGATGTGCAGAGTTGAGAGGTGGAATGTCCGCACCCTGCGGTCAAAAATCGGCAGCATGTTGTTCGAACGCACGGCTCTTTCAAGAAAGCCTGCGAAACTGGCGTCTTTGGAACTCAATAAACTGCGCAGCCATGACCGGCTTTCTCCCGATCTTGTTTTTCGCGACCCCTATTTTCTGGATTTCCTTGGCCTCAAGGGTGCCTATCAGGAGAAAGATCTGGAAGCGGCCATTCTCCGTGAAATGGAATCATTTATTCTTGAGCTGGGAACAGGATTTTCATTCGTCGCACGCCAGAAGCGAATACAGATCGGGCCAAATGATTATTACCTTGATCTGCTTTTTTACCATCGCCGGCTGAGGAGACTCATAGCTATAGAATTAAAATTGGAAAAATTTCAGCCGGCCCATAAAGGCCAGATGGAACTTTATCTGCGCTGGCTGGATAAATTTGAACGCAGACCGGGTGAGCAGACGCCGCTCGGTTTGATCCTCTGTGCCGGTAAATCAGATGAGGAAATAGAGCTTCTCCAGCTCAACAAAAGCGGCATACAGGTATCGCAATATCTGACGGAGCTTCCTCCCCGGCATTTACTGGAGCGCAAACTTCGTTCAACCATCCGCATTGCACACGAACGCCTGAACCTCTGCCGCAGCCGCACGAGTGCGGCCTGAAATACATCCAATTTTCGAAGGTAGTGGCACCTGACGCCAATTCGCTGCCGGGAGACCTTCCCCGCCGCCCCACCTTCCGGGCGAGCATCCCCGTCTGCGAGCCCCTTGCCGACCGTTTGTTTATGGAGGCTAGGTCAAGCTCCCACTAACAAATGGGTCGCCTGGCGGTCCTCCTCCATAACAAAATAGGAAGGAGTGCCGTTACTGTCGTTCCTCGGCCCTGTAGTTATGAATGAATATTTCCCGCCTTGCAGCCTCTAATAGTTGTGGAAACGCTATTCGAAGTCATGAGCTGCCTGGGAAAACTCATTCGTGTTACGGCATCGCACTGGGATCTCATTACACAGCGCAAGCATCCTGAAATGCAGGGCCGGGAGCATGAAGTAATAATGACTCTGCAGAATGCCGATGTCATACGCTGCAGTCAGGATGACCCGGATGTTTTTCTTTACTACAGACGGTTCGGCAGGTATTATCTATGTATAGTCTGCCGGCACCTGAATGGCGATGGATTCGTTGTGACGGGCTACCTGACAGACAGGATCAAGAGAGGAAACGAATTATGGCGAAAGTGACTGTTGTCTATGACCGCATCGGCAATACGCTCGATGTCTGGTTTGGCCGTCCGCGCAAGGTGATTTGCGAGGAAGTCGGTCACGACGTCATACTGAAAAAAGACCGGCATGGCCGTGTGCTGGGGTTCGAAAAAATTAATTTTCTTCCCCGCGGCGTAAAGATTATTTCCCGCCACGACCTGCGCCTCGAAGCCAAAGTCGCCTGATCTCTCAGTTCTCAGTTTTCCGCATCTCTGACTTCTGCTTTCTGAGTTCTGAGCTGAATTATTCACCCCGCCGCCCAACCTTCCGGGCGAGCATCCCCGTCTGCGAGCCCGGTACTCCACCATAACAAAACAGGAAGGAGTGCCGTTACTGTCGTTACTCGGCCCTGCAGTTGTCGTTCCTCGGCCCTTCCGTTTCCGACTGGATATACACCCTT
>Ga0181520_10007242_pt1 | contig 16462 bp, 15 predicted proteins | sample PEATcosm2014_Bin_29_FD_132451 | JGI IMG/M metagenome (GOLD analysis project Ga0181520, IMG submission 132451) | Peatland microbial communities from MTU Mesocosm Facility, Houghton, MI, USA - PEATcosm2014_Bin02_30_metaG | ecosystem: Environmental > Terrestrial > Soil > Wetlands > Peat | place... | reverse complement strand
CATACGAGAACAGTATAGAAAAATGTTCTGCTCGGGCGGAGTTCCGGAGCACTACATCTGGATGATCTCATCCGCCGTATACTTGCCTGTTTGCTTCGATCTGAGGTGAGTGATGAGTGCTGGTGCGGTTGCGTATGCGCGGGAGAATGCGGCGCGGTTTCTGGAGGAGCTGAAGACGCTGTTGCGGATTCCTTCGGTGTCCACGACTCCGGAGCATAAGGGCGATGTGGAGAAGGCCGCGGAGTGGGTGGCGTCGGAGCTCAAGCGTATTGGGATGGAGCATGTGGAGGTGATCCGCGCTACTGAAGGACATCCGCTGGTGTATGCGGACTGGCTTCACGCGGCCGGGAAGCCCACGGTTCTTTGCTATGCGCACTACGATGTCCAACCGCCCGATCCGCTCGACGAGTGGGTGTCGCCGCCGTTTGAGCCTGTGGAGCGGAACGGGAATTTGTATGCGCGCGGGGCGGTGGATGATAAGGGGCAGCTGGTTACGCAGGTGAAGGCGCTGGAAGCGCTGCTGAAGAAAGATGGGAAGCTGCCCATCAACGTGCGCGTGATTTATGAGGGCGAGGAAGAGGTTGGCGGTGAGCGCATTGCTGCGTTCGTGCGCGAGCATCCAGAACGGCTGAAGGCGGATTTCGCGCTGATTTCGGATACGGAGATGTTTGCGCCGGAGCTGCCTACGCTGACGGTCGGCCTGCGGGGGATGATCTACACGGAGCTCGAAGTGCGCGGCGCGAAGACCGATCTGCACTCGGGGATGTATGGAGGTGCGGCGCCGAACCCATTTGTGGCGCTGGCGCAGATTATCGCGGGGCTCAAGGATCGCGAGGGGAAGATTTTGATTCCTGGTTTTTATGACGATGTGAAGGCGCCGAGCGGGGATGAGCTGGCGGCATGGAAGAAGCTGCCCTTCGATGAGGAGGAGTATCGCGAGAAGGAAGTGGGGGCTTCGAAGCTGGTCGGGGAGAAGGGGTATTCGGCGATTGAGCGGACGTGGGCGCGGCCGACTCTGGATGTGCATGGGATTGTTGGCGGTTTCGTTGGGGCGGGGGCGAAGACGGTGATTCCCGCAAAGGCTACGGCGAAGGTATCGATGCGGCTGGTGCCGGATATGACGCCGGAGAAGGCTTTCAGGCAATACAAGGAGTATGTGGAGAAGATCAAGCCGGAGGGTGTGACGGCGGAGACGCGGCTCATCCACTCAGGGGAACCGATCGTGATTGGCACGGACAATCCTTATGTGAAGGCGGCGACCAGGGCGCTCAAAAAAGTTTGGGGGAAGGAGACGGTGTTTATCCGGTCAGGCGGGTCGATACCGATTGTGGGGGATTTCGAGAAGTTTTTGAAGATTCCGTCGGTGATGATGGGGTTTGGGCTGCCGGACGATGGGCTGCACGCGCCGAACGAGAAGTTCTGCATTGGGAATTTTCATCGCGGGATTGAGTCGCTGATTGAGTTTTTCGATGAGGTGGGAAAGTAGTGAGTTTGCGGCCTGACAATTAGCCTGGATATGCCTTCAGCGTTTTTGCAGGCGGAGGGATTCCCAGCTGGCGTCGGCGGTCCAGCCTCCATCGACGACGAGGGTGTGTCCGTTGACGAAGGGGCTTTCACAATCGTCGGCGAGGAAGGCGATCGACCGGGCAACATCGTCGGGAGTGGCAAAGCGAGCCATGGGCACGCGTTCTGTGATGTCGGCGTCGGAGTAAGTTCCGCGTGCCTGGTCGGCCGCATCCATTTCGGTTTTGACCCAGCCTGGACAAACGGCGTTGACGCGCACCCCACGACCGCCCCATTCTGCAGCAAGCGTGCGGGTAAGGCCGACTAACCCATGCTTCGAAGCGTTGTACGCTGCGCGATCGGCTACACCGACGAGGCCGGCGATCGAGGCGACGTTTACGATGGAACCGCTGCGGGCTTCGAGCATTCTAGTGCCAAACAGCTGCGACAACAGGAAGGGCGCCACAAGGTTCACTTCAAGGACGCGGCGAAAATCGCTGAGCGCGGTGTGTTCGGCGGGCGCGATGAGGCTGATGCCGGCGTTATTTACGAGCGCGTCGACGCGACCCCATCGATCGAACGCCCACGGGACGAAGCGTTCCATGGCAACCTGATCTGTCAGATCGCCGACGTAACCGCTGGCTTCGTTGCCGGCCGATTCGATCGCTTTCACGGTTTCGACGGGTTCCTGCAGATCGATAATAATGAGCCGATAGCCGCGGCTGGCGAGGAGTTCCGCGGTGCGCCGGCCGATTCCGCGCCCTCCTCCCGTAACAACCGCCACATGCTTGTCCGTGCTCACTTTTCTCGGTCCTCTTTATCGGATGTTCTGATTCCCTGCCCTCAGGATTTCTTCCCGTAGAGGTCATCTTCCGCGATGACGGGCGCGCTTGCATTAGCGCGGGCAGCGCGGTGGGCGGCGGTAAACATGCTGCCGCGAGCGGCGACTACTGGAGCGAAGCTCATAAAGCCTATTTTGGGGGTGATGTCGTCGTAGATGGCTTCCATGCCTCCGCGCAGGGTGTAGGTTTCGTGCCAGAAGCCCGTGCCTCCGGAGTTGCGCAGGAAGTTTTGCCACCAGAGGCGGTGGGGCTCGGAGCGGGTCCATGCGAGGAGCGTGTCCATATCTCGCCAGTATTGCCGCATACCGGCGTGGACCGGGAACAGGGAGAAGACGAAGTTTTCATGGCAGAGAAGGCCGTCGGGTTGCGCGGCCACCGAGCTCGATATTTTCGGTCCGAATCCGAGGAGGGTTTTGAAGCCTGCCAGGCGGTTGACGCGCATGCCGAGATAGACGACGACGAGATCGGGATACTCCGACAGGTCGACAGTGCGGCGGTTAACGGATGTGGACATGGTGAAGACAGGGTACAGGGTGCAGGGTACAGCGCTCAGCGTTCAGCAAAACCAATCGATTCCGGGTCCGAATCATGAGGATGAGCAGAAGCGGAAGGGTAAAGTTTCAGCGGGAGCAGGAGCCCGATTTGGCGCCACGACGGTCGCCAGAGGATGCGCTTCGTTTGCAGGGGGTCGTGCATCTGGTAATGTGGTAACGCGGAAAGGCGAAGGAACAGAGAACGATGGCGAAGGCGGTCTGGAACGGCAAAGTTATTGCGGATAGTGAGACTTACGAGACAGTCGAGGGCAATGTGTATTTTCCGGAGGGGACTGTGAACCGGGAATACCTGCGCCCCAGCTCGACCACTTCTACGTGCCCCTGGAAGGGGCAGGCGCGGTATTACAGCCTTTTGGTGGAAGGGCAGGAGAATCAGGATGCTGCGTGGTATTACCCCAATCCCAATCCTGCAGCGCGTAACATCAAGAACCACATTGCGTTCTGGCGCGGGGTTGAGGTGGAGAAGTAGCGGAAGCAGGTAGCCTGCAGCGGGTAGCCCGAGCCGGCCGGACGTTTAGCGAACTGGCCAGCTCAGCCGACTCGCGACTGAGGTCAGCGCCGGAGTCAATTTTTGTAGCGAATTTGGTGCCAGTCCCAGGCGCTTTTTACGATGGTGTCCAGTGTGGTGTGGCGGGGTTTCCAGCCTAGTTCTCTGCCAATTTTTTCCGAACTGGCGATAAGGATGGCGGGATCGCCTGGCCGTCGCGGGACGACTTCGGCAGGGATGGGATGGCCTGTGACGCGGCGGGCCGTGTCGATGACCTCGCGCACAGAGAATCCAGAACCATTGCCAAGGTTGTAGATGAGCTGTCTCTTTTCGGAGAGCGCCTCGAAGGCGAGCATGTGGGCTCGGGCGAGGTCCTCGACGTGGATGTAATCGCGGATGCAGGTCCCGTCGGGAGTAGGGTAATCGTCGCCGTAGATTTTGATTTTGTCGCGGCGGTCGAGCGCCACATCGAGGACGAGCGGGATCAGGTGGGACTCAGGCTCGTGGGCTTCACCGGTTCCCGCGGCTGCGCCCGCCACATTGAAATAGCGCAGGCTGGCGTAGGGAAAACCGTGTATGCGATACATCCAGGTGAGCATTTTTTCCACCAGTAGCTTCGATTCGCCGTAGGCATTGGAGGGATGGAGGGGCGCGTCTTCACGAATGGGCGTGGATTCGGGTTCGCCATAGACGGCGGCTGTGGAAGAAAACACGAGGCGGCGAACGTTTGTGGCGAGCATTGCTTCGAGCAGGGTGAGCGTGGCAGCGCTGTTGTTGCGGAAATAGATTTCGGGTTTGATCATGCTCTCGCCAGCCTCGATCAGAGCGGCAAAATGCATGACACCGTCGAATCCTGAGGCGAGCAGCTTTTCGAGGGCTGGGCGATCGGACAGCTCGCCCTCAATAAATTCAACGCCTGAAGGAACCATCTTGCGGGCAGCATGGCAGAGGTTGTCGAAGACAACGATGGAATGGCCCTGCTGGGCCAGAATGCGGGAGACCGTCCCACCTACGTACCCAGCGCCGCCAGTGACCAGAATTCTCAACCAGGGTTTCCTCCGATCCTTTATGCTAAATGTGTCCCAGCTGCGTCCGACTTTATATATTCCATCGGGAAAAGTCCCTCGACAGCCTCAGAGCCTGACGAGGGAGTTTCATTCTCGGCTGACTGGAATGTGAGATAAGAGAAATCGGGGCGAAGTTGGGTAGGACGCGGTACTGAGGGGGCTTGCGCATCGTCGTTGCGGAGCGTACATAGAGTGAACGAAGTGTGCTGGAGGCGCGTCGTTCCTGCAGACAAGACCCAAAATGGGCACGCTCCTGCCTCGTTCGTGTGACTGTAGTGGGTAATGCACTGGCGTACGCTCAAGTAACCTCTTGCGCTGCCATGAGTACCCGTAGGAAGATCAAATGGTAATCCCGAAGTGCAGATCGACCCTGGGGGGGAAGAGCTCTCTCGGTTTCCCCTGTACGTGTCGATTTGGCCAGAACTCAAATCCTTCATGGGTCATCAAAGTGCATTGCAGTAATTCACCGAAAATGGTTCGCAACTTCTTTTTGCAGGCGATGTTGGAGAGATAGGGCAATGGCGACAGACAATTCAGTAAAGCGCGGAACGTTCGGACTGCTCCCTGAGCCGGAAGGCCGCATGGGCTCGTTCGGGATGAGCATGGTGATCAACGTAACGATAGCGGCATTGTTACTGCTGCTGACGATCGCGCAGGTACATCAGGTGCAGGAGCACCGCTACGAAACGACGCAGCTGATTTTCCCGGTTGAGCAGCCGAAGCCTTATGTTCCGCCAGTCCCCAAAGTGAAAATTATTCCTCCTCCACCGCCAGTAGCTAAGCTGGAGCAGCCGAAGATCGAGATGCCGAAGCCGCTGCCGCCTCCGCCGAAGGTTGCGGAGATCAAGTTACCGACGCCTGTCATGCCAAAGGTCGAAGCGGCGCCGCCAAAGCGCTTCACTCCTCCTCCGCAACCGAAGGTGGGGCTGTTCAAGAGCGAGACGCCGACCGCTGTAGCGAACAATATGGCTGCACCGACCCCAAAGACGGGAGGGTTTGGCGATCCGGTGGGTGTGAAGCCGAATCCGAACGCGACTCGGACGGCGACGATCGCCGCAGTGGGAGCGTTCAATGCGGCGCCAGGCGTAGGCGCTACCGGAGCCGGCGCAGCGCGCCAGGGATCGGTGCGGGGCGTGGACTTTGGGTCGGGCGTGGCAAATGGCGTGCCGGGCGGCAAGGACAGAGGAGCGGTTGCCTCGGCAGGGTTCAGCAACGGAGTGATTGGCGGAACCGGCCAGGCGGGGAGCCACGGGACAGTTGCGAAGGGCAGCTTCGGAGATAATCTTTACGGATCGGCCCCGGCGCCGGCAGCGCGGCCGCAGGAACCGATGGAAACTCCGATCGTGGTGCTGGCCAAGCCCCTGCCGACCTACACCGCTGAGGCGCGGCAGATGAAGATCGAAGGCGATGTGACGCTGCAGGTGCGCTTTTCAGCGTCGGGACAGGTGGAAGTTCTGCGCGTTATCAGTGGCCTGGGGCACGGGCTGGATGAGCAGGCGAAGATTGCCGCGGAGCGCATCCAGTTCAAACCGGCTACGAGGGACGGGCGGCCGGTCGATCAGGTCAGCATTATTCATGTGACATTCCAGATGGCATAAGAAGGGCTGGCTGCGAGCCAAGGCGTTTCCTGGATTCGCAGCCACGGCTTACATATTCAGGCATAAGAGAGTCAGGAGTTCATAATGCATCGCAATATTTTGATCCTGTGCATGGCACTGCTGCTGGGCGTACCGGCGTCCCAGGCAAAGAAAGAACCGAAAGAACTGGCTCCGGTGCCTTTGAGTCCACAGCAGCAGCGTCTGGTGCAGCAGGCGATTGCGCGAGAGAAGGTAATCGTCAAGCAGATTCAGAAGAGCACTCCGGTGGTGCAGTCTTACATCCAGGACGTACGTCCGGATGCGAAGCTGTACCAGGTTCCGGTGTCGGATCAATACATGATCGGGCGGGTGGATTTCGGCAAGGCGTTCACCGCCGACGAATACGCGCAGGCGTCGCGCAGCGAGAAGAAGCACGGATGGCTCGCCGGATCGTTCAGCTTCATGTCGGATCTGACGAAGGCCTTCCATCTTGAAAATTCGCCGACCGGTTTCATGGCGATGATGTTTATCGATCCGACCGGCTTCGATCAGCAACATTACGAATTTGGGTTTGTGCGGCGTGAGTTCCTGGGGACGGTGCGGACGTGGGTGTTCGATGTGCGGCCCAAAGAGAAGGGCGCCGGCCGGTTCTTCGGACGCATCTGGGTCGAAGATCAGGACGGGAACGTGGTTCGCTTCAACGGAACCTACATCAGCAACGCGAACGATGAGGCAACGCATTATTTCCACTTTGACAGCTGGCGGATGAATGTGCAGCCCGGAGTTTGGGCGCCGGCGGCGGTCTATATAGAAGACACGCTGCGCGATCCGGTGGCGCACGCGCAGAGCTTTAAAGGTCAGACGACCTACTGGGGCTATTCGTTGAAGCTCCCGACGCGGGAGTCGGACGCGGAGTCGATGGAGATCGAGAATGCGACGGACCAGAGCGACAACTCGGCCGACGTCAGCCCGCTGCAGGCGGAGCGGGAGTGGATTTCGCAGGCCGAGCAGAACGTGCTGGACCGGCTGACGCAGGCCGGGTTGGTGGCGCCTCCGAGCGATTTCGATAAAGGTCTCGAGCAGGTAACAACCAACATCATCATCGGAAGCAACCTGCAGCTGCCGAGCGATATTCACTGCCGGGTGATTCTGACGACCCCGCTGGAGTCGCTGGCGATCGGCAACACGATCCTGCTGAGCAAGGGCCTGGTGGACACCCTGCCGGACGAGCCCGCCCTGGCGGCAGTAATTGCGTTTCAGCTGGCGCACATCGTGACCGGCCACCATATCGATACGCGCTATGCGTTTAACGACCGCCTGCTGTTCCCGGACACGGCGACGTTCAGGCGCATCACGATGAATCACTCGACCCAGGATGACGATGAAGCTGCGAAAAAGGCAGTGGATTTGTTCAACCACTCGATCTATCACGACAAGGCGAGCAGTGTCGGCCTATTCTTCCAGCAGCTTGAGGCGCGGCAGAAGGCGCTTCCGGCACTGTTCACGCCGCGGCTGGGCGACTCTCTGATGCGTGCGGACGGACAGCCGTGGCTCGTGGGTCTAACCCAGGGTGCACCGAAACTCGATATGGACAACCTGACCCAGATCGCCGCGTTGCCCCTGAACAGCCGGCTCAAGATCGATCCGTGGGACGACAAGATTTTTTCGCTGAATGTGAAGCCTGCACCACTGCTCAACGCGCGCGACAAGATGCCGCTGGAGCTGACGCCGGTTTATTACCGGTTGCAGCGTTATCAGGAGGGAGTGCCGGCGGGAACGCCTGCGAATGCAACCCCACCGGCGAACACTCCCGCGCCTCCTTCGGCGGATGCCGGAGGGCCACAGCCAGCTGTAAGCGCTCAGGCCCATCCACAGGCACCACAGTAACTTACGCCCTTTTGGGGACACCGAACGGTCCAGAAATTCGAACCGTTACGGCGCATCCCCTGTGAGTCAAATGGGTTTTAACGAGTACGGACTGAATTGCAAGTGCTCGCAAGTGTTCGATCGGAGACAGAACGTGGTTAAAAAGATCGGATTTCTCGCTTTCTTACTGTTGCCCCCCGCAATAGTCGCCCAGAGTACGCCGGCTGCGACTGGTGGCGAGGCTTCGATCTCGGCTGGGGTCGAGATGTCCATTTTTAACCCGGATTGGGACTGTTCGGGACCCTCTCCGTTCTGCTCCAACGATCTCATCGGGCCGACTGCCGTCTTTGAGTTCGATCTACATCGAAAGTACGGATTCGAAGGCGAGGCGCGCTGGTTGAACTTCCATGGCCAGGGCAACTTTTCCGAACAGAATTATCTGGCCGGTCCGCACTATCGCTTCGTGCAGTTCCACCGCGTGTCTGGCTGGGTGAAGGTCGATCTGGGAGGCGGCTGGATTCAGACGCCGTACTATCCTGCAGCGGGCAGCCTGAAAGGCAGCTATTTCGTGTACGCTCCTGGCGGGACACTCAATTATCGGCTGACCCACAAGCTCACGATTCGCGGCGATTATGAATACCAGATTTGGCCATCGTTTGCCGGACCACCGACATACAATTCCATGACCGGCACGGTGAACCCGAATAACAGCGGACTGTCGCCGAATGGCTTCAGCCTCGGAGTTATGTACAGGATTCTCGGGCCGTAGAACCGAAGAACGCGCGAGACGGGGGGCCGGGCGAAGACGTCCGGCCCTTTCCGCGTCTAGAAGTGGTAAGCGATTCCCACGACAGGATCGTAGATGTTGTAGTAGACGTTCGTGCGGAAATCGTTGCTCTGATAATTGAAAGTTGGCGTCTTCATAAGGAGTCCGCGGTACTCGGCACGAATATCAAAGCTGGGACTGATCTCATAAGCGATTCCGGCGCCGTATAACGCGCCGACATTCGTATTGCGGCCTATACCGAAGGTGTTGGTTCTGGAATCGTCGATCGGGGAGAAGATGAATCCCGCCGCGCCGCCTTCAATGAATGGGTTGAGGTTTTTGAAATTGAAGCTGTAGACGTACGCGCCGGAGATTTCCTGGAAGCGGTCGTGAATATGGTAAGAGCCGCTGGGAATGATAAAGTGCTGCTCGTTCTGGTTGTACTGGTAGTTGACTTCCAGACCCCCGTGTGGAGTCAGCAGGTACCGGTAGCTGATGAGGCCGCCATAACCGACGGAGGCATGGAGCTGGACCGCGTTTCCTGAGGCGAAAGGCGGGATAATTCCAGAGCCGCTGACGCTGATATCCTGGCGACTTTCCTGGGCGAGAACGGATACTGCCGTCAGGGGCAGCAACAACAAGAACACCAACAGCGATTTCTTCATTCGTCGGTCAACCTCTTCACAACGCCGTGCGGGATTTTCGGGCGCGCGGCAAGCGATGGCGCCAGAAGCCCGGGCTCCTTGAAATTGCAAACATCGGGGGGATGTCCACCTGGTCATTGTACCTGCCGCAGGGCATTTCCACAGCTTGTGGCTGGAGCTAACGCCGGGAAGAGCGATGAGTGCGGGTGGGCAAGTGTTCGGTTCGGAAGGCAAAGGGATGCCCGCGATCGGCGCCAAGGGCTCTGACAATTTCCAGAAAAGCCAGGCCGGCATGGGAGCGGGTGGTGAGAGCACGGTGAACAAGCCAGAGCCGGCGAGCGATTTTAAGTTCCGGAACCGCGACCTGGACCAGTTCGCCGCGAGCGAGCTCCGCCTGTACGGTGAGGCCGGGAACCAGGGCAACGCCGTTGCCGCGGGCCACGAATCGCTTAATGGCTTCGAGGCTGGGGAGCTCGACACCCATATTCAGTGGCGTTTGATAGCGAGCAAAGGTCTCGATGACCCGCTCACGGAGCGGCGAAGCCACGGTGTGGGCGATGAAATTCTGGGCGCCGAGCTGGCGGATGGAAACCTGCTTCTGTTTTGCAAGGGGGTGCTTCGGGTCCACCACGAAGACGACGGAGTCGGTGTAGACGGCCATGGCGTGGAGACGCGCATCGTCTGGGTTGAAGGAGAGCATGCCGAACTCCACGGCATGCTCGATAAGCTGATCGGGGATCTGGCTGGCGAGCGAGCGCTGCACGGTGACGCCGATGTGGGGATAGTTGTGACGGAAAGCGTCAAGCACGGGCAACAGCCAGAGACAGGTGTATTCATTGGCGGCGATGGTGAGGCGTCCGCGCTCGAGGGAGCGCAGTTCTTCGAGGGCCGTGACGGTTTCCGCGCGGAGGCGCAGAAGACGCTCCGCGTAACCGCGGAGAAGCTTACCGGTGGCGGTGGGAGTGCCGTCGCGCGAGGCGCGTTCGAAGAGGGGCTCGCCGATTTCGTCCTCCAGCTTGCGAATGGCATGGCTGACGGCAGGCTGGGTGCGGCGCATGCGAATGGCGGCACGGGAGAAGCCTTTTTCTTCAAAGACGGCGAGGAAGGTTTCGAGCTGATGGAGGTCCATAGGGTTGCGCCGCACCAGGCGGCGGTTCCACCAGAATAGATATGCATAGAGTTTATGTAAATGAAAAGAATTACAAATTTGCTTTATGAATTCGCTTTTGCGAAACTTATGTTATTGAGAGCAGGATTGTTGTGCCAAGACCCTGGGCGCCGTTTGATCCTCTCTCAAAGAGACAACTTCAATGCCTCAGAGCCGGATTTACTTTTTCGACACGACGCTGCGCGATGGCGAGCAGTCCCCGGGCTGCAGCATGACTCACCAGGAAAAACTCGCTTTGGCTCATTCTCTGGCCGATTTGGGCGTCGATATTCTCGAGGCTGGCTTCGCTATCGCCTCGGATGGGGATTTTGCGGCCATCTCAGCGGTAGCGCAGGAAGTGCGTGGGCCCAGGATCGCATCGCTGGCGCGGGCGCGGCACGAAGACATCGAGCGAGCGGCCAAAGCCGTCGAAAAGGCGGAACGGTCGAGAATCCATGTTTTTCTGGCGAGCTCTGACATTCACCTCGAATACAAGCTCAGGATCACGCGGGACGAGGCGCTGGAGCAGGCCGCGAAAATGGTGGCGCTGGCGCGGACGTACGCCGACGACGTGGAATTTTCTCCGGAAGATGCCACGCGGACGGATCCGGAGTTTCTTTGCCAGTTTGTGGGAGCGGCGATCGGGGCAGGCGCGACGACGATTAATCTGCCGGACACGGTGGGCTACGCGACACCGGAAGACTACGCGGGGATGTTCCGCATGATTCTGGAGCGAGTGCCGGGAGCGGAACGCATTATTTTATCTACCCACTGCCACGACGATCTCGGGCTGGCGGTCGCAAATACGCTGGCTGCCATTCGCGCGGGCGCCCGGCAGGTGGAGTGCACGATCAATGGCATCGGCGAGCGCGCCGGTAACGCGGCGTTGGAGGAAATTGCGGCTGCCATCAGGGTGCGGGCCGATGTCTACCCGTATGAAAACAATCTGAAGCTCGAGAAGCTGTACCCGTTAAGCCAGCAGCTGGCGGGGACGATCAGCTTTGGAGCGGCGCCGAACAAGGCGGTCGTTGGGGCGAATGCGTTTGCGCATGAGGCGGGGATTCATCAGCACGGGGTTCTCTCGAATCCGCTGACCTACGAGATTATGACGCCGGTTTCGGTGGGCGTGCCTGCGAACCGCATGGTGCTGGGCAAGCATTCGGGGCGAACGGCGCTGCGGTCGCGGCTGCACGAGCTCGGGTATCGGCTTTCGGTTGCGGACCTTGATATCGCCTATCGGGCGTTTACCGAGCTGGCGGATCGGAAGAAGGCCATCTACGATCAGGACCTGATCAACCTGGTGGCGCATCATCAGCGGCACGAGGATTTGATTTCGACGGAGACGACGAGGAGTTAGCAGGAACAGCCGCATTCCGGCCAACAAGGAACGGTTAGGGAAAGGCCGGTTAGCGGCAACCCTGAAGCGCGAGCAGAGCTGAAGAAATTTCATGATGAAAAAGCTGAAGATTTTGATTGTGGCCGGCGATGGCATCGGGCCGGAAGTTACGGGCGAAGCCGTGCGCGTGCTCGAGTCGGTTGCGGAACTGGGAGGGTACGACTTTCAGTTTCGCGAAGAACCGATAGGCGGCGTGGCGATCAAGGCGCACGGTTCGCCCCTGCCGCAGGAGACGCTGGATGCGGCGCTCGACAGCGATGCCGTTCTGCTCGGCGCGGTGGGCAGTAACGAGTTTAATGCGCTGCCACCGAGCCAGAGGCCGGAAGCGGGACTGCTTAAGATTCGCGCGGCGCTCGGCGGTTTTGCCAATTTGCGGCCTTCGTTCGCGTGGCCGGGGTTGTCAGGGAATTCACCGCTGCGGCCCGAAGTAGTCGAAGGAGCAGACATTTTGTTTGTTCGCGAGCTGCTGGGCGGTCTGTACTTTGGCCTGCCGCGCGAATGGGACAAAGCGAAGGGCGAGGCGTGGAACACGATGCGCTACACGCGTGATGAAGTGGTGCGCGTCGCGAAAGTGGCGTTCGAGCTGGCGCGGAAACGGCGCAGCAAGGTGACCTCCGTAGACAAAGCCAACGTGCTCGAGGTTTCGCAGCTGTGGCGCGCGACGGTCACCGGGATTGCCAAAGATTATCCCGGCGTGGCGCTCGAACATCAGTACGTGGACGCCATGGCGATGCACATCATGAACGCGCCGCGCAATTATGACGTGGTCCTCACGGAGAACTTGTTCGGCGACATTTTGTCCGATGAGGCGGGGGTAATCACAGGATCGCTGGGGATGCTGCCGTCGGCAACAATAGGCGGCAAGGTGAATTTGTATGAGCCGGTGCATGGGTCGGCCCCCGATATCGCCGGGAAGGGCATTGCGAATCCCCTGGGCGCGATTTTGACCGCGGCGATGTTGCTGCGTTATTCCGGCGGGCTCGAGGAAGAGGCTGCGGCGATTGAGGCGGCGGCGAAGCAGGTGGTCGCCGATGGGGTTCGTACAGCAGACTTGGCGCGGGGCGACAAGAGCGTGAAGGTGTCGTCGACGACGGAAGTGGGAAGCAAGGTGCGGGAAGTGCTGGTGGGTGCGCGAGCTGGCGCGACGAGGTAAAGAGAACGCGAGGTCCTTCGCTTCGCTCAGGATGACAAGGTTGGGGGAGATGGCGGGAAATCCGAAGACATTATTCGAGAAGGTTTGGGAGTCGCACATTGTCGCGGAGCCGGCGAATGAGCCGACGCTGCTCTACATCGATCTGCACCTGATCCACGAGGTCACATCGCCGCAGGCGTTTGAAGGCCTGCGCCTCGCTGGTCGCAAAGTGCGGCGCCCGGATCGCTCGATTGCGACGGTCGACCACAACGTGCCGACGACCGCGAACCGGCTCGTGATCGAAGATCCGATCGCCGCAAAGCAGATCGAGACGCTGCGCCAAAATTGCGCGGAGTTTGGAATTGAGCTGTATGACGTGCAGTCGCCCCGGCAGGGCATTGTGCATGTGATTGGGCCCGAGTTGGGGCTGACGAAACCAGGCATGACGATCGTATGCGGCGACTCGCACACCTCGACGCATGGCGCGCTGGGCGCGTTGGCGTTTGGGATCGGGACCTCGGAAGTGGAACATGTGCTGGCGACGCAGTGTTTGCCACAATCGAAGCCGAAGACGTTTCGGATTTCAATTGAGGGCGAACTGCCGGAGGGCGTAGGTGCGAAGGACATCGTGCTCGGAATCATCGGACGCATCGGAACCGATGGCGCGACCGGTTACGTGATCGAGTACGCCGGGTCGGCGATTCGGTCGCTGAGCATGGAAGGCCGGATGACCATTTGCAATATGAGCATCGAGGCCGGGGCGCGGGCGGGGATGATTGCTCCCGACGAGACAACGTTTGCGTGGCTGAAGGGTCGGCCGTTTGCATCGCAGGGCGCGGCGTGGGATGAGGCGGTTGCGGAGTGGCGGAAGCTGGCGACCGATCCTGCAGCGACGTTCGATCGCGAGCTGACGATACCCGCGGTCGAAATCGAACCGTATGTCACGTGGGGAACAAATCCCGGAATGGTGGTATCTGTAACAGATATCGTTCCAGACCCTGCGGGAGCGAAGAGCGATGCGGATCGCCGGGCATTTACGCGCGCGCTGGAGTATATGGACCTGAAGCCGGGAACACCGGTCGAGGAAATCGCCATCGATCGGGTGTTCATCGGCTCGTGCACCAATTCTCGCATTGAGGATTTGCGCGCTGCGGCCAAGGTGGTGGCGGGGCATCGGGTGCACACGAATGTGCGAGCAATGGTGGTTCCGGGGTCGCAGCTGGTAAAAGCGCAGGCCGAGCGCGAAGGATTGGACGCGATTTTTCGCGAGGCGGGCTTCGAGTGGCGGGAACCGGGATGCTCCATGTGCCTCGGGATGAATCCTGACATTTTGCAGCCGGGGGAGCGGTGCGCTTCGACGAGCAATCGGAACTTCGAAGGCCGCCAGGGGCAGGGTGGAAGGACGCACCTGGTGAGCCCGATGATGGCGGCTGCCGCGGCCATCAAGGGCCATTTCACCGATGTGCGCACCTGGGAATTTAAGAACGCGGAGGTGACGGCGTAATGGAAATGTTTCGCACGCTGACCTCGACGGTAATGCCGTTGGATCGGGTGAATGTGGATACCGATCAGATTATTCCGAAGCAGTTTTTGAAGCGGATTGAACGGACGGGGTACGAGGATTTTCTGTTTTTCGACTGGCGGAAGGATCCTGGGTTCGAGCTGAACAATCCGCGGTACAAGGGCGCGAAGATTCTGGTAGCGGCGAAGAATTTTGGATGCGGGTCGTCGCGGGAACATGCGGCGTGGGCGTTGAGCGATTACGGATTCCGGTGCGTGATTGCGCCATCGTTTGCGGATATTTTTCATTCAAACGCGGGAAAAAACGGAATTCTGCTGGTGACTTTGCCCGAAGACCAGGTGCAGATGCTGCTGGACCGGGCAAGCAACCGCGACGGTTACAAACTAACGGTGTCGCTCGAAGAAAATACGATCAGCGACTCTGAAGGGTTCAAAACCAGCTTTGCGATTGATCCTTTTCGGCGGGATTGCCTGCTGGAGGGTCTCGACGATATCGGCCTGACGCTGCGGCACGCGGATGCTCTGGACAGATTCGAACAACAGCACGATGCGGCGTTTTGGGTGAAGCCGCGAGCGGAAGAAGGCGTGCGGGCATGAGCGGGAACGGTAACAACGGGAATGGTTCGGGCAAGCTCTACTCAATTGCCCTGACGGAAGGCCCAAGCCGCGCGGCGGCGCGGGCGATGCTGCGCGCGGTGGGGTTCACGCCGGAAGACCTGCACAAGCCGATTATCGGGATCGCAAATACCTGGACGGAGATTGGCCCCTGCAATTTTCACCTGCGTCATATCGCCGAGGCGGTGAAAGAGGGGATTCGCGAGGCCGGCGGCACGCCGATGGAGTTCAACACGGTGACCATCAGCGACGGCATCACGATGGGCACCGAGGGGATGAAGGCATCGCTGATCAGCCGCGAAGTGATAGCGGATTCCGTCGAGCTGGTCACGCGCGGCAATCAGTTTGACGGTCTCGTGGCGATTGCCGGCTGCGACAAGAATATGCCGGGTACCGTCATGGCGCTGGGACGGCTGGATATTCCTGGGCTGATGTTGTACGGCGGTTCGATCGCCCCGGGGCATCTGAATGGCAAAGACCTGACGGTGCAGGACGTGTTCGAAGCCATAGGCGCGCATGCGGCGGGCAAACTGGACGACGCCGGCCTCGAAGCGGTCGAAGCGAACGCCTGCCCGGGCGCGGGCGCGTGCGGCGGACAGTTCACGGCGAACACGATGGCGATGGCATGCGAATTTCTTGGTATATCGCCGATTGGATTGTCGGGCGTTCCGGCGTTTCTCGCCGAGAAGCTCGATGCCTCGCGCGAGGCCGGCCGTTTGGTGATGGAACTCGTGCGCAAAGGCGTGAAGCCAAGCCAGATTATTACGCCCAAAGCCATCGAGAATGCGATTGCCAGCGTGGCGGCGAGTGGCGGCTCCACCAATGCTGTGCTGCATTTTCTGGCGATCGCGCATGAGATGGGAATCCCCCTGACCGTAGATGACTTCGACCGCATCAGCTCGAAGACGCCGCTGCTGTGCGATCTGAAACCGGGCGGCAAGTATGTGGCGGCGGATTATCAGGCTGCGGGCGGGAGCCGTTTGCTGGCTAAGCGACTGATCGAAGCTGGGCTCCTCGATGCCGAGTGCCTGAACGTAACAGGCAAGACGCTCGGCGAAGAAGCGGCGGCGGCGACGGAGATGGCTGGGCAGGATGTGATTCACCCGCTGAACAATCCTCTGAAGACGACCGGCGGCCTCGTGATTTTGAAGGGAAATATCGCGCCGGAAGGCTGCGTTATCAAGGTCGCGGGACACAAGCGCCTGGAACATCGCGGCCCGGCACGCGTGTTTGATTCCGAGCACGCCGCGTTTCATGCAGTGGAATCGGGGCAAATCAAGCCGGGCGATGTGATGGTGATTCGCTACGAGGGGCCGGTGGGCGGCCCAGGCATGCAGGAGATGCT
>Ga0181520_10007241_pt1 | contig 16464 bp, 12 predicted proteins | sample PEATcosm2014_Bin_29_FD_132451 | JGI IMG/M metagenome (GOLD analysis project Ga0181520, IMG submission 132451) | Peatland microbial communities from MTU Mesocosm Facility, Houghton, MI, USA - PEATcosm2014_Bin02_30_metaG | ecosystem: Environmental > Terrestrial > Soil > Wetlands > Peat | place... | reverse complement strand
TGGTAGCTGCGTAGGTCATGATCTTCGGCTCCTTCGGAGTGGGATTTGCCGTTTTTCAGCCCTGGGAGGGCTAAAAAAAGACATTCGTTTCATTGCTGCGAAACGGGCGCAGAGAGGCGCTGTCAACCCCCAAAGCCCGCAAGGGGCGCGGAAGTGAGCACGGCGTTCTATGCCGCGCGGAGCTGCACAAGCGGGGTTGACAGAAGGAGCCGAACGGAGCCTAGAGTTCGCAGAGAAACGAATGTCGAAGGCGTGGACCAGCCGAAGGCTGCACCGCATTGCTTTTCAGGGTCGGGCGTTGCGGGGCAGGAACAGGACCCGCTGGGATGGGTAGCGGAAGACGACAGCGCCGGCTGTAGCGAGGGAAGGTGCTCCTTCCCGCCCAATTGGGAGGTCAATACGTGCCCCCATTGGTCTACGCGAGCTTGCGAAGTGGAATGAAGGAATCAACCGGCAAGGAATTTGGCAGTCCTGCCAGGGACGAAGACAGTAGGGTGTTGAAATGCTGCTAGCATAAGTTGGTTGCTGTTTATCAATGGTTGAACGACTTGTAAGCGAAGGTCGAAATGCTTAAGGGAGGAATTGATGAAATCTGACACGATAACCGTAGAACAGCTTTTTCAGAACCGTCGTCAATATTGTGTTCCGTTTTATCAGCGCGCCTATGTGTGGACGCTGGACGATCAGTGGGAACAGCTATGGGAGGACATCCGCGCCAAAGCGGAAGCGCGCTTAGGGAACGGCAAGTACACTCCCCACTTTCTAGGCGCTGTAGTACTTGATCCCCAGCACCGGGACGGTCTCATTGGAGTTGAGGCGTACCACATTATTGACGGACAGCAGCGGCTAACGACTCTCCAGTATGTTCTGACTTCCGCATTGTTCGCCCTCAACAATATTCAGAGTTCGTCCCTATCGCCTATCATTCTTGGCTGCCTCAAGAACGGCAACCCGGAAACAATGCGTGAACCGGCAGTCGAGACGTTCAAGGTTTGGCCGACATTTAGAGACCGCTCCAGTTATCGAGCGGCGCTGACCGCTACCGACCTCAATGAATTTGCGGAGCGCTTCCATCCACATTTCACACAGGCCGGCGAACTGCGCAAGATCGGCATGGAGCATCCAGCAGCATTGGCGGCAATCTGGTATTTCACACACCAATTCCAGGAATGGCTCTCGGATGATGAGACTCAATCGAGTGTTACCAGGCCGGAGGCGCTTGTACTTGCAATTCTGCGCGACCTGAAGCTAGTTTCCATCATCCTTGAGGCCGACGACGACGCACAGATCATCTTTGAGACTCTCAACGGTCGGGGAGCGCAGCTTCACGCAACAGATTTGATTCGCAATTATGTCTTCATGCGCGCTGACCGTGAAAAAGTGGATTCTGAATCGCTTTACGACAATCTTTGGTCTGCTTTCGAGAATTCTTATTGGTCCGAAGAGCAACGCAGGGGGCGCATGAAGAAGCCGCGCCTTGAGTGGCTGATTCATTCCACCTTGCAGTCGGAACTCCACGAAGATGTGGATTTGGCGCGTCTTTATCACGAGTATCGCCGCTTCGCTACGGACACTGACAATCCAAGAACGGCGGAGCAGCAACTCCTAACGCTCAGCAACTATGCCGATCATTACAAAGAGTTGGTCAGCGGCTCTGGCAACAGGCCAATTGCGCAATTTGGTCGCCGCATCGCCGATTACGATATTACTACCCTATATCCGCTCGCATTGATGATTGCCGTGTCGCCTTCTACGGATGCCGAAAAAGCGGATATGTATACTGACCTTGTCTCCTTCTTGGTGCGGCGAGCGGTTTGCGGGCTGACATCCAAGAACTACAACAATGTCTTTCAGGGCTTGCTGAAACAGTTGTACGCGGCAGGGATTGGTCCAGTGGCATTGCGCACCCTCTTACAGTCATCTTCAGGCGACGTGTCACGCTGGCCGGGTGATGCGGAATTCCGCAATGCTTGCCTCACCGCCCCTCTTTACCCTGGCCGATTGGACAGCGCAAAAATGAAGAACATGCTTGCAGAATTAGAAAGAGGTTTGCGAGCAGCAAGTCACCCAGAGGAGGCGTTTGTTGGAGGGCTGGATTCACTCGACGTGGATCACATTCTGCCGCAATCATGGTATACGTACTGGCCGCTACCGGACAGTAGTGGCGCCACATGGGAGGAAGTTTCAGAGGTCACACTGCTTTCGCGTTCGGGTCTTCCGTTGAATGAACGGCAGCAAATGATTGCGCAGCGCGAATCTACCTGTCGCAACCTGGGAAACCTTACACTCCTCAACCTGAGCGTCAACCGCAAGGCTCAGAACTTCGGATTCACCGAGAAGCGCGACCTGCTGATTGCCAACACAAATCTACGGCTCAACATTCCGCTCATAAGCCGGAGCAACTGGGACGAAGGGAGCATTTCCGAGAGGGGGCGGCTATTGACAGATGTGGCGCTCACCCTTTGGCCGGGTCCACGAGCGTAGCGTGTCGGGCAGCGCAAGAGCGTGCCTTCGTCGACGCTGCATTTTTTGGCGGTATTCCGGCAGCAGGTAATCAGTGCGTCGTTTTCGATCCGCGCTTGTAACGGAACTCATTGCCCGCCTCCGACGTGGGCGGAATCCGTTCTCCGCGTTCGATGACCACTGTGCGCCCGTCTTCAACTTTGCCGCCGCGTGGCCCGACTTCAATCAGTTCGCCGGAGTCGGGGGCAGTCTCGCCTGGTTTGTATGTCGCCATGATTACTCCTTCAGTATCGTTCCGATTTCAAGCCACATGCTTCTAGCTTGACTTTATCTATGATATAGCATAGTCTGCATACATGTCAATCGAACCTTTCGCAAAGCGCATTCTTGCCCTGCGCAACGCCCTTAATATCAGCCAGGAGCAACTGGCCGCCAAGCTCAACGTCTCCTTTGCCACAGTCAACAGGTGGGAGAGCGGCAACGTCAAACCGCAAAAGGCTCAACTCATGGCCGTTCAGCAGCTTATGGAAGCGGCGGGCATTGCCGAGAACCAGGAGGCCGCTGGCGGGTCCGCGCCGGTGGAGGCCCAGCCTACCCGCCGCCGCCGGGGAGTGGCCAAGAGCAGCGTGCTCTCCAACAAGAGCATGGAGCAGATGCTTTGGGATGCGGCCTGCTCCATTCGCGGCGAAAAGGATGCGCCCAAGTTCAAGGACTACCTGCTGCCCCTGCTCTTCGTAAAGCGCCTGTCCGACGTATTTGATGACGAGGTGCAGCGGCTCACGGAAACCTACTGCGACCGCGAGACGGCGATGGAGATTCTGGAGGCGGACCACTCCCTTGTCCGCTTCTACATCCCGCCCGAGGCGCGCTGGCCTGTCGTCAGCAACCGCGAGCCGTACCAGTGGCCAGCGGGCAAGGAGCCAAAGTCGCTCGGCGAGCAACTGACCACGACCATCCGCGCCATTGTGAAGCACAACCCCTCGCTGGCGGGCGTCATCGACATTGTGGACTACAACGAAACGCGCAACGGCGAGCGCGAGATCAGCGATGCGGCGCTACGGGGCGTGATCGAAACCTACTCCGACCTGCGCTACCGGCTCGGCTTCCACGATGTGGAGCCGGACTTCCTGGGCCGTTGCTATGAGTATCTTCTGCGCAAGTTTGCCGAAGGGCAGGGCCAAAGCGCGGGCGAGTTCTTTACCCCTACCGAGGTCGGCTTCCTCATGGCGGAGATCATGCGCCCCCGGCCTGGCGAAGAGTGCTATGACTACGCCTGCGGTTCTTTTGGATTGTTGATTAAACTGCAACTGGTCTCCCGCAGGCTCGATCCGATGTCAAAGGTGCCGCTTCGGCTTTATGGACAGGAGTTCACCGGCTCCAGCTACGCCATTGCCTGCATGAACCGCATCATTCACGACATGGAGGGCCAGGTGGTGCGCGGCGACTCCATGCGCAACCCGAAGTTCAAAGACGGCGACACCAGCCTCAAGAAGTTCGACATCGTGGTGGCCAATCCCATGTGGAATCAGCCCTTCGATACCGATGTATTTGAAAACGACCCTTTCGCGCGATTTGAAGAGCAGGGCGGCGTCACCACCAGCAAGGGTGATTGGGCATGGCTGCAACACACCATCGCATCGTTGAAGGACACGGGCCGCGCGGCTGTAGTCCTTGACACCGGCGCGGTGACCCGTGGCAGCGGCAGCAAGAACGAGGACAAGGAGCGCAACATCCGCAAGTGGTTTGTGGAGCGTGACCTTGTAGATGGCGTGATCCTGCTGCCCGACAACCTCTTCTACAACACGACCGCCGCTGGCATCATCATCGTGCTGCGCAAGAACAAGCCCAAGGACCGTAAGGGCAAGATCGTGCTCGTCAACGCTGCACAACAATTCCGCAAGGGTAGCCCAAAGAACTATCTGCCAGAGGATGCAATCAAGAAGATTGCTGATGGCTTTCTGAAAGCAGAGCCGGTAGAGGGCTTCGTCGGTGTCGTTACTAACGAAGAAGTAGCTGACCCTAAGAGTGATTTCAATCTTTCCCCTTCGCGTTATTTAGCGAACGGAACAAAAGGCACTTTCCGGCAACTGCCAGTGCTCATTGATGAGCTGAAGAAGCTAGATACGGATGCAGCGAAACTGTCTACCGAACTTTTCGGACTACTGGCAAAAATGGGGCAGGAATAACTATGAGCATACTGGAAGCGCAACTGCCAACGAATTGGATGTGGCAACAGGTTTCAGACCTTTATCGCGTTACGAAAAAGCCGCGTGATGTTCAATTCCAAGACTGCGATGTAATTCCGTTCGTGCCAATGGAGTTGGTTCCGATGAATGGGAAAGAACATTTGAGCGTTGAAATGCGAACGCCTGCGCAGATTGCGAGCGGAACATATTTTGAAAAGGGCGACATTTTGCTCTCCAAGATTACGCCATCATTTGAGAACGGGAAGCAGGGGATGGCAAATGATCTTCCTGCGCCCTTTGGCGTCGCTTCAACGGAAGTAATACCGTTGCAGCCCACCACGCCGGAGGTCAACAGCCGTCTGCTGTTTTATTACCTGCTTCATCCAGAAGTCCGTGCTCTGATAGCTGGAAAGATGGAAGGCTCAACGGGGCGTCAACGTGTTCCTGATCGAGTTGTTCTTGAGTTCCCCTTACCAAATCCGCCCCGTGAAGAGCAGGACAAGATTACGGCGGTTCTTTGGAAGGTTCAGCGAGCGATTGAGATTGAAGAGAAGCTGACGGCAACAGCGCGTGAATTGAAGCAGGCGGCCATGCGCCAGCTATTCACTCATGGGCTTGATAATGAAACGTTGAGGGAAACAGAAATCGGGCCGATGCCGGAGAGTTGGGAGGTCGTACCGCTGGAGACTCTCGCACGAATTGGAAACGGCTCAACGCCTCTCAAGCGCAACCTTGACTATTGGGTAAACGGTTCGATCCCGTGGCTCACCAGCGCAAAGGTTTACGACGTAACAGTCACAAAGGCTGACCAGTTCGTGACCGCGAAGGCTGTTAAGGAATGCCACTTGCCCCGCGTAAAGCCCGGAAGCGTCCTCATGGCTATTACCGGCCAAGGCAAAACACTCGGCAATGTAGCGGTCACTGACATTGAAACATGCGTCAGTCAACACATCGCCTACATGCAGTTCTACGCTGAGAGCGTAAATCCGCACTTTATCCGGCTGTTCCTTGAGACCCGTTACGACGAACTGCGCGCTGTTGCGCAAGGCGGCGGCAGTACCAAAGGCGCGCTCACATGCGGTTTCTTGAAATCCTATTCCGTTCCAGTTCCCAAACGCCCTGAGCAAAATGAAATTGTTAAGGGACTGATGGCTATAGAAGAGAAGATTTGCATCCACGCGCGCAAGGCTGAAACGCTGCGTGGACTGTTCAATACACTCCTTCACAAGTTGATGACCGGGGAAATTCGCGTTGCCGATTTGGATATTGACGTCAGCGAGGTCACCCAATGAGCAAGAATCTCGCCAATGAAGCGGGCACAGTGCAGTTCCCGCTGGTGAAACACGCGGCGGAAATCGGCTGGGCGGTTGTTTCGGACTCCGACGCCTTGCGACTACGCGGCGGCGAGGCCGGAATCTTCTTTTATAGCGAACTGGAAGCCGCCCTGCTGCGCCTCAACCCGGGCATCGTCACCGCCGACAATGTGCAGTCGATCATTCAGCGCATGGAAAGCGTGCCCAACAATATCGAGGGCAACCGCGAGATTCTGGAGTGGCTGCGCGGCAACAAGACGGTATTCGTTGAAAGCGAGAAGCGGCACCGGAATGTGACCCTGGTGGACTTTGCGGACCTTGACCGGAATGCGTTTCACGTCACCTACGAATGGTCCTTCAAGGCGCTGAACAAGAAGGGCAACCGCGCGGACGTGATGTTTCTGGTGAACGGCATTCCGCTGGCCATCGTGGAGAACAAGAATCCCAAGCTGCCGGATGCGATGGAGCGCGCTGTGAAGCAACTTCGGCGGTATGAGTTGGAAACGCCGGAGATGATGACCATGCCGCAGGTCTTCAATGTGACGCATCTGATTGAATACTTCTACGGCGTCACCTGGAACTATTCCCGGAAGAACATCTTTGAGTGGAAGACGCAGCGGGAAGAAGCCTACAAGAGCGCAGTGCAGAGCTTCTTTGATCGCACACTGTTTCTAATGCTTCTGAAGGAGTGGATTCTCTTTTTCCTGAAAGACGATGAACTGCAAAAGACCATCCTGCGCCAGCACCAGACGCGCGCTGCGGTCAAGGTAGTTGGCCGTTGCGCCGATCCGGTAAAGAAGACCGGGCTGATTTGGCACACGCAAGGCTCAGGCAAGACATTCACTCTGATTACAGCGGCGCGGCTGATTCTGGAGAACAAACAGAAGTTCCCCGGCGCTACGGTGATGCTGGTGGTGGACCGCAACGAGTTGGAGGGGCAGCTTTCCGGTTGGGTAGAGCGGCTGGTGGGCGAGGAGCAGAGCCGCGACATCAAGGTGGAGTACGCCACAAACAAAGCCCGCCTACAGGAATTGCTCGACCAGGACTTTCGCGGCCTCATCATCTCCATGATTCACAAGTTCGACGGCATTCGCAAGGACTCCTGCACGCGATCTGACTTCTTCATTCTTATTGACGAGGCGCATCGCTCGACGGGCGGCGATCTTGGCAACTATCTGATGGGCGCTCTGCCCAATGCAACGCTGATCGGCTTTACCGGCACGCCAATTGACAAAACGGCTTACGGCAAAGGCACCTTCAAAGTCTTTGGCAAGGAAGATGAAGAGGGCTACCTCGACAAGTACTCCATCCGCGAATCCATTGAGGACGGCACTACGGTCAAGCTGCGGCACACGCTGGCCCGCAGTGAAATGCAACTGCCCAAAGAACTGCTGGAAAAAGAGTTCCTGAGCCTGGTGGAAGCAGAGGGCGTGAGCGACATTGAGGATCTGAACAAGATTCTTGACCGCGCCGTGAACCTTAAGGCGTTCCTCAAGGCAAAAGAGCGCGTGGAGCTGGTTGCGCAGTTTGTCGCCAAGCACTTTAAGGAGAACGTAGAACCGCTTGGCTATAAGGCGTTCCTGGTGGCCGTGGACCGCGAGGCTTGCGCGCTCTACAAGGAGGCGCTGGACAAGTACTTGCCTGCGGAGTACTCGGCGGCGATTTACACCAAGAGCGCGGCGGATGCGATTGATCGGCCGCTGGTGGCCGAGTTGCAGCTTGACGAACCCGCCGAGAAGAAGGCGCGGAAGGCTTTTCCAAAGCCGGGCGAGATGCCGAAGATTCTGATCGTAACCGACAAGCTCCTTACCGGCTACGATGCGCCGGTGCTCTACTGCATGTATCTGGACAAGCCCATGCGGGACCATGTGCTGCTCCAGGCCGTGGCACGCGTGAACCGCCCCTATGAAGATGAGCAGGGCGTCAAGAAGCCGTGCGGGTTGATTGTGGACTTCATCGGCATCCTCAAGGAACTGAACAAGGCTCTGGCGTTTGACTCCGACAAAGTTAGCGGCGTGATTGAAGACCTGGATGTACTTTTTGCACGCTTCATGGAACTGATGCAGGGGCCGGGGCAGAGTTACCTTGTGGCGGCGGGGCTACGCGGCGGCAATGACGAGCATCTTGACACGCTGCTTTACGACACGTTCCTGGACAAGGAAAAGCGGCAGGCGTTCACCGAGTTCTTCAAAGAGGTTGAAACGCTGTACGAGATTCTGTCTCCCGATCCGCAACTGCGCGATTACATCGACGACTACAACCATCTGGCCGACCTCTACGTGATGCTGCGCAATGCCTACGGGAAGAAAACAACCTTCCTGGGCGACATAGCGCACAAGACAGAGATGCTGGTGCGCGAGAATGCGGGGGCGCATGGGCTGGACGAGCTGTCAAAGACGGTGGAGTTTGATGAGATGGCGCTCAAGGCGCTCAAAGATGAAAAGGGTTCGGACAACGGCAAGGTTATCAACCTTGTCAAGAGCCTGGAAGCGTCAGCGGGTGAGCGCGGGGCCAAGGAGCCTTACCTTATTTCAATCGCCGAACGTGCCGAAAACATTATGACGGCCCTGGAGGACCGGCAGATTTCAACCGGTGAGGCGATGGCGCGCATTGAAAGCCTGATGGAGGAAAAGCTCAAGGCGGAAAAGGCGCGCAAGGAAAGCGGGCTTGATCCGGACACGTTTGAAATCTTCTGGTTTTTGCAACACGAGCAGATTCCGAACGCAACCATGCTTGCAAACGAAATCAGAGCCGTATACGCCCGATTCCCCAACTTCGCCAGCAATGCAGATGAGCAGCGCCAGCTCAAGGCGGAAATCTACAAGTCGCTGCTGCGTGAAGTGAGCGGTAGGCGCATGGTTGAAATTGGCGAGGGGCTGTTGAGGCTCAAGGGCATTCAATGATGAAGCAAACGAACAGCGTTGAGGCCGCTCGCGCGTTCAAGGAGCGGGTCCGCGCCTGGGCCGCAAAGGTGCGGGTCAAGCCCAAACAGGTACGACTCCAAGCCATGAGGCGCAAGTGGGCTTCATGCTCCTCGGCAGGCCGCGTGACGTTTTCGCTGGACTTGCTCGAAGAGGCAAGCTCGTTTCAGGATTACGTGATTGTCCACGAGCTGATCCATCTAAAAGTTCCGAATCACGGCAAGCTGTTTACCAGTCTGCTGTCGGCGCATCTGCAAGGGTACAACAGGTATAAAGCAAACCCGAAAGCCAAATCAAGGAGCCTGTGAGGTTAGTGGAATCTCATTTCTTACTTGCGTCGTTCAATCGGCGTTGCTCTAGTTTGTGGCGAGACCTTTCCAACTCCGCGGCAATGAGCTTTTCGTTCGGCAGGATGGTTTGGTATTCGGCGGCAAGGATTTTGTTGGGGAGATTGTCGAGAGAATAGTGAGCCTCTGCGGCACCCTTCTCTGCGCAGAGGATCAACCCGACTGGCGGGTTCTCGCCAGACTTCATCCAGTGCTCGCGGGCATAGTTGAGGTAGAAGTGCATTTGGCCGGCGTCCGCGTAGCTGAACTTGCTAGTCTTCAAGTCTGCAAGGAGCAGGCAACGCAGGCGGCGGTGGAAGAAAACCAGATCAATGCGGAACCAATTGTCGTCGATACGGAGCCGGCGCTGGCGACCAACGAATGCAAAGTCGTCGCCCAGTTCTAGCAGAAAATCCGTAAGGTGCTGGATGAGCGCTTGCTCCAAATCAGATTCCGAGTATTCATCTTTGAGGTCGAGAAATTCGAGAACGAACGGATCTTTGATGGCTTCTTCAGGCATGATTGTATCGCCCGGTTCGGCGGTTTCAGCCTTTTGGAGCATGGCGGCTTTGTTCAGCGAAAGCGCGATGCGTTCGTAAAATTGGCTGCCGATTTGCCGGTCCAACTGCCGTACTGACCAGCCCGAACGGAGTGCTTCAGTCTCGTAGAAAGATCGCGCTTCCGGACGCTTGATGGAAAGCAGTCGGACGTACGCAGACCACGGCAATGCAAAGCGGCTCGCGAGAATTGGAGCGGTTGAAGAAATGACCCCTATCGCATTGATATCATTGATAGTTGCAAATTCGCCAGACACCGTCTGGCGAATTTGCACTTCGGGCCATGCGAGGTAAAACGCTCGCATCTGCCTCAAGTTCGCTCGGCCAAAGCCTCTGCCAAATTGCCGGGTCAGATCCCCAGCGAGCTGTTCGATAAGCTGCTCACCGTACTCGGCGCGATGCTCCCCGCCCTGTTCGAGTGTCACGATGCGTCGCCCAATCTCCCAATAGGTGGCGGTCATGATCGAATTGACATTTCGAGCGGCAGCGGAGCGTGCCGCTTTAAGCAGTTCGACGATTCCAGTGCGGATGCTCTCGTAGTTCTCAGGCATGATAGTCAGGTCAGTCATCGCGATTCCTCCGTTCGTTATCCGTGGATTCGACCTCGGATGTGGTGGAGGCTGACGCAGCCTCCATTCTACTGTTTGCGTCCGTCAGATTCCCATGCCGATTTCCTGGCCGATTGATGGCGCTGGCGAGATCTCCAGCGCGGAGGTCTTCGAGACATCGGCATTGAGTTGCGGGCTGAGCTTGGTCATGTCGTCGGTGAAGAGGGTGGCCTCGTGGCTGGCGCGGGAGATGGAAACGTAGCCAAAGCGGGAGTTGAGCAGGTCTGGGTGGACGCCGGTATCGGCGTTCACAAGGACGCGCTCGGCGGTGAGACCCTGTGAGCTGTGGCTCGTAACGGCGTAGCCATGATCGAAATGACGGTGCTCCTGGGCGTTGAACTCAACTTGACGGTTGTTGTCGAGACGGGCTGAAATGCGGCCCTCCGGCGCGATGGACTCGATAACGGCAAGGTCGCGGTTGGCAACGCCGAGCGACTTGTCCGGCGCGGTGAATTGGATGCGGTCGCCGACAGAGAACTCGCGGTCAATCTCGCGGTAGACGCTGACGCCGGTCAGGCGGCGCGGGTCGTAGGAGACCTGTTCGCCGGAAGATTTCTCGACGGTGAGCAGGTTGGCGGCGGGGTTGATCGCGGCCACGGCTCCGTATGTTCCGGCTTCTATTCCGGCGGCTTTGCTGCCACGCGAGTAGCGCACCACGTCGTTGACTTCGTAATGGCTGGCCCAGGAGCGTTCGGCACCGGTCATGTCTTGGCGCTGAACGAGCACACGGAAAGTATGATCTTCGGGCGCAAGAGTTCCATTGGCCTTCAACTCCTCCCGGACAGCCACATTCAACTCACGGCGGGATGCGTTGTCCGGCGAGACAATCAGTGTCTTTTCGGGCGACTCGACGTAGCTTCTAGCGATGGCGCGGATGCGCTCATCGGCATTCGGAATCTCTTGGACGCGGCCCTGCTGCTGAAGCGATTCAAGCGCGGCGGAGACCTGGCCTTTGGCTAGCAACTCGACGGCAGATTTGAGAGCCGGGTCTTTCTGCCGAACGATCTCGTCGAGCCGCGCCGTGCGCATTCCGGCTCCCTGCAACTGCTCGAATGGGCGGCCCGCTTCAACGCCCTGGTGTTGGCGGGTATCGCCGATCAAAAGGACACGGTCGTTGGGGCCGAGGCGCGCAAGGAACTCGCGCATCTGGTTGGTGCTGGCAAGGCTTGACTCATCGACAAAGTAGAAGTGCCGTTGTTCCAGAGTGGCAGGGTTTGGCGAACGGGCCAGGAACCCTTGCAGGGTTCCGGACTCGACGCCGGACTCATTCAACTGACGAGCGGCGCGGGAGGTCGGGGCGAAGCCCTCGACCGAGTAGCCATGCGATTCGGCAGCGTCACGGACGACAGAAAGCGTGGTCGTTTTGCCAGTGCCGGCGAAACCCTGAATGCCCTGAATGCGGTCGGGAGAACTGAGGACATCTTCAACCACGCTTTGCTGTGCTCGGTTGAGATGCGGATGCCGGTCGGACACTGTGACGGCCTGCTGGCGGGTCAGAACCGGCTCGACCCGGTTCTGGCCGTCGCGCACGCTGCGAACGATTTCATGCTCGGCTTCGATGGTCTTTGCGGTGGTGAACTGACGCGCGGGCTTGCTCTGTGACCGCTCGACTATCTGAAATTCTCCGGATGCAAGTCGGGAGTCAAGGTTACCGCGCATCTGGGCATAGGTCACCTCGCCCATGCCGCGACGGAGACCATCGCGGATCAGGGCGCGCTCATCGACGACAGCCTCGCGCTCGAAGTTCTTGTCGCGGGCGAAAGTGAGCGACTCGCGCACTCGGTCAACCGAATTGACCGGCTTTTCCTGGTGCTGAAGACGTTCGCGCGCACCGCGAACAACAGCCTCGGCCTGGTGCCCGAAGTCGGCAGCGAGCTTGCGGTGCGCCGCCATGACTTCGGCGGGCGAATGAATCTCCTTGCGATCGCGGGTGGAGTGAGCAGCGATTTCGGCGGCCTCGGAACCGGTGCGCCCCCTGCGCTCCAGATACTCACGAATCTGCTGGCTGCGCGGGCTAGATGCGTCCAGATACTCCTGCGTATAGCCTTTGATCTCAGGCGCGCCACTGCGGCCAACCGTGATCTCGTAGCCAAGTTGGCGCAGCCGGTAGGTCAGCTCCGATTGATAGACGGCGGTAGCGAATTGCTGCGAGGCAAAAAGGCTTTGCGGCTGGATAGCGCGGGGCTGGCCGTTGTCGCGTTCGGTGACGTTGAAGACGACGGCGTGTGTGTGAAGTTGCGGGGCAACGTAGCCATCGACCGGACGTGCCGTATCGTGCTCGAACTTTGCAGCGATGAAATTGGCTGTCGTCTCTGGAACATGGTTGCCGCCGATGCGTGCCTGCGTGTAGTTTTCAAGCTGCTCAAGTGCAACGCGCACGCTTTCGCGGTGCGCCACACGGACATTCTCGTCGCTGCCAACGAGCGCAGTAAGCGAGATGGATTTGGGTGCGGAAAAGGTTGCGTCCCAACCGGCGCGGTGCTCCATCGTCTTGATGGTCTTGCCTTCTGCATCCTGGTATTCATAAGACACGCGCTGGCGGACAAGTTGTTCGCCAGTTGCCGGATGTTGGCCCTGGCTTAGCTTAGCGAAATCCTCGGCAGAGACCGCTCCGACAAGGCCGAACTGTCCGGCCAGTCGGCCTTGCCACTCGCCAGCAATCACGCCTTGCTGGGACCAATAGTTCTGTTCCTTCGCAGTGAACTCCTTCGCGTGGTAGGTCTGCGCCTGGCCTGCGGAAAGCGGCTTGGAGATGGTCAGCATGGTTCTTCAACTTACCTCGTGTCCGGCAGATTGAACCGCGTATTCGGGAAACAAGAGGTTGCCCTGAGCGGCCTCCGGCTCCTCCGGGAGCGGAGTGCTGGGCACGATGAGGTCATCCATCGGGCGCTCATTGAAGCCAGGGCTCTTCTCTTCGAGCGCGATGAAAGGAAAGGTGAATCGCGCGACGTGATTGCCGTACTTGAGAAAGCCGCGCAGATCGTCAAGGCCGGAGACTTCGGACGGCAGTACAAGCGGCTCCGTCTGGCGGTCGAGCATGAAGTTGTGGCCTCGGCGAGTGCCGTCATAGTGCGTCTCGCGGAGCCTTTCAATCTCTACCTCTCCGATAGCCTCGCTGACCCATTTGGCCGCGCGTGGTTCGGTGGTGCGCAGGAATATCTTGGTTGCAGGCTGAGAGAGCATGGCCTCGGAATCCTCACCGTATCGGGCCTCCATCTGGCTGCGGCCTTGAAAGCCAAGGATGACCGGGTTCTGCGATTTGCGATTCTCTGTTATAGCCGTGTGGAGTTGCGGCAGCCGTTGTAGGCTGGCCAGCTCATCAATGACGAACCAGACTGGCTTCTGGTCCGGCATTGGCTCGTTCAAGAGACGCAAAACGAGGGTGTCGATCCAAAGACTGATGAGCGGGCGAAGCGCCTCGCGCATCGTTGGGCGTGATGTGATGAAGATCCAACCGCGCCGCGTCTCGGCCCATTTGGTTGCTGTCCAGACAGAGGTTGTCTCGTCTTCTTTGGGCAGCAACCGGAAGCTGTCCGCGCTCATATTGAGGGAGCCAAGAACGCCCGTGCGTTGTTGCGGAGCCTTTGGATCAATCAGCATCCAATACTCCGTGCCCTTGACGCGGCGGTCGATCTCCGCTGGGTCTGACATCCACTTAATCAGATCCTCTGGCGTAGGCAGATAGCTGAGCAGATGAGCGAATATCTTTTGCGGAGCCTCAACGAAAAAGCGGTTGGTCACACCTTCCGGCTGATAAAGAGAAACCGCCAGTGCCTTCGCTTCGGCCTTGCGGCGCAACTCCTTCGACGGGTTCCAATAGGGCATCCGAGCGTCAAGCGGATTGAGAACGATGTCGCCGCGGTGTGGATTGTAGAACTGCTTCACGAACTCGCAGGCAGGGTCATATACGATGGCGCTGTCTCCACGCGCATCTACCTGGTAGAGCATCTGGCGGATGATGCTCGATTTGCCGGAGCCAGTGTCACCCACGATCAGAAAGTGCTTGTTCTCGGCGTCACGCGGTATGCGCAACGGTAGCTTGAAATCATTCGTTTTAATTCCGATGCCATTGCCGGATACGGCCGCAGTGAACTCTTTCGCATTTACAAGGACCGGGCCTTTGAGGCGGCGGCCATAGCGCAGCCGCTTGATGCGTTCGATGTCCTTGCGGATCGAAAATGGAAGCTGCAAAACAAACGCCGCAAGGCCAAAGAGAAGCTGCATCTTGAACAGGTTGTAGAGTGGAACGTCGCCGTATATCCAGTGCGCAATCCATGCGTGAAGCACCTTGTTTTGATACTCACGCGGAGCCTCGCGGGCGAGGTAGTAGAGGTTATTGACTGAGGCTTGCGGGGTAATCGTCATCGGCAATTGCTGGCCCCCGAATTGCGGAGTGGAGCCGGGCTGCACATCGGCTTCGAGGGCAATTCTGCCCGGCGTTTCGCCGTCTGTCACATAGAGCATCTGGTATTTACTCACAGAATGTGTGAGGCCCGCAATTTCGCTACGCAGGTAGTACGGAATGTAGTAGCGTTGAAGCGGCGGCAGGCCAAAGTTGAGGCGCAAATAGACGAAGAATCCCGTCGCAACGCAGGCTAGAAAGAACGCTCCGAGCGTGTAGAGATAGCCGCGCGGCGGCCAGATGATGGACTCTCTGCGGCCCCATTGTTGAACGGTTGGCATGGCTACTTCTCCTGTTTCTGGCTGCGCTTGGCGAGGAGTTCCTGCGCCTTCGCGGCCTTGGTTGTCTGCACTTGACGGAAGAGAATCTTCACCTGCTCCTGGGCCATCTTGTCGCCGCGCAAGAGCGGTTCGAGCGTGTCCATCAAAAGCATCTGGAGGCCGACAAGCTCGGTGAAGATGTGCATCTCGATCTCGGATTGCCGGCCAGTTTCGCTGCGGAGCAAGACATCACGCGCCCATTCACTCGGCGTTTTACCAGCACGCGATGCAGCCTCATCGATGGCTTTTGCTTCGATGGCCGTGAGCTTGGTACTCAGATTGAGCGAACGGCGGTCACGTCCGCGCAGCTTATCTGAGCTTCGTTCTTCAATGGTGTGAACCTCAGCCATTTGTAACCTCCGAAACTTGTTTACGCCGGTATCTGGGCAGATACCGTGTTTTGCGAAGTTCTTGCTTTTCAGTGGTATCTATCCAGATACCAAAGTATCTAGGCAGTTACCTTTCAGGGGTGGAGTGTCGAGATACACCCGGTGCGCAGCACCGAACGGGCTGCTGACGGTTGCACCACTAACTGCGAGGGCGCGATTCACTGGCGACCTCTACAGCTCTTGCGGGCTTGGCAGGCGGCACCACTGGCTCCGGCGCTGCCCCATTCTGCGGAGAGTGACGGATGCGAAGGCTCTGCGCGGCACGGGCGGCTTCTGGAGTCCGAAGGAACTCCTGAAAGTCGCGGTCCTTGGCGAAGACGTAGGCAAGCGCCTTGTCCACGACCTCATCGGCTGAGGCATGGAGAAAGGCTGCATACCGGTCAATCTGCTCGGCGGTGGTTACGTCAAGGCGGATCGAAGCGGTGATCTGGCGGGTTTGAACGATCTCAAGCAACGGCATGAAACTGCTCCTTTCGATGTGTGATTTGAAGGTGGTTGGTGTGGTTAATCTCTGCTTTTGCAGCCATAAGAATCTCGACCGCATAAGCACACGTTACGTGCGGGGAAAACTCGAAGCGACGGCGGACTTCAAGCATAGTGAGAATGTCCGCCACCGGAAAGCCTTCGGCCAACCAAAGGCGAGCCGAAGCGATGTCCGCATTCCGGCGCGCGTTAGCGGTGGGTTGCCCACGGGAAACGGACGCTTTGAAGATGGCTTTCAGCATGGCTTTATATCCTCTATTCCGTGGCTTCCAGTCTGGTAAACGAACTCCGTTTGGAAACTCTGAGTGCCGCGGTTGTAGCCGTTCATGCGTAGCACTTCGCGGATGACTCTGCGCCCCGGCTCGCGCTGCACATGAATCACGAGATCGACGGCCTCGCCAATCTCGGCTTCCACGTCCTCAAAGGTCGCCTGCGAGTGGCTGCGCAGAACGAGGTTCGCAAAGCGGCGAAGCGCCTTTGCGGCCGAGTTGGCATG
>Ga0181520_10007240_pt1 | contig 16465 bp, 13 predicted proteins | sample PEATcosm2014_Bin_29_FD_132451 | JGI IMG/M metagenome (GOLD analysis project Ga0181520, IMG submission 132451) | Peatland microbial communities from MTU Mesocosm Facility, Houghton, MI, USA - PEATcosm2014_Bin02_30_metaG | ecosystem: Environmental > Terrestrial > Soil > Wetlands > Peat | place... | reverse complement strand
GAATCATGCCTTTGACAAACAAACCAATGAGTTGGCGCGTTTTTTGCCGGGAGCGATGGCGTCCCGCCGGCCAGTTTTTCAAGCAACACGCCGGCGAGACGCCATCGCTCCCAGGTTGTTTGTCAAAGGCACAATCCCGTTGATAAAGGGCCAGCCCACGGTTGTCGCGGCCCCGCCCATTATCAATGCCGGGGAACCGCAAAAATAATTCCGAGGCTTGACACCCGCCGGCGCGCAACAAAGCTTATGGGCGTGAGCCAACTGCTCTGGCATGTCGCCCATACGCGTCCGCGCTGCGAGAAAAAACTGCTGCAATATTGCGCGCGGGAGAATCTTGACGCCAGTTTGCCTTGCTACCGGCTGGCACACCGTTATCGCGGGAAAACGGTTGTGTTCAGGAAGCCGCTTTTTCCGGGTTATGTATTTCTCCATATTCCGGCGGAAAAGCGCAGAGCGGTTCTGCAAAGCGATCATCTGGCCAATCTTTTGGAAATTGACGACCAGGATTTGTTCGTCCGGCAACTGAACGAGGTCCTGCGCGCGTTGGAAACTGATTTGGAAATCCGCCTTGCGCCGACGATAGGGGAAGGCATGCGCGTCAAAATCAAAAGCGGTCCGCTGCGTGGGATCGAGGGCTGGGTGGAGAAACGCCGCGGCATGACCACGGTTTTGCTCCGGCTGGATTTCATCAGCCAGGCCGCGGCTGTCAAACTGGACGCCTCCGATTTGGAATTAATATAGCAGTTTCAATCCGAACTCCGAAGCCGTGAGCAGTGTATGGCAAATCAAAACAACATTGATACATTGGCATGGGGCGGCGCTGCCGCGCCGCCATTTGGCTGACCGGCAGGTCAGCCCTACCGAATTGGCGTTTGTGCCAATGTTGATTGAAACCGCCATAGCGTCAGGCAGGGATGCCTGACGCCACACGGGCCAATAACGTCCGGTTCAACTTCGGGATTCGGGTTGAAATCTTCGACATCCGGTTTGAGTTTTCGTGCGCTGCGGGTGAGGACACCCATTCTCATGGGGAAGCGCATATGACCTTGCAAAAACCACCGCCCGGAAACGCGCAAAATGGCAAGCGCAAGCGCCGACGAGCCGGGATGGGTTCTTAATCTGCCCGCAAAATATTTCTGTAAACAACCGGGGCTGACTCCTTTGCGCACCCGGTCTTTGTGGATTTGCCCGCATCGGGCTTCGGCTTCTTGTTGAAGGTCGTTTGGGATTGCGCGGATATCACCGGCATCTGCGCCGGTTTTATCCTTGAAACTTCGCCGTGTATCTTCCTTATAAAAGCCGTGGTATCCATACGATTCAAAAAAACCGCGATCATGCTACCATAATCCGCGCTACTGTCAAGACGCAAATTTCGCCCGCGCCGGCGCCAAGCAACCGGTTCAAGGCAGATAATAGGCGCGATAAAAGCGCTGGCCGAACTGGCCCGCGTTTGGATCCACAAATGCAAACGGGGCGGCATTGGTCTGCAACGAAACCCAGTTGACGAAGTTGGTGGAGGCTTGCACGACACATTGATTGGTCACGCCGGAAACATTGACGGCAAACTGGCCGTTAACATAGGAAGTTGAGGTCAAGGCGAACGCGATTGGCGCGAAAGCGGCTTCGTTGGAAAAACCGCTTTCATCGCCAAAGGCGTCATAAGACGTTGCGGCAAAATAATAGGTTGTGTTCCCGGACAATCCGGTGATGATCGCATTTGTCACGTTGCCAACGTCAACCGAGTTGGTATAAGTCTGACTTTCCACACCATAATATATTTTGTAGCCCGCGACATTTGTGCTCACGCTCGGATTCCACACCAGAGGAGCGAAATAGGCGGCATGGGCCGGCAAATTGACAACCAGAGCCGGCAAATTGACGGACAGAACCGGCAATGCGAGGAGCGTCACAGCGCAAATCAGCAAGCGCAGTGAAAAAATCCGCACGCCGCGGTTCCGAACTGACTGACAAATCCTCACAATCGGATTGTAAGCGTTGCACTCCATTTCGCAAGGCTAAAGAATGTCTTAATTATGCATAAACTTGTCCTAATTATGCATAGACGTTCAGGTGGCCCGCAAACGCCAAAAAAGGCAGTAAAACCGCGCCAAAAACAACAGGAATGTGGTTGTTCGCACAGGACACCGGGATGCAGGGCTGATGAGGGCTTATTACAAGGAAAAAAGTCTTGACTTCTTCAATAGGAGGCATCAAATTCACGTTTCTAAAGTAGAGAAAGAGTTTGTATCGGGTCGAAATAATGCAGACGCCCGGATGCGGCTGGGTGTTTGTGTTGCGAGCGGGCCTTTTTTTATGACTGGTGGAAGACATTCGCTGGTTGCATTGGAAAAAAAATTCTCAAGAAGCATATACTGAACAAGCAAGACCATCTGGCACTGCGCCAAGCGCGTTTAGAATCCCCCGAGGAATTGGATCAAAACGGGGAGGGGCTGTTTTTTTTGTTTTCCAAGGGCGGCGCCGGCAAATTCACCACAAAGACGGCCACCCACCGGCTTTTGCCGGGAGACATTCTGGTTTTTAATGGAGCGGCTGGATTCAAGCTTGCCGCATGGAATATCAATGGGGAGTTCAATTATTGGAATTTTTCAGCATGCTTTGAAAATTTGCTGCCGTTGTTCGCCAGCGATGAAATCAGTTTGCTGCACAAAATCGCCGACGGTTTCAAGGCGGCCAGATATTACCCGGCCAGCATGCCCCTGGCGGCGGAATGTCAGCGGCTGCTGGAGGCGGTTCCCCCCCAGTTTAACCTGAATCATCGCGGACAGTTGATCCGGATTGCCGCCACCATCCTGTCCGCGGAGTTCAAGGAGGTGCTGTCCCGGCGGAACGGCCATGACCGGGCGGAAGACCGCGTGGCCCAAGTTTTTGAAGGGCTTTCGGCGTCCGAGCTGATCAATCTTTCCGTGGGCGAACTGGCCGACAGGTTCAATTGCAGCCGCCGCCACCTCAACCGCCTGTTCCATCAACATTTTGACGTTTCCGTGGCTGCCTTGAGAATGGAGATGCGCCTGCTTAAAGCCATATCGCTGTTGCGGGATCCGGACATAAAAATCATCAACGTGGCTGAACAATGCGGATTCAACCATCTGGGACTCTTCAACATCTGCTTCAAGCGGCGGTTTGGAACCAGCCCGGGCCGATGGCGCACACCGGCTGTCAAATCCCGGCGCGCGACGGCACGCCAGCTTGAAAACAAGCCCGTCTGCCCGCTGAAAGCCACGGGATCATGCCCGTTGGGTGGCACACTTGAAGCTTCCCATCCGGCGGTTGTGACATCCATTGCCGGCAAACTAAAGGACGGCGCGGAACTTTTGGAGGATTTGAAGCGCCGGGATTTGGTGTTTGGATCTCAAGCCCTGTCAAACATCAAGCGCGATTTGTCCGAAGCAAGGGCGGGCGAATGAGAGCCGGATCTGGACACCTGATTTGCCTTGACGCGGCTTTAAGCGGCCTGAACCGCCTTTATAGAAAGAATGGCCTGTGGGTGGCGATGTTCATGCTATTGCCGGCATTGCCGGCCCTGGCGCAGGAGGCCTTGAAAAATTCGATCGCGGGTGAAGCGGCGGCGGATTCCCGGAGCCAGCAGATGCAATCCCTGCAACCCCAGGATTACACGTTCAAGAAGGGCGACTTTCAAATGTTGCTTATCCCCTCGCTGGGACTCGATTGGAACGACAACGTGAATCTTGCCCAGACGGATGCCCTGGACGATTACATCGTGAAGCCGGCAGTCGGGATTACGGCCAGTTATCCGTTCTCCCAACGCAACCTGCTGTATCTGGATTTTTCCATTGGCTACGACCGTTATCTGCTGCACCCCGAATTGAGCACATTCGATTTGAATTCGGCCTCCAGAACGGGACTATCATTCGACATTGCAATCAAGGATGTCACGTTAAGCCTACACGACTGGATGAGTTATTCACAGGATGCATCCCAGAGCGCGACCGTGGCCAACACTCCCAGTTACGGCACGTTTCAAAACACCGCCGGGTTCTCCACCACCTGGGACTTGAATCAAGTCACGTTGTCCGCGGGGTTTGACCACGAGAACGTCATCGCCACCAGCGATCAGTATTCCGATGTCAACCATTCCTCGGAAATGCTGTTTGCGCGGGCCGGTCTTCAAGTGCATCCCAAGGTGACGGCCGGTCTGGAATCCACGGCCTCCTTCACCTCCTATGAGCAGGATGCCTTGAACAACAGTGATGTCTACACCGTCGGCCCCTACGTCGAGTTCCGTCCCGGCGCCTATTTCAAGCTCACCGTCCGCGGCGGCTATTCCATCAACCAATTTCAAAACACGAGCGCCAGCATCCAGACCTCAAGCCAGAATTCGTGGTATGGCAGTGTCAATATCACACATCAACCGACGGATTTCTTGAGCTACTCGCTTGAAGTCGGGCGTGAAGTCCAGTCCAGCGCGCAGTCGGATCTGGTTGAAGACTGGTATGTCCGTCCGGCCATTACCTGGAAAGTCATCAAAGGCCTGGACGTCATCACCTCGATTTCATATGAGCACGGGGATCAGGGGGTGGGAAGCGTTGGAAGTCTGCCGGGAAGCCCCAACGGCGCTTTTGACTGGTATACGGGAGAGTTGATCCTTCAGCATCCGATCACGAGCCGGTTCACATTGGGTTTGGATTACCGGCTTACGGTGCGCTCATCCGGCACGCCCAACGACGGATACACTCAAAACATGGTCGGGCTTCAATTAACCTATCATCTCAAATGAATTGTTGCTTAAACCGGCCATCCACGGGAAGATTACCGGATGTTAAAGGGTCCATCCCGCGACATTGGTTTATGCGCATTTTGATCTTAACCGGGGCGATCATGACCGTGCTGGTTGTGACTGGCACGGCCGGCGATTATTTTAGCGAGGAGGGCGCCAGGGTTGCCACAAACCGGGTGTCGGGCACCCCTGTCGCCGCGTTGCCGGCGGCGGCGGCGACCTCCGTCCCCACACCCTCTTCCACCACAAACGCCGCCAACAGGCTGGATGACAAATACCGGCTGGTGATCGGGGATCAATTAAGCTTTCAGATCATTGAAGACGAGGATGACCCGGTGCATCTCGTTGTGACCGATTCGGGGGATTTGCAGGTTCCCTACATTGGCCGTTATCCGGCGGTTGGCAAGACGTGCAAGGAACTGGCGCAGGCCCTGAAGACGGAGCTGGAAAAGGAGTATTACAAGCAGGCCACCGTCATCATTGCGGTTGATTTGAAGCCCGGGAGCCGCGGGAAGATATACCTTGTGGGCGCCATCCGTTCCCCGGGGCCGGAGGAAATCTCCAGCGACGAGGCGTTGACGGTGAGCAAGGCCATTCTGCGGGCGGGCGGTTTTACCGATTACGCGGATGAAAAAAACGTGAAGGTCACGCGCAGCGCGGGAGCCGGCCCCGGCGGGGAAAAGACCTTCATAGTGAACGTGTCGCAGATTCTTGAAAATGGGAAAACCGGGGATGACCTGCCGTTGCAGCCCGGCGACCTTGTTTTCATTCCCGAGAGGATGATCCGGTTTTAAGAAACATGAAAGACGTGACACCCATTCCGACGCCGGATCCGGGCTTCCAGTTGATGGAGCCGATGACGGGCAGCCAGGCTGCCCCGGCCCCGAAGTTCCGCCCGCAGAAGTTTTTGTTCTTTCTGCGCAAATTCTGGTGGATGCCGGCGGTTGGCATGGCCCTGGGCGCCGGCACGGCCATCATCATTTTTTTCCGCACGCCGCCCACGTTTGTCTCCACCGGAAGCTTGTGGTCAACTGAAAAATTACGATTGCCGGGCGGGGCCACCTTCTCCGATGACGATGAAAATTACATCGGCGTGCAATCCTACCTCGGCACGCAATCCGAATTGATTCGCAGTCACATGTTGATGGAACTGACGACGAACCGGCTGGCGGCATTGAATCCAGGCAAGGACATCATGAACCACCTCTCGGATCCGGTGAACATTGAGGTCATCTCCTCGCCGCAAAGCCAGGTCTATACCATTCGGGCCACCAGTTCCAACCCGGCCTACACCCCGGCCTATCTGAACGCCCTCATGCTGCAGTATCTGGAGTATCGCAAAAACATCCGCCGCACGGTCTCCGATGAAACGCTCAACTCCATTTCAGAACAGGTTCTGAAGGCGGAGCGGGATTTGAAGGCGGACCAGGAGACCCTGAATGAATATGAAAAGAGCAACAACTTTGCGGTGTTGCAGGAGGAAAGCACCGTGGAAGGCTCCTACCTGGTCAAGTTGAAAACCGAATTGTCCGACTATCAACTGGATTACCAGCTGCTCGCGGCCAGGGAACTGGAGGGGGATTCGGGCACGCCCGGGGCAACCAACTCCAGCGAGATTTTTGAATCGCTGCGCAGTTCCGGCGCGGCCGGGTCTTCGGCCTCCGTCCGGATGGATGCCGAACAGCAAATCGCGCTGCTCAAGGCGGATCGCGAAAGGCTGTCCAAGTATCTGCTCCCCAAGCATCCCAAAATGGTCAAGCTGGATGAACAAATCGCCCACGCCCAAAAACTGATTGATGTCTATAGCCAGCAAAATCACGAACAGATCGCCGCCTCCCGCCAGGCGCTGCAAATCAAAATTGACAGCGTCCAGCAATTTATCAAGCAATGGGAGTCCAAGGTGGCGGATGACAACGCGCGGCTCGCCACCGCGGACGGACTCAAGCAGGCCATAGCCCGCGACCAGGGGATGTATGACCGGCTGTCGTCCCTGAACCAAAACGTGGACATCGGCTCGCAGATAGATCAGGAAACCCTCGCCATACTGGAACGCGCCCCGACGCCGGCGGCGCGTTCCTATGCGGCGGGGAAATCCATGCTAATACGCGCCAGCATCATCGGGGCGGGCCTCGGTCTGGGGATCATTTTGCTGATGGCCATGCGCGATGACCGGTTTGTCACCCTGGTTGAAGTGACCGAGAGGTTCGGCGACAGCGTTGTCGGCCAGGTGCCGGAGGTTCGTCAAATTTCCGGCGCGGAACCGCTGGCCCTTCTGGAGAACAACGATGACCGGCACATGTATGCGGAGTCCTATCGCAACCTGCGTTCGGCGCTCCTCTATCTGGCGGTTGACGGCCGGCGGCCCAAGGTGGTGATCATCACCAGCGCGGTGCCCAATGAGGGCAAATCCACGATTGCCACCAATCTGGCCCGGACCCTAGCCCTGGGCGGTTCGCGTGTGCTGCTGGTGGATGGAGATTTGCGCAAGGGGCGCATTCATGAACTGTTGAAGTTGCAGTCCAAACCCGGCTTGAGTGAATTGCTGCGCCAGCCCGATGATCCGGGTAAATTCATACAGGCCGCGGAACTGCCGAATTTAGCCTTCCTTGCAAGGGGCGGCATCACGCGCAACCCCGGCGATTTGTTTTTGACCCCGGTCATTGACCAGATTCTCGCCCGGTTCCGCGAACAATATGACTACGTCCTGATTGACAGCAGCCCGGTGTTTGCGGCGGACGACACCTCGACGCTTGCCCCCAAGGCGGACGGCACCCTGTTTGTGGTGCGCAGCCGTTTTTCCCATGGCCGGGAGGTTCGCGAGGCGCTGGAACTGCTCTTCCACCGCCAGGCCAGGGTGCTGGGGTTGATTTTTAACCGTTCGGATCCTTCGCCCAAATCCAATTATTACTACAAATATGCCGAGTATTATTCGTCCGCCAACACGGCGGATGCGGATCAAGTTTCTTAAGACGCGGGTTCCATCAGGCCTGCCCGCGGGCAGGGCCGGTTGAGGGCGGGAGATTCGGGCAACGTTGAAGCAAAATGGCTGCCGTCGGCAGCCGGGAGACTGGATTTTTTGTTCGTCTCCAGCAAGGATAATGAAAATGGCGATCATCAGACATGTAGATCGCAGTTGCAAAAAGGCAACTGCGAATTGACCGGCACGAAGTGCGCCCCGGAAAAGCGGGAAACTGAACCCGAATCCCGAAGATGAAGTGGGAGGGCGGTCTGACGCCACATTGGCCAATAACGTCCGTTTCAACTTCGGGATTCGGGTTGAAACTATAGCAGTTTCAATCAATATTGGACCAGTTTACAGTCAGCCGGTTTGGTAGGGCGCGCCACTCTCGCGCCGCTCAATGGGTGGGGCGAGGCTACTGACGAGCCGGCTCGCGGGGACGCTCGCCCCACCTGCGCCAATGTGTCAATCTCATTGTGAACCGCCACAAAATGCAAAGCGGAAATTAATTTCAGCTTTTTGCTTTTAATTTTCCGCTTTTAACCGTGTCCCCTCCGCCCCGCAAACCACGCCGCTGGCTGGCCCGCATGGCCTGGTTGCTGGCCGCCACCGGTGTTCTCATTCTTATCGGTTATGTTTTCCGCGCGCCGCTGCTTACGGGGATTGCCGAAGCATGGGTGGTCAACGAACCGGCGGCCCGGGCGGATGCGATTGTGATTTTGGGCGGCGGTGTCGAAAACCGGCCCTTCGCCGCCGCCAGAATGTTTCATGAGGGTGTTGCGCCCATGATCCTTTACATGGACGTGAAGCTAAATCCCGCCGAGGAACTCGGAGTGTATCCACCGGAAAAGGAACAGACGCGGCGGATTCTGCTGAGCAACAATGTGCCCGAATCCGCCATGCTGGCGATCGGCGCCAATGTCGCCAGCACCTATGATGAATCCCGCGCCGTCCGGGCGTGGGCAATGCAGACCGGCGCCACCTCAATCGTCATCACCACTGAACTGTTCCACACGCGCCGCGCCCGATGGGTTTTCCGCCGCGAATTCCGGGACACGCCGGTAAAAATTTATGTCGCCGCCGTGGATCCGGTTCGCTATAAAATAACCGGCTGGTGGCGGAACGAAGAGGGGATCATCGCCTTCCAGAATGAAATCATCAAAACCATTTATTACTGGGTTGAATATTGAACCACCCAAAAACCGGGGTGATTTTCCATTGGCAACCCGCGCGTTATGGCGGTTTCAATCAACATTGGCACAAACGCCAATTCGGCGGGGCTGACCTGCCGGTCAGCCAAAAGGCGGCGCGGCAGCGCCGCCCTACCATGCCAATGCATCAATGTTGTTTTGATTTGCCATAACAGCCGCGTCAGGCAGATATGAATAAATTACTGGTCACCGGCTCGTCCGGCCTGATTGGGTCCGAGGTTGTGGATTATTTCTGCAAACTCGGCTGGGAGGTCCACGGCGTGGACAACAACATGCGCGCCGACTTTTTTGGCGCCGGCGGCGACACGCGCTGGAATCAGCGGCGCCTTCTCGCGGCGCATGAGCATTTTCACCACCACGAACTGGACATTCGCAACCGCCCGGGCGTGGACGGACTGATTTCCGCCCTGAAGCCCGAGATGCTTGTTCACACCGCCGCGCAGCCCAGCCACGACCTTGCCGCCTCGCGGCCATTCGATGATTTTGACGTGAACGCCGTCGGCACGTTGAATCTGCTCGAGGCCGCGCGCCGGCACGCGCCGGAAATTGTGTTCGCGCACATGAGCACCAACAAGGTCTATGGCGACCGGCCGAACACCATCCCGCTGAAGGAACTGCCCACGCGCTGGGATTATGATGACGCGGCCCGCGTCAACGGCATCACCGAGGAATTTCCGATTGACCAGAGCAAACACAGCATTTTCGGGGCATCCAAGGTCGCCGGCGACGTGATGGCGCAGGAATACGGCCGCTATTTCGGCATGAAAACCTGCTGTCTGCGCGGCGGCTGCCTGACCGGGCCGAATCACAGCGGCGTGGAGCTGCACGGTTTTTTGAGCTACCTCATCAAATGCAACGTCGAAGGCCGCCTCTACAAGGTTTTCGGTTACAAGGGCAAGCAGGTGCGCGACAACATCCATTCGTTTGATGTCGCGCGTTTCATCCACGCCTTTTATGAAAGGCCGCGCCGCGGCGAAGTCTACAACATCGGCGGGGGGCGCGCCAACAGCGTGTCCATCCTCGAAGCGTTCGGGCGCGCGGCGGCCTTGAGCGGCAAGAAAATGAATTACGAATACGTGGACCAAAACCGCGCCGGCGACCACATCTGCTACATCAGCGACCTTTCCAAAATGAAGGCGCACTATCCCGGATGGGACATCACCAAGACACTGGACGACGTGTTCCGTGAAATTTACGAGGCGACCGCCACTAAAAAAAGTTGAAAGATGGAAAGCGGGAAGATGAAATTGATTTCCGCCATTCGCTTCGCCATTTCAGTTTAAAAGTGCGCATTCTCATCACTGGCGGCGCCGGTTTTGTCGGCTCGAATCTGGCGATGGCTCTTCGCGGGGCATTTCCGGCGGCGGAAATCGTTTCCATGGATAATCTCTACCGCCGCGGCTCGGAACTGAATGTGCCGCGCCTGCACAAAGCCGGGGTGCAATTTCATCGCGGCGATGTCCGTGACGCGGGCGCATTTCCATCCGGCGCGTTTGATTTTCTCATCGAATGCTCCGCCGAACCGTCCGTGCTGGCCGGCCAGGACGGCTCGCCCGATTATCTTTTCCAGACGAATCTGGCCGGCGCCTATCACTGCCTGGAAAAAGCACGCGCCTGGAAGAGCAGGTTGATTTTCCTTTCCACGAGCCGTGTTTATCCCATCGCCACGCTCGAAGCGCATCCGTGGCGCGAAGAGCCGGCGCGCTTTGCGTGGGAGGACCGCGGCACAGCCGGCATCAGTTCACGCGGCGTGGCTGAAACAATTGATTTAAAAGGCGCCCGGTCGCTCTATGGTTTCACCAAGCTTGCCGCCGAGCAGCTCATCGAGGAATATCGCGCCACCTACGGGTTGCGCGCCGTTGTCAACCGCTGCGGCGTCATCGCCGGGCCGTGGCAGTTTGGCAAGGTGGATCAGGGCGTCGCGTCGCTCTGGGTTTTGGCGCATCATTTCGGACGTCCGTTGAGCTACATCGGCTACGGCGGCGCGGGCAAACAAGTCCGTGATTTCCTGCACGTGGCCGACCTGTGCGACCTGTTGCTGGAACAAATCCGTGATTTCGATCAATGGGACGGCTGGCTGGGCAATGTCGCCGGCGGTCTGTCCAACACCGCCTCGCTGTGCGAACTGACCGCGCTGTGCGGGGAAATCACCGGTAAAAAAATATCCATCACGTCCGTGCCGGAAAACCGCCCGTCGGATTTGCGTCTGTTCATCGGCGACTGCGCGAAGCTTTTCGCGCGCACAACATGGCGTCCCGGGCGCAACATCCGCCGCATCGTCCAGGACATCCATTCGTGGGTGGAGGAGCATGCCGGCGCGCTGGCCAAACTCTGAAACGCTGAATACTGAAATGAGAAATGGGCAAAGCGGAAAAGAAGTCAGAGGCCGGAAGTCGGAGGTCGGATACCTGTGCGGAAACGCGGAAATGTGACAAAAGGACCGCTGACCACGGGACAGATTTTGAAAGCGGAAATGAAAATCCAAAGCAGAAAGCAGAAACTGGAGGAGGTGGAATCCATTTCCATTTTCCAAATTTCGCATTTCAGATTTTCGTCAACCCATGCATGAACTGGTCATAAAACCCGGACACGCCGAGAAAAACTATTGGCGCGATTTGTGGCGTTACCGGGAATTATTTTACTTCCTGGCCTGGCGCGACATCCTGGTCCGTTACAAGCAGACGGCCATTGGCGTTGCCTGGGCGGTGATCCAGCCGTTTCTGACGACGGTGGTGTTCACCCTCATATTCAACCGCATCGCCAAACTGTCGGCCCCGGCCGGCGTGCCCTATTTCCTGGTGGTGATGGCTGCACAACTGCCCTGGCAGTTTTTTTCCTCCTCCTTGAGCGCCTCCAGCAACAGCCTCGTCGGCAACGCCAACCTGATATCCAAGGTTTACTTTCCGCGGCTCATTGTTCCCGCGGGCTCGGTCATTACCAGCTTCGTGGATTTTCTCATCACGGCGGGGTTGGTGGCCCTGACGATGGTCTGGTTTCGGTTCCTGCCTGACTGGCGGCTGCTGGCGCTGCCTCTCTACGTGGCGCTGGCCTTCGGCGCGGCGTTTGGGGCGGGACTCTGGCTCAGCGCGTTGAACGTGAAATACCGCGACTTCCGCTACATCATCCCCTTCATCGTGCAATTCGGTTTCTTTCTTTCGCCGGTCGGCTATAGCAGCGCTTATGTGCCGAAAATCGGGCACTGGCACGGTTTTGAAATCCCGGAGCGGCTGCTCTATTCGCTCAATCCGATGGTCGGCGTGATTGACGGGTTCCGCTGGGCCTGCCTGCGAAACCCAATCTACCCCAATGGTCAAATGGACTTTTATTGGCCAAGCCTGCTGATGTCCATCGTCCTGACCGCTGGCCTCTGTTTGAGCGGCGTCTGGTATTTCCGGAAGATGGAGCGCACTTTTGCGGATGTCATCTGATGGCGAAAGTGCGGAGCGCGGAGAATGGAGATCGAAGAGAGGCAAAAACGGGGAACGAAAAAAGAAACGAATGGCCGAAGAACGTGGAATGAAGAGTGAAAAAGAATTGCCTCTCTCCTCTCTTTACGCTGCTCTCTTCGCTTTAGCAACTTAAAACCAATGACATTTGAAGACTTGGAGGGCTTGCAACAGGCCCGGCAATTGACCAGACAAATTTACTCCATCACGCGAGAGAACGGGATTGCCAAGGACTTTGGTTTGAGCAGTCAGATTCAGCGCGCCGGGGTTTCGGCGATGTCGAATATCGCCGAAGGGTTTGAGCGCCGCCATATTCAGGAAAAGCTCCAGTTTTACAACGTGGCACATGCTTCAACGGCCGAAGTCCGCTCTTTGACTTATGTGATTGAGGACAACTATCCGAAGTTGGCGGTGGAAGCCGTCGAACTCCGCCAAAAGGCGCTGGGAGCCGGACAACTCGTGGGCGGTCTCATCCGCTCCACGGAATTCCGCAAGACGAAGCTGGCAAGTTTCCTCTCTCCCCTCTTCACGATAATCTCTGTCTGATGAACCACCGTATGAACCCACTCTCCCTGCGATCGCACCCATGAGCGAAGCGATAATCACCGTCGAGAATCTCGGCAAAAAATACCACATCAGCCACCAGGCGCAGCGGCAGTCCTATGTTGCCCTCCGCGATGTGATCGCGCAAAAATTCGCCGCCCCGTTCAATTTTTTTCGAAAAGTTGGAAAATCGAAGAGGTCAGATGTGAAAGCTCCGGCCTCCGATCCGCCTTTGCAGGAGGATTTCTGGGCGCTCAAGGGTGTTTCCTTTGAGGTCAAACAAGGCGAAGTGGTGGGCGTCATCGGACGCAACGGGGCGGGGAAAAGCACGCTGCTGAAAATCCTGAGCCGCATCACCGAACCGACCGAAGGCTGCGTCCGCCTTCTCGGCCGCGTGGCGAGCCTGCTGGAGGTGGGCACCGGCTTTCATGGCGAACTGACCGGGCGCGAAAACATTTTTCTCAACGGCGCCATCCTCGGCATGAGCAGGGCCGAAATCAAACGCAAGTTCGACGAAATTGTGGCGTTTTCCGAGGTTGAAAAATTTCTGGACACGCCCGTGAAACGCTACAGCAGCGGGATGTATGTCCGCCTGGCCTTTGCCGTGGCCGCGCATTTGGAGCCGGAAATCCTGATCGTGGACGAAGTGCTGGCGGTCGGCGACGTGGAATTTCAAAAAAAGTGCCTGGGCAAAATGCAGGACGTGGCCGCAAAAGAGGGCCGGACCGTCCTCTTTGTCAGCCACAACATGGCCGCCGTCAGCCGCCTGTGCCAGACGGGCTTGCTGTTGGATAAAGGCGCCATCGCCGCCCGCGGGAACATCGCGTCCCTCGTGGTCCAATACCTTGAATCCAACGCCGGCGACAAGGCGCAGTTCATTCCCGACCCGGCCAAAGCCCCCGTCGGCAATGACACCGTCATTTTGCTCGGATTGACCGTCAAAGGGATGGACGGCGGCACGGGGCCATCCTTCGCCAGCAACGCCGCTCTGAAAGTTGAAATCACCTGCCGCGTCTTGAAACCGGCGCGCGGCTTGCGCGTCGGCTTTCACCTGCACGGCGCGGACGGCGCCATCGTATTTAACACCACCGACCTGGATGAGGATGACGGCGCGGGGGATGAGCGCTCGCATCGCGCCGGCGTTTATATCAGCGCTTGTGAGATTCCCGCGGGATTCCTCAATCGCGGGCAGTATTCCATCACGGTCGGCTCGGACGCGCCCGCGGGGGTGAATTTTTACCGGGAAAACGCCGTCTCCTTCCACATCGTGCCCGTCGGCGCTCACGACACGCGCGGCGATAACCGGCCCGGACTCGTCTGCCCCAATTTGAAGTGGGATATCATCAACAAAAGCTGAAACACTGAAATATTGAAACACTGAAATCTAAAATCTGAAATACTGAAATCTGAAAAAGAAGTCAAAAGTCAGAAAAATGGAAGGGAAAAAAGCTGAAAGCTGAAATTTGGAGGGTGGAAAATTGAAATAAATTTCAGATTTCAGCGTTTCAAAATTTCAGATTTTGATTTGTGATTTCATTTTTTAATCAGGCAATGTTTAACAAGATTCGATCGGCAAGGAACAGGATGCTTGGTTTGCTCCGCGGATTCCGCGGTTGGTGCCGGATGTGCGGTTCAGCGTGCATGACCCTACTTGTTCGCACCCATGTTCGCCGCTGGCAAAAAGTTGCCCATGCCGGACGCCCGGTGTGGGATGAGCGGAATGAAATTATTGCGGGATTTATACCGGCTGGCAGTTCAGTTTTGGATGTCGGTTGCGGAGCGCAAACCCTGAAGCAACATTTGAAGCCCGGCTGCGAATACCAGCCTTCGGACATCATTAAAAGCACGCCGGATGTCATTTATTGCGATATGAACGCCGGCATTTATCCCCGGACTGACAAACAGTATGATTTTGTCGTCTGTAGCGGTCTTTTTGAGTATATGCGCAAACCGGAGGAATTCCTTGAACGAATTCCAAGACTGGGCCGCACTGTGATCATGTCCTATTGTCCCTTATTTGAGGGTGGATCAAAACTTTCCCGGCTTGGGAATAATTGGGTCAACCACTATACAAAGGACGAGCTGGAAAACCTGTTCACGGCCAAGGAATTGCAATGGAGCTTCCTGCACACCGAGGAGAGACATTACGTCATCTATTCGCTGCAGAGCGGGGAGCGGAGAGCGGGGAGCGGAGAGCGAGGGGGAAACGCTGAAATACTGAAACGCTGAAAAGCTGACATTCCGGGAACAAAACGCCGGCGGGACGCCAGCGCTCCCGGACCAAAAATCTGAAATGCTGAAAGCAGAAATTGAGAAAATGGAAATTGGTTGTAGGGCACGACGTAAGGAGTGCCAGCCAAACGACTTGTTACCTCGTCTCCTACAATTTAGGACGCTTCCGGGCAAAAGACAGGCTTGACTCTTTTGCCCGAACATGATAGGTTTTAGCCGTAAGTTTATCCCGTTGGCTTGGAGATAACGTCAGAATTAGCAACAAGACATGCCCCCATCTGTCATAAGAACAGCAAGAGTCGTATCCCTGATTTTCGCAATGATTGCCATGGCCGCGGCTTGCAGCCGGTCATTTGCCCAGACAACGGCGTTCACCTATCAGGGGAGTCTGGCGAATGGCGGCTTGCCGGCGAATGGCAGTTACGACCTGACATTCACGCTCTTCAGCACGAATGCCGGCGGCGCCGCCATTGCCGGGCCGGTCACAAACAGCGCCACCGCCGTGAGCAACGGGCTGTTCACCGTGACCATTGATTTCGGCGCGGGCGTTTTCAACGGCGGCAATGACTGGCTGGAGATCGCCGTGCAGACCAACGGCGGGAGCGGCTTCACAACGCTTGCGCCCAGACAGCAAATTACACCCACGCCTTACGCCATTTACTCGGCCAATGCCGGCAGTGCTTTGACCGCGACCACGGCAACCACTGCGGGCAGTTCGACCACCGCCACATCCGCCACCAGTGCCACTAGCGCCACCACGGCAACGACAGCCAATAATTTTTCCGGATCGCTCGCGGGTGACGTAACGGGAACACAGACGGCAACTGCGGTTTCCGCCGTGGGCGGGCAACCGGCGGCCAGCGTTGCCAGCGGCGCGGCGGCTGCAAACGCGGCCACCAATGCCAACAACCCAAACACCATCGTTCAGCGCGACGCTTCGGGCAACTTCAACGCAGGCACCATCACCGCCACAAGCTTCAATGGCAATGGCGGCGCGTTGACAAATCTGAATGCTTCTCAACTCACTGGCGGCACGATACCGACGGGAATTTTGACCAGTGGCGCGACGAATCTTCCCGGCCATCTTTTGGTTGTCACCGGCGGAACAAGGCAGATTACCTACAACGGTCAATCGCTCACAAATATACAAGGTTCAAACGTGGTCGGGGCGGTGACACTTGCGGCCAGCGCGACCACTGCCACTATTGCCAATAGCGCCACCACGGCAACAACGGCCAATAATTTCTCCGGTTCGCTGGCGGGTGACGTGACGGGAACACAGACGGCAACCGTGGTTTCCGCCGTGGGCGGGCAACCG
>Ga0181520_10007239_pt1 | contig 16468 bp, 15 predicted proteins | sample PEATcosm2014_Bin_29_FD_132451 | JGI IMG/M metagenome (GOLD analysis project Ga0181520, IMG submission 132451) | Peatland microbial communities from MTU Mesocosm Facility, Houghton, MI, USA - PEATcosm2014_Bin02_30_metaG | ecosystem: Environmental > Terrestrial > Soil > Wetlands > Peat | place... | reverse complement strand
TTCCGTCGGCTCAAAGGCTATCGCCGCATCTTTTCCCGCTTCGACAAGCTGGATGTTTTGTTCGCCGGATTCATCCTGTTTGCCCTCATCGTCGAAGCTTTGCGTTAGTGTTAACACACCCTAAGCGTGCCTTCGACAAGGGCACAAACACAACGAATAACAGTTCTTCGCCAAAATTGTTCATTCAATTTGTCTTTCTGCATTTGCGCGTCAGCAAACTTTACATCCATGGTTAAAATTTGAATTGTCTGTAGTAAACGCTTGTGTAACTGGCCCAATGCTACAGCTCTTCTCTTTTGCTCGGCGTTCATGCAAGCACCAAACCATGTTCCCCGATTCTCAGCAAGCCTTAACCGTTCACCGCTTTGTTCAGTTGAACTCGCCCCGCGTGTCGGCTATCGTGTCAGCCTATGACTTTGACGGAAAAGATTCTCGCCCGCGCCGCCGGCAAGCCGCGCGTGCAGGCCGGTGACAATATCTGGGTGAACGCCGACGTGCTCATGACGCACGACGTTTGCGGGCCGGGCACCATCGGCGTGTTCAAACGCGAGTTCGGCAACGACGCCAAGGTCTGGGACAAAAACCGGATCGTCATCATCCCCGACCATTACATTTTCACCGCCGACTCGAAGTCCAACCGCAACGTGGACATCCTCCGCGATTTCGTGAAGGAGCAGGGGCTGCCGTATTTTTACGACGTGATTGACGACCCGAACGGCCACTGGCATTTCGATTCGAGCAAGGGAATGCTCAAGCGGCAATACGGCTCGCAATACGCGGGCGTCTGCCACACGGCGCTCCCGGCCAAGGGCCACACGCGCCCCGGCGAGATTTTGTTCGGCACGGATTCGCACACCTGCATGGCGGGCGCGTTCAACCAGTTCGCCACGGGCATCGGCAACACGGATGCGGGCTTCGTGATGGGCACGGGCAAGCTGCTCATCAAGGTGCCGGAGACGATGCACTTCCGGCTCGAAGGCAGATTGCAGCCGGGCGTGATGGCCAAGGACATCATACTCCATTGCATCGGCGAAATCGGCTTTGACGGCGCGACGTATCGCGCGATGCAGTTCGACGGCCCCGGCGCGGCGGGCCTTTCGATGGACGACCGCATGACGATCGCGAACATGGCCATCGAGGCGGGCGGCAAGAACGCCATTTTTGAATTTGATTCCCGCACGGCGGAATATGTGGATGCGCGTGTGAAATTGAACGGGACGAAATCCAGTTACACGCCGGTCGAGCTGGACAAGGACCAGAGGTTCGTTTACGAACTCGTTGTGGATTTGAGCAAGCTCGAACCGACGGTGGCCTGCCATCCTGATCCCGGCCAGCGCAAGAAGGCAAAGGACATGGGCGACACCAAGCTCGACCGCGCCTACGTCGGCTCCTGCACCGGCGGCAAGACGAGTGATTTCGTGGAGTTCGCGCGCGTGTTGCGCGGCAAGCGCGTGACGATTGACACGTTCGGCGTGCCGGCGACGCCGGACATTGTTCACGACTTGCAATCCACGCGCTGGGGCGGCAAGACGATCTGGGACATCCTCGTGGACGCGGGCGTGCAGATGACGGAGAATGCGGGTTGCGCGGCGTGCCTCGGCGGGCCGGTGGACACCTTTGGCCGCATCAACAAGCCCGGCATCAAGTGCATCAGCGCGACGAACCGGAATTTCCCCGGCCGCATGGGCGACAAGGAAAGCCAGGTGTTTCTCGCGTCGCCGGCGACGGTGGCCGCGAGCGCGATTGCCGGGAAGATTGTTGACCCGCGCGGGTATCTGGGGAATTAAACTTCCGGCTTGCAACTCCGATTGTTCGTCGCATGATTTTCATCGTGCGACGTCAGTTGTTGAGAATCGCCCTGTTGCTGCCGCTGTTGACCGGCGGATGCGCAACGCATGCGCTTTGGACCGAAGCCCAATTGGATGATTGGAACGAACCCGCCGCCGACCCCAAGCTGCAACTGTTCGACGCCAGCCAGCAAAAGGATTTTCTGGTGGTTTATGACGAATACTCGGAACGGCACGATTCAACCCGCACCCGCGCCTATTTTTTGAATCAAAACGAAAAGCGCGTCGAACAGGGCCAGAAGCCGTGGTTTGTCGGCGCGCAACTATCCCGTGAATTGCCGCCGGTTCCGGTGTTGTCAGCATTGCCTCTGGCGAACACAAATTCTCCGCCGCCGATCTTTGCCATCGTCTCAACCAACCGACAATCCTTCACAATTTACCGGGACGAACAGAGAGCGAACCATGATTTGCCGGTGTATAACGATGGCTGGGGACGGACTGACCGGATTGCTTTGACGCCGGTGGCGATGGCGGCGGATCTGACCATCGTGGGCGGCTGCCTTGGTTACGTGTGGTTGCAAGGCGGCGGGCCCGGCCTTCAATCCAATCATTGAAGTCTCAAACCGGAATTTGCGCCGGAAGACTTTTCAAGTTTTCGCCAGCTCCGTCCCCGGCAGATAAACCGTGAAGGTGGTGCCTTCGCCAATTTGTGTGTGGCAGTGCAGCGCGCCGTTGCCTTCCTTGACGAGCCGCTGGACGATGTTCAATCCCAGACCCGTTCCCTGACGCGGGCCTTTGGTAGTGAAATAGGGCTGGAAAATTTTCGGCAGCACCTCCGGCGGAATGCCGGGGCCGGTGTCGGTCACGGAGAATTTCACCAGCGGCGCGGTATTGTCCATGCCCTCGATATTCAGCAGCCGGTCGTTCGGGCTGTCCTTGAATTTCCGCAGGTCGAGCGGCGCGTGAAGCACTTCGCCGCTGATTCTGACACGGTGCGGCAGCGGCGCGCATTGAAAAGCGTTCACCGCGAGATTCAGCAAAATCTGGATCAGGTCCGTGCCGTTGATTTTGACGGCGACATCCCCGGCCAGCGGCACGACGCTGAATTCATTTTCCAGCAGGCTGGGATGGACGCGGACGATCTGCTCAAGGTCGTGGAGCAACTGGTTCACGCTCACGCCCGGAACGGATTCGGTGGGCTGGCGGCGCAAAAAACCGAGGTAGCGCCGGGAAATTTCGATGCAATTGCCCACCTGCCGCGCTATGATGCGCAGCCGGTCCTTGATGAATTCCAAATCCTCCACTTCCAGCCGCGAGCTGCGGCCCAAGCGCTGATTGAGCACCTGCACGAAACCGGAAATGACGGTGAGCGGGCCGTTGATGTCGTGGATGATGCTGGCGTAAATGTCGCCGCGCGTCTTGGCGATCTGCTCCTCGACGCGCTGTTCCTGCAATTCGGAGAGAAGCTGCTGCACCTTCTCGGCGCTGCTGTGGATTTCGCCTTCCAGCTTGCGGCGCTGCATCGCCTGGCCGACGGCGGCGCGCATTGTGGCGATGTCGAACGGCTTGTTGATGTAATCGCACGCGCGGAGCCGGAGCGCCTGGCGGATGGTGTCGGTCGTCTCAAACGCCGTCATCATGATCGCCTCGATTTCGGGCTTCACGTATTTCAGGCGCTCCAAAACTTCAATGCCCGACATCCCGGCCATGCGGATGTCGAGAACCGCAACGTCAATGTCATTTTTTTTGGCGAGTTCAATCGCCGTCGGGCCGTCCTCGGCCATGAGCAGGTCGTATTCGTCCTTGAAAATCACACGCAACGACTGCCGCGGGCCGTCCTCGTCGTCCACAATCAGCAGCGTGCCGCGCCGCTTGGGCGCCGGCGTCGCCTCGGCGAGATCAGTCATCGCGGCAGCGGCTTCCGCCAACGGGTTTTTAGTCGAGGCCATGTCGGGCAATCAAATCTTAATTCAACCTGCGAGGGCAATTGTATCACAGCCGCCGTTGCTCTCAAAGGACAAAGCGTGCGCCTCTCGCGGACTCCAATAAATAAGTTTGCGCCCGCGGACAAAATCGTCCAGCGTGAATCGCAAATCATAAATTGAATCATGCCTTCATTCGACATCGTTTCGCAGGTCAACTCGATGGAAATCGAGAACGCCGTCAACCAGGCCAAAAAAGAGCTGGCCAACCGCTTCGACTTCAAGGCCAGCAAATGGGAGATTGTGCTGGAGAAAACCGAAATCAAGCTCACCGCCGACAACGAGTTCAAGGTCGCCACGCTGAACGAAATTGTCATCGGCAAGCTCGCCAAGCGCGGCGTGAGCATGAAAAGCGTGGAATCGGGCGAACCGGACGTCTCGCCGCTCGGCCACGCGCGGCAGACCATCAAGATCAAGATGGGCATCGAGACGGCGGTGGCCAAGGAGATCACCGGGTTTATCCGCGACGGCAAGTTCAAGGTGACGACGCAGATTCAGGGCGACGAGGTGCGCGTGAACAGCAAGAGCCGCGACGAATTGCAGGCCGTCATCGCCGCCGTGCGCGCCCATGAATTTCCCGTGGCTGTCCAGTCTGTAAATTTCAGGGATTAAAAATGGATGGTTTTTTGCGATATTGTTACTCGCAATTTCAGGTTGCAAGCCAGTTGTTTCTCCTACGGCAGACCTTGCTTCGGAGTGACCGTTCTCGACGCGGGAGCGTTCCATTGTTAAATTGCCTCGCATGACGCGCACGGAAAAGCTCCTGGCCGAACTCATCGCGCTGCCCAGCGTGAATCCCGCCTTCGTTCCGTCGGACGGAACTTCGGCGCGACAAGTCCGCCAGCCGCATCCGTTCGCGGGCGAGCAACGCGTTGCGGATTTTCTGGCCGCCACCGCCGCGCGGGCCGGACTGGAAATTGAATTCCAAAAAGTTGATTTCAAACGGTGGGGCGAGACTCCGTCGTGCCCAAATTCCCAGTCAGGGCTCGAGAGACTCTCGCCCCGCCGGAGTGATTTAGTCCGTTCCAATCTCATCGCGCGCCTGCTGCCACGGAACAAAATCCGGCAAACGATCCTGCTCGCGCCGCACCTCGACACCGTCGGCGCGGACGGGACGAAATTCATTCCACAGCACAAGAACGGACGACTTTACGGCCGCGGCGCGTGCGACACGAAAGGTTCCGTCGCCGCCATGCTCTCCGCGCTTTGCGCGCTGGCCGAATCCGAGTCGCGTCCGCTGGAAACGGAAATCGTCTTCGCCGGATTGATTGACGAGGAACACGCGCAATCCGGTTCGCGCGCGCTGGCTAAAAGCGGATTCAAGGCGGACCTGGCCATCGTCGGCGAGCCGACAAAATTGCAGGTCGTCACCGCGCACAAGGGCAGTTTGTGGCTGCAACTGGAGACGCACGGCAAGGCGGCTCACGGCGCCACGCCGCAACTCGGCAAGAATGCCGTTCAAGAAATGGCGCGCATTGTGGATTTGCTGGAAACGGATTACGCCGCGCAATTGCGGAGGCGGAAACATCCGCTGCTCGGCACGGCGACGGTGAATGTCGGAACGATTTCCGGCGGCGCGCAGCCAAACATCGTTCCCGACCGCTGCAAAATCACGGTGGACCGCCGCACGTTGCCGGGCGAGACGGACGCCGGCGTGAAGCGCGAAATTGCCGCCTTCCTGCGAGCGAGGAAATTGTCCGCAAAGATTTCCAGCGCGAAACTTGCGCCGGCCTATCCGCTGGAGACAAATCACAAACTGCCGCTCGTCCGGCAATTCATGCGCTGCGTCGGCCAGAGGAAGCTACTCGGCGTTGATTTCTTCTGCGACGCGGCGGTGTTGTCCGCGGGCGGGATTCCGAGCGTGGTGTTTGGCCCCGGCGACATCGCGCAGGCGCACACGGCGGACGAATGGATTTCGCTGGTGGAACTGGAGCGCGGGAAGGATTTGATTTTGAAATTCCTGAAATCGCTGCCGTAATTCTGGCAGGGACGGCGACACGGCGTCCCTCCCAATCGAATTGCCTTTTCCCGGCCAGCCTCATCCGGCAATCTTTCGCCGCATGTCCGCCGAGAAAACCGAAACCGTTCCGACAATTGACCACAAACCGCACGCGGCGTTTTTCCGCCAGAGCGGCTGGCTGATGATCGCGACGATAGCGAGCGGCGTGTTGATGTTGGGCATCCATTTCCTCTCCAAAAAAATTCCCGCGGGCGAGTATGGCGTGTTGATCACGCTTTTTTCCATCGTGAACATGGTTCCGACGATTCCCTTTCAGATGGTGTTCACGCAGCAGACAGCGAACGCGCTGGCAACCGGCCGCGACCGGCAATTGCGGAGCACCATCCGCGCGGCCTGGCTGGGCGCGTTTTTGCTCTGGCTGGCCGGCTCGGCGGTCACCTTGTGTTTCCAAAAACAGATTGCAGCCAACTGGCACCTCTCCAATCCGCTGGCGCTGTGGCTGCTGCTGGTGGTGATGCTATTTTCCCTCCTAATGCCGCTGTTCAACGGAGTCATGCAGGGGCAGCAAAATTTTTTGTGGCTCGGCTGGGGCAATATTTTCAACGGCGTTTTCCGGATATTGGCAGCGGTGCTCATCGTGTTTGTGCTGCACGGCATGGCGACAGGCATCATGACAGCGGTGCTCATCGGGTTTCTGGCGGCGACGGCGGTGGGGGTCTGGCAGACGCGGTCATTATGGGCCGGCACGGGGGAACCGTTCGACCGTCGCAGGTTATTGCGGCAGGTAATCCCATTGATGCTCGGTTTTGCCGCGACGCAATTCCTCTTTTCAGCGGACACCAGCTTTGTGGACAGCTATTTCGGCGCGGACCGGACGGCGCCGTATGGGGCGGCTGGGACGTTGTCGCGCGCATTGCTCTGGCTGGTGCTGCCACTGGCGGCGGTGATGTTTCCAAAAATCGTCCACAGCACGGCAAAGGCGGAAAAGCTGAACCTGCTCGGCGCGGTTTTGCTGGGCACCAGCGTCCTCGTTATTTGCGGTGTCCTGGGCTTATGGCTATTGGGGCCGTGGGTGGTGAGTTTTGTGTTTCCGCCGGAATACCGTTTGGAAACCCTCGCGATTCTGCCCTGGTATGCCGGAGCGATGGTGCCGCTCGCGCTGGCGAACGTGCTGGTGAATGATTTGCTGGCGCGCTCGCGATTTCAAGTCGTGCCGTTCCTCGTGTTGCTGGCGATGTTTTACGGCCTGGCGCTCACTCAATATCACGACAGTTTTGCAACGGTGCTGAAGACACTGTCCGTTTTCAACGTGTTGCTGCTGGCGATTTGCGCGTGGTTCACTTTCGGAAGTCCAAAGTCCAAAGCCTGAAATCCAAAGCCCCGCAATCAGTCCGCTTTGGACTTTGGACTTTGGGCTTGCGACGAAGACAAAGGTTGCGGCGCGCGCAATTGTTTGTAAATCCAGCCTTCCAGCGGGCGCAGCGGGCGCAGGAATTTGTAGAGCGGCGAGTAAATCAGCCGGATGCGCACGACGGACAGGAACATCGTGAACGACGAGCGGAACAGCGACGCCGTCACCTTCGAACCGACCTTGTCCGTCCATTCGATTGGCACTTCCAGGACTTTGAATCCCGCGCGCTTCATTGAGACAAGCAGGTTCACGTCGAACGCCAAGTCGGTGATGCACAGCGTCGAATGGATTTTTTCCACGGCGTCGCGCCGCATCAGCTTGCACGGGCACTGCGTGTCCTTGATGTGCATCCAGAAAAGCGTCTCCACGATGAGGTGGAACATCCGGCTTGCCACGCGCCGCAGCGTCGGCTGTTCCTGGTGCATGATGGATTCCGGCAGCCAGCGGGAGCCGACCACGCAATCCGCCTCGCCGATGTGCTTCGTCAATTCCAGAAATGCCGCCGGCGAAGTCGCGCCGTCCGCATCCGCGTAACCGATGAAATCGCCGAGCGCGGCGAGCTTGAGTCCCTCGATGAGCGCGCCGCCCTTGCCGATGGGCTGCTTGAACTCGTCCGCGCGGACGGCGGGAAATTCCGCCGCGACCTTCTGGACGACGCCGAGCGTGTTGTCCGTGCAGCCGTTGAGAATGACGATGATCTGGAATTTGCCGGGATAATGCGCTCCAAAGAACTGCGCGTAATTGCGCAGCACCGGTTCGATGCGGCTTTCCTCGTTGTAAGCCGGAATCAGGAGCAACAGGCTTGGGTCAGGCACGCGGATTCAATAACAGAAACGGGCGGGACAGGCAATTGCGGGAAATGGCACGGGCGACGGAGAATGGCTGTAACAATCATTGCCTAAACTTCGTCTGAATCATTTGTGAACTTGCGTCTCATCGTCATTTGTCTGCTCGCTGTGTTTTTTCAGTCCCTCGGTCTAGCTGCCGACACAAATCTCACAACCGACGCCGATGTGCGCAGCATGCTTACGGACATCGGATTTAGCACCAGATTGGTCGCAACTAGCGAATGGTCAAAACCTGTCACGGGCGGCCAAGGAACCAGCATCAGCGGACGCCTCCTCGTCTTTGACGGTGAATACTTTACCAACGAGTCCGGAAGACAAGTCTGGGGCACCGCCCCGGTCTATTTTGAAATCCACAATGAGACGGGGCTTCTGACGGAGATATGTTTCGATTGGGCAAAAGACATCCGCCTGGAATTACGCGATATGAATGGCAAGCCAGCCGACGACCTGCGACAACGTGGCGGCGGTTCTTATGTTCTTAGGCATACACAATGGGTGAGCGTCCCTGCAAATGGCCTTTTGCAACTGCGCGCCAATGACAATATTGCAACCATGTCCTTGTCAACGAACCGCCAAAAAACTGACGGCTTGTTCCTATTCGCAAGTCCGGGTAAAGATTGGCTCATACCCGCCGATGATACCAATGCCTATTTTCTATCCGCCACATTCTCGTCGCAACCAACTAATTCCAGTCTTGGGGGTCACGCTATATGGCAGGCAAAGCTTGAATTTCCCACCGTCAAACTTGGATCGTCAGTTTTGAAATAACACAGCGCGAAACAATTCTTGCCGCCGCGTTCAGCAATCGTTATCAAATTGGCATGGATTCCCGCGAAGCCCTAATCGCACTTAATCTCATCGAGCATGTCGGCCCGGTGCGCGCCCGGTTGCTGCTTGAACATTTCGGCGACGCGCCCCAAATCCTCGCCGCCTCCAAATCCGCCCTGCTCCGCGTCCGCAACATCGGTGACGAAACCGCCGAGGCGATCGCCACTTGGGAAAAGACAATTGACCTCGCCGGCGAATTGAAGCGCATTTCGGATTTTGGTTGCCACGTCTTGATCCAGTCCGACGAAAATTATCCCGCGTCGCTCCGCGAAATTTACGACCCGCCGCTGGTGCTTTACGTCAAGGGCGAATTGACCGCGAAGGACAAAAACGCCGTGGCGATGGTCGGTTCGCGCTCGACGACGCATTACGGCATCGAGACGGCGCGCAAGCTGGCGTATCAGCTCGCCTACGTCGGCGTCACCGTCGTGAGCGGCGGCGCGCGCGGGATTGACACGGCGGCGCATCAGGGCGCGATGGCGGCGAAGGGCCGGACGGTTTGCGTGCTCGGCACGGGCGTCAACATCGTGTTTCCGCCGGAGAACAAGGATTTGTTCGGGCGCATCGCGGAGAACGGCGCGGTCATCACGCAATTTCCCTTCAACCGCAACGGCGACCGGCAGTCGTTTGCCATCCGCAACCGCATCATCGCCGGCATGACGCTCGGCACGGTGGTCGTCGAGGCGGATTTGCACAGCGGCGCGCTCATCACGTCGAATTTCGCAACGGAATATGGCCGGCAGGTTTTCGCCGTGCCGGGGCGGATTGATTCGCCGCGCAGCAAGGGCTGCCACGATTTGATCAAGAAGGGCGCGAAGCTGTGCGAAGGCGCGGAGGACATTTTGAGCGAGTTCGAGTATTTGTTTCCGGGCAGCAACCGTCCGCCGTCGCCGGGCGAAACCGGCGTGCTGCCGGCGATGGAACTTTCGGAGAACGAGCAGAAGGTTTATGACGCGCTGGACGCCGAGGAGCGGAGCATTGACGAAATCATCCGCAAGAGCAGCCTGCCCAGCTCGGCGGTGAGCGTGGCGCTGTTGAGCCTGGAAATGAAGCGCGTGGTGAAACAGTTGCCGGGGAAATTATTCGTGCGGAATAATTAACGAAACGAAACTTGCGGGTTCGTGTTTAATGAACTAAAAGTCACCAAACGCGGGCCTTCGCCGCGCCGGAGTGCATGTGCTGAGAATCCCGACTTCGGCTTCGCGCTGTTGCACGCATGCACTGGCTTGCCTGGCTACGGCCACGCAGGCGGGAGAATTTTATGGCAAACTACATCATCATCGGCGGCGACGGCAGGGAATACGGGCCGGTTTCCGGGGAGCAATTGCGCCAGTGGATTGCGGACGGCCGCGCCCACGCAAGCACGCAGGTGCGGACCGAAGGCGCCACGGGATGGCAACCTCTGTCCGCGGTTCCCGAGCTTGCCGCCGGGTTAAAGAGCGCCCCGCCGCCGCCGCTGTCGCCGGCAGCCGTGACCACCACGACCATCGCGCCCAAAATAACCAGCGCTTTGGCCGTCACCTCGCTGGTGCTGGGAATTTTGGGAATGTTCAGCTGCGGAATCACGGCACTGGCCGGTTTGATTTGTGGTATTGTCGCCGTGGTCAAGGTGAAGAACAGCGGCGGGAGACTGGGCGGCGGCGGCCTTGCGCTGGCTGGAACCATCGTGTCGGGGATTTTTCTGCTCATGATTCCCGTTCTTGCGGCGATGATGCTGCCCGCGCTGGCGGCGGCAAAACAAAAAGCCGAGGCCATCAATTGCGTCAACAACGAGAAGGAACTGGCGCTGGCGATACGCATTTATTCGGGCAACAACAATGATAAATTTCCACCCGCCGCGACGTGGTGCGACGCCATCGGAGGTTCACCGCGATTTTTCAAATGCCCCGCTGCGGATTCTGACCGCCGTTGCGATTACGCCTTCAACGCCAAATTGGACGGCATGGACGCAAGCAAAGTCAATCCGCAAACGGTGATGATTTTTGAATCGGACGGCGGCTGGAATGCGAACGGCGGTTTTGAATTGATGATTGGCAAACCGCGCCATGCCCGGATATTCGTCGTTGCTCTTGCAGACGGCAGCGTCCGGCAGGTGCGGGAAACCCAACTCAACACATTGCGCTGGAACCCGTAAATTGGAAAATCAAACCCGAACTGAAAAATTATGTATATCATCATCGGCGGCGACGGCAAGGAATACGGCTCGGTCACAGCGGACGATTTGCGCAAATGGGTTGCCGAAGGCCGGCTCAACGCGCAATCGCTGGTGAAAGCGCAGGGCGACGCGGAATTCCGCCCGCTCTCGGCGTTTCCCGAATTCACCGACATATTCCAGGCCGGAACGGCGGGCGCGATTGCGCCCATCGCGCCACTGTCATCGCAATCCGGCGGCGAACGTGAAACAGCGCTGCAAGCTGTCAAGGGGCCGGCGATTGCGTTGATCATCACAGCCAGTCTTGGGGTGGCATATTATGCTTTCAGCGGCATTTTCGCCCTGTTCGGCGGCGGCGCGATGTTCCACAGCCAAATGCCGCCGGATGTCCCGCCCCAGTTGAAGGCGTTCATCGAGGGAGCACAGGGGCCGCTGGCGGGGGTAATCAACCTTTTAATCGCGGCGCTGAACGGGTTCGTGCTTTTCGGAGCGATGAAAATGTTGCGGTTGCAAAGCCAGGGTCTGGCCATGGCCGCCTCGATTGTCGCCATGCTGCCCTGCCAGTGCTGCTGTCTATTGGGACTGCCGTTTGGCATCTGGGCGCTGGTGGTGTTGAACAAGCCGGAAGTGAAGTCACACTTTGATTGATCAAATGGCCGTCCGATCAGCCAAACCAATCAGCCGCGCGAAGGCCCGCAACGCCGCGATGCTCAACCTGCTGGCCACGCCCGGCCTCGGCTCGCTGCTGTGCCGCCGCTGGATTGCCGGGATCGGCCAGCTTGGACTGGCCATTGTGGGGTTTGTAATTTTTTGCATCCCCGCCGTCACGATATTGACACAATATTATCGCATGGGGTTGTCTGTCGATACGCCGCCCCAAATTGCATGGAGCAGGGTTTTGATCGTCGCCGGCGCCGGCATCGGCCTCTTTGTGTTCGCATGGCTCTGGTCGGCGGTGACGAGCGTGAGCCTGCTGCGCGAAGCCTCGGCGGACAACTTGCAGGCAATCAAAAATTTCGCCGCGCCGCCGATGCCAATACTGGAAGAAAATCAAATCGCGCCCGCACTCGGCACCGTGCCGCAATGGCAGCGGCAGGGCGATGTGATAACGCGGACGTTTCAATTCAAGGATTTTCCAGCCGCGATAAAATTCGTGGACGCCGTGGCCGCACTCGCCGAGCAGGCGTGGCATCATCCCGACATTGACATCCGCTGGAACAAGGTGACGCTCGCGCTCACGACGCACGATGCGGGCGGCTTGACGCAGAAGGATTTTGACCTGGCGCGGCAGTTTGACCAGTTGTCACTTCGCTGAACCTTCGCGCAGCGCGGTCGTCGGAACTGTCGGCGGCGCGGTGCCGGGCGGTGCCGGGCGCGGCAGCCGGCCAATCCAGATGTCGCCGACGCCGTGGTTCCATTCCAATTGCGGGATGGGCGGCACGCTGGCGCTGGCACCGCGGATGACCAGCCGGTCTTCCGGCCGCATTTTGTCCACCCACGGTTTGTAGGCCTTGGCGTCGCCGAAATTCCACATCACATTGTGATAAACCGCGAAATTCTCGTCCGTCATGAGCGTGGATTCAAAACCAAGGACGTAACGCCAGTCGCCGTTCGGATTTTTGAAAAATGTCTGGTAAAACAGCGATTGATCTACCGTGTAAAAAATCCCGCCCCTGTCCGGCAGCCAGCCGGCAATTTCGGGCTGGTCCGGCGTCAGGTAACGCCACGCGAGGTGGTTGGTCCAACGGCTGTTGAAATCGTTGGTGGTCACGGCAAACATCGTCACCGCCAGCCCGCACACCAGGGCGAGCCGCTGGAACGAATCGGCGGCGAAGCGCGATTCGAAAAACAACTGCAAATCGCCCGCGATCAAAATCGCCAGCGCCGGCAGGCCCCAGTCTTCCCAAAACCGGAAGGTCTGGCATCCCAGCACCCAGCCCATCACGGCGAGCCAGAACGCCGGATGCCGGACCAGCAGCGGCGCGTTCAGCTTCGCCAGTTGCCGCAGGACAATCACGCCGCCGAGCAGCAGGATGGGAAAAATTTCGCCGCCGGACGGCTTCAATTCCGAGACGAGCGTGAGTTGCGTCCGGTGCATCCCAACGGCGCGCAACGCCAGTTGCAGCGCCTGCAAAATGCTTTCCACCGGATGGCCGGTGAGCGCCGAGCCGAGCAGCGTTCCCAAAATCCAGCTTGCCGCCAGCAGGAGGCACCAGCGGAATTGCTGCGCGAGGAAAAACGCCGCGACCGGCAGCGCCCACAAATACCAGACGCCGTGCAGAAAAACGGCCGCGGCAATCAGCGGCGTCATCCAGAGGACCGCCCGCCATTTGGGCGGCGAAGCGCCGCGCCGCTGCCAGACCAGCAGAATCACCGCCATCGCCGCGATGCTCAACATGAACGGGCGACCGATCAAAAAACGTTCGGTGAAGTCGGACACCTGTGGCTGGCACACCAGAATGAAGGCCGCCAGCCACGCCTCCGGCCGTTTCAGGCACGCCACCACCGCGCCGTTGCCGATGAGAAACAGCGCCACCACCGCGAACACCACCAACGACTCGGCGTCCCAGTTATTCAGGAAATGAATCCGTTCCAGCAGCCAGTGCCAGCCCCAGTTGGGATCGAAATGAAACGCTGGCCCCAGCACCAAAATTTCCGGCCACGTTTTTCCGCTCACCGCCTTGGCCGCGTGCCGCAACGCGTCGTCCGCCGGCAAATAGCCGTAGCCGATGACCTTCAGCGGAATGTAGAGGAGCAGCAGAATGACAATCGTCCACGCCGCCAGCGGCACGTAGCGGCGAAAAGGTTCGAGAAAGGATAAATCAAGTTGTCGCTTGCCATCCGTCATTGACCGCGACAAAAAGCGGATTTCGCGCGGCGTGTCAATCCTTTTGAAGTGCGGAGTGCGGGGTGCAAAATGCGGAATTCAAGCTCCACTCCGCACTCCGCACTCCGATTTCAAAACACCACCGGCACGCCTTCATTCAGCGCGCGCAGCTTCTTCGTGAGATTTTCCCTGGCGGCGATTTCGCGCAGCCAGCGCAGCGGCTCGTCCATGGCCTCGAACGACAGCCGGAATGTGCCGTAGTGCATCGGCACCAACTGCCGCGCGTGCAGGTCGCGGAACGCCTTCACCGCCTCGTCCGGCCCCATGTGGACGCGCCGGAACGATTCCGGGTGATACGCGCCGATGGGCAGCAGCGCGATTTCCGGCGCGAGCCGCTCGCCGATTTCCTTGAACCCGCCGAAATACGCGCTGTCGCCCGCGTGATAAATTTTCCGGCCCTGATGCTCCAGCACAAACCCGCCGTAGCCGCGGTGGCTGTCGCGCAGCGTCCGCGCGCCCCAATGCTGGCTCGGCGTGAACGTCACCTTCCAGTCGCGCTGTGAAAAACTTTCCCACCAGTCCAGCTCGATGACGCGCGAGAAGCCGAGATTTTGCGCGAGGTCGCCGACGCCCCACGGCATCACACCGATTTTCGGTGCCGGCAATTTGCGCAGCGTCGGCTTGTGGAAATGATCGAAATGCGCGTGCGTCAGCAACACCAGATCAATCGGCGGCAGGTCGCGGATTTTCAAGCCGGCGCGTTTGATACGTTTCAGTAAAAACAGCCAGTTCGCAAAATTCGGATCAATCAGCACGTTCAAGTCCGTGAATTGGATTAGAAACGACGCGTGGCCAATCCATGTGATGGCCACCTGCCGGCGTTTGAGCTTTGGGAAAACCGGGTGGCGCGGCTGGCCGGTGCGCGGCGTCAGCCAGGCCTTCCAGATGAGTTCCTGAAAAAACGTGCGCGGGTTGAAATGCCGCGACGGCGTCAAATCCTTGAACGAGCGCGGCAAGCGCCGGCGCGGCGGGACGGGACGTTGTGGAACAGGTTTCGTCATTCGACGACTGGAATTTAACCCCAAATCGCCCGGAGTGAAATGGAAAACCGGTGGTGTTCTTATTTGCATTTGGTGGGTGCGTCGCTGCGGCAGCACCGCCACCCAATTCGGACATTGCCGTAAAACCGGAAGCTTTGGATAGAAAAAAACTCCGTAGACAGAATGATTGAGGACAGAACAACTTTTGTTTTCATCATTCTGCCATCAATCATTCTGTCTTGATTCAGGCATGAAGCGCCGCATTGATTTTTTGATTGTTCGTTCAATTTTTTTCAATTATCCGCTCGCGGCATTTGCGGTTATCCTGTTACAAGATGAACTCAACCAGGCTTGGCCGCCAATGCGCGCTGCTTTTGCCGCTTGCCATGCGCCGTCGGCGGGGCGCACACTGCGCGCAGCCAGGTCGTATCGTCCATTGAAAGGAAAAATTTATGGAACCCGGTATTCTTCTTGTCGTCTTGATAATTCTCGGAATTCCGATTGCGCTGGCAATCTGGCTGATTGTCCGCGCCGTCAGCGCGCAGAGTCGCATCGAGGAACTTTCCGACCGGCTCATCGCCCTCGAATCGGAAATGATCCGGCTGAAACGGGAAAAGGAACCACCGCAGCCCGTCGAACCAGCGCCCGCACCCGCGCCGCAACCAAAAATCATCACGCCACCACCGGTCGCCGCGCCGCCACAAATCGTCACTCCGCAGCCGGTCATTTCATCGGAACGTCCATCTGTCGCCACACCACTGCCGGTTTCGGCTCCGCCGATGCCCGTGCCCGTGCCGCCGCGTCCAACCACGCCAGCCTTCAACTGGGAACAATTCTTAGGTGTCAAGGGCTTTGCGTGGATTGGCGGCTTCGCATTGTTTCTCGGCGTCGTTTTCGCCATCCAATACGCATTCGCCCACCATCTCATTTCGCCCGAATTGCAGGCGGCCCTTGGCTTTATCACCGGCCTCGGCCTGCTGGTCGGCGGCGTGGTGATGTCGCGCAAAAATTTCCCCGCACTTTCGCAAACCTTGTGCGCCACCGGCGTCGTCATCCTCTACGCCGTCACGTTTGCCTGCCGCGAGATTTATCATTTTCTTACCTGGGCGGATATGTGGTGGGATGCGTTGCCGGCTTTTGCAATGATGGTTCTTGTTACTGCAACGGGGTTTTTCCTGGCGGTGCGGCTCAATGCGCTCGTCGTTGCCATTCTCGGCATGCTTGGAGGCTTTCTTACACCTGTTCTGATTCACACCAATCACGACAATCCGCTCGGCCTGTTCGGCTATATCGCCATCCTCGACGCCGGGCTGATTTTCGTGGCACTGAACAAGCGCTGGCATTTTCTCACCGCGTTCGCCGCGCTGGGCACGGCCATCATGCAAATCGCCTGGGCCGGCGAGTTTTTTACCCGCGAAAAATATTTTGAGGGAGACAAAATCCTCATCGCGCTCGCCGTGCTGCTTGGCTTCGATGCGCTCTGGCTCGCGGCGAACTGGCTGGCCAAACGCCGCGCGAGGCTGTGTGAAAACTGGCGGACAATAGTGGAGTAGAAGCTGGCAGAGTTGGAAAAAGCATCTTTCGTGGAATTTCGGCAGGGTTGATCCGATGGGATAACTCTGTGATAGTGTCA
>Ga0181520_10007237_pt1 | contig 16469 bp, 20 predicted proteins | sample PEATcosm2014_Bin_29_FD_132451 | JGI IMG/M metagenome (GOLD analysis project Ga0181520, IMG submission 132451) | Peatland microbial communities from MTU Mesocosm Facility, Houghton, MI, USA - PEATcosm2014_Bin02_30_metaG | ecosystem: Environmental > Terrestrial > Soil > Wetlands > Peat | place... | reverse complement strand
TAGAACAAATTGGCAAAAAACAAAGGCAAAAAAAGAAAATTTGTATAAAAATCTCCAAAAATATTTGCAAAAAAACTTTAATGAAAAATTAAAAGAAAAAAATCAAGTAAATAGATATTCTCTTTAGTATAATATTTTTCTCAAAGTAATAGTATAATTGCTTTTTTTTTAATTCAATAAGTATTTAGGAATTAAAATTCATAATTGTAAATTAAGTTTTATAATATTAAAAGCTATAATTTTAGGGAGAGATTTGTAAAATGGAAAATGATGAACCAAGAGTTGATTTGATAATTACAGAAGAAGGATTACTTAAAAAAGAGTTACAGGATGAAATTGAAGCTCGCTTATTTGCAACTGTTGAAAACCTCTTCACGTTAGATGTTGAACTTGAATCATTCGTACAGCTTGTTAAAGAGAGTGTTGAAGATAATAAAGACTCTCCCGAAAATCTAGAAGCTCTATTAAATTATTTAGATGAAATGTGGGGAGTGGTGATTACCAACGAACTTAGAGATGTGTTAGTGAATTCTTTATGTGTAATTCAGAAAAATAAAGATGAATTAGAGGATATTATAGATGAATTATCAGAAACATTAAAGGAATAAAAACTCTATACAAGGGGGATTTTTATAAAATGCCCGGAATTTTTAGACGAGATAGAAGAAGAGGTAGAAGACGGGGTATGAGAAGGGCTAGTAGTCAGGATGATCCCGGAAATATGGATCAGTCAATTGAAGATGATAAATCTAGTTTAAGCGATGATACCGTGCAACAATTAGAAAAACTCTCAGAATTAAGAGATAAAGGATTTATTAATGATAAAGATTATGATAAGAAAAAGAAACTAATTTTAGGGATTTAAACTAATTCTGAGAAGTTAATTTATATTTTAATATTTTTTTTTAAAGAGAGTAAAATAATTTAAGTACATATTTTTTAAATAATTTACAATTTTTTTTAAGTTTTATCTAGAAAATTTTATTTCAATTTATTTAACTATTGAAATTATTTCTATGCTTCTTGTTTTATTAATCAAACAATAAAAATATTCAATTAAAAATTTATTCTTCAAATCTTTAATAATAATTAATGAATTTCCAATTTTCTGGTAAATTAAATTCCTTTCTAATAACTTATCCATCTTTAAGTTTATCTTCCTATAAAAAAAAAATTAGAAAAAAATATCTATTTTTTTTTATTGAATCAAGATACATTCCCAAGGTTGAACTTCAGTATCTATAGTTGCGTATAATTCTGTTTCTACATCTTTGAATAGATCTTCACAACCGAATTTTACATCAGCTGCTAGTTTAACAGAATACATCTTTCCTCTTCCACTTTTAACAACTATATCACCCTCTCGGGTTATGCCCACTATTACTTGTTTTATTTCTTTAGCCATTATAATCACCTTCTCCTATAAAAAAAATTTTATTTAACATATTTTTCGTCAATTCTTTTAAATTCAAGTTTTTGAATTATCAGCATTCATTAGTACATTTATAAATAAGATCCCCTACAATTTCCCAGGCTTATCATGCACCTTTTCATTACGAATAAAAAATTTTTTTTTTATAAGTTAACATAACAATTTTAATGTTCTCTAATATTTATCTATTTGTTATTTTTACATAACCAACTGTTATATAAACGAAATTTTTTTTTTAAACAAAATTTTATTTAATCACAAAACTATAATATTAAGTGAATTAAACTATAATAAGTTTATTTAAAGTGAATCCGGAATGAATTGGTTTTTTTTCAATATTTGAATTCTAAAAATAATAATTAGGGGTTGAAAAAAATTATGTCAAAAGTTAAATTCTCGGCTGAACCTGATAAACAAATGATTGCCGTAACACAGATATTTGATGCACCACGTGAACTTGTATGGAAAATTTATACAGATCCAAAGCTTATACCCCGATGGTGGGGTCCTAGAATACTTGAAACCACTATTGAGAAGATGGATGTTAAAACTGGTGGTTCTTGGAGGGTTATTCAGCGTGACCTTGAGGGTAATGACTTTATTTTCCATGGAGTGTTTCATGATGTACAATCACCGGAACGAATTACTCGTACAATGGAATGGGAAGGAATGCCCGGTCATGTGTTACTTGAAACGGTAACATTCGAAGAATTTGATGGTAAAACCAAAGCTATTGACATATCTATTTTCCAGTCTATTGAAGACAGGGATGGAATGATTAAAACAGGTATGGAAGCAGGGGTAACAGAATCATATGAACGTTCCGTCGAACTTTTAAAAGAGTTGCAAAAGGAATAATTAAAAATTCAAAAATAATAAAACAGAGGTTAATTTGCTTCCTTTGAATGCATCAACGGTGGCTCAGAATTTTAATGGTTCGAATGCATTGAATATTTGTCAATTATGCCCACATTATGATAGTAACGCTGCTGAATTAAAAGCTGCGAATATTATGGTGAATCAATTCCAGAGTAGTGGATTGAGTGTTAATAAAGGAGAAAGTAGATTTAGGTAATGGTCAGTACACTTATAATGTTATTGGTATGATTAATGAACGAATTCGCATCGTTATGTATTATCGTGGGTTGTCATATTGATTCACCTGGTTCTTCTCAAGGTGCTGTTGATGATGCGACAGGTGCGGGAATAGAAATGGAAATGGCTCAATTATTATGTGAAAGTGTTAAACCTAATGAAACAATTTTACTTATTGGATTTGGTGCTGAAGAGTTATGGTATAATGGTTCAGACGAATTTGTAGATCAGCTCCCTGATATAATTGTTAATACTGATGCTATGATTGATATGGTTGCTGTGGGTGCTGGTAACGGTGTAACCCCGATTGGACAAAGCAGTATTCCATAAACCGTTAATGGATCACTGGCATTAATTAATTTGATATTAAAAAATGATAATGCATTAGTTATTCCGGCTAGTATTGGTGCTGATGCTTATCCCAGCGATACTTATCCTTTCTATAATAATAATGTGCCAGTAGTGGAGGTTGAAAGTCAACCCTTCGATGTTTCACCAATGGATAGTAGTGATACTAGTAATTATTTGGATTTAAATAATATTCAACAGATGGGTGAAACCATTACTATGACATTATTAAATTTAACTAATGCGAAACAAATCCAAGTAATTAATAAGACAATTTAAATCCATTAAAATTTTTATTACTGTAAATTTTTATAAATTAATAATATTATTTTTCAAAAGAAATTTATTAATATTAATTATTAGATTTTATATGAAAAATTATAAATTCTTTTCATTTAAATTATTTATGAATAACAAGGATAATTTTTTATTAAAATAGTTATATTTAGATAATAAGTATATATGAAACACTTTATTTTGATATTTGAAGTTTAATAATAATTTAGTTTAAAATGAAAATATTAAATAAACTTTCTTATAACTATCTTTATATTATTATTAGAAAAATGGGGATGTAAATAGTTGAGAAAAATTGTATTAAGTATAATTGGTTTATTGGTTGTGTTAGTTTTAATATGGGGTGGTGTAACGTTATTGGGAAGTCATAATACACCCATGAATACTACTAAAACGTTTAGTAATGCATATGTTTCATTTGATTATCCTAGTAATTGGAATGTAACTAGTGATAATTCAACCAGCAGCCGTATTCAAGTGTATTTAACAGATTCAAATGTTAATAATACATTTAATGCCGGTTTTTTAAGCTTACTTACTGACAGTCAAGCACATGAGCAGTTAGTCCTATATCCAGAATATGCTAATATCATAAATAATAATACTACAGCTAATGGTTATAATATAACTTGGTACAATGACAGTTTAAATCCACAAGGCGGCAGCGTTATTGGCGGGTTTATTTATAATGGACCAAATGTATATTGGTTAGATATTAAATCATCAAATTCAAATATTTCAGATACTGACGATTCCAAGTGTTTCACAACAGTAATAAACTCTATACACTTCCAATAAAACAGTCCCTATTTAATTTTTAAATAAAAAAAATTATTATACAAATTAAAATGGTTGTGAAAATAAATGAATGTATTAGCAATTAATGGAAGTCCTAGGAAACAGTGGAATACTGCAACATTGTTAAATAAAGCGTTGGAAGGTGCTTCTTCTCAAGGAGCTGAGACGGAACTTATACATTTATATGATCTTAACTTTAAAGGCTGTACAAGCTGTTTTGCTTGTAAATTAAAGAATGGGGAGTCCTATGGGCGATGTGGATTTAAAGATGAGTTATCACCATTATTAGATCATATTGGGAATGTTGATGCATTAATTCTCGGGTCACCTATTTATTTTGGTACAGTAACTGGTGAGATGAGGTCCTTCATTGAACGTTTAGCTTTCCCGTATTTAGTTTATGATACCGATCACTCCTCCTTATTTTCTAAACAGTTACCAGTTGGTTTTATATATACTATGGGTGCTAATGAAAGCTTTATGAAATATTTAAGTATAGACAAGCATATAGAACTTAATGAAATGTTTCTAAGCAGGCTTTTTGGACTGTCAGAATCCCTGGTAGTTACGGATACTTATCAATTTGATGATTATTCAAAGTACGTATCATCCTTCAATGTGGAAGAAAAAACAAAAAGACGTAGAGAAGTGTTTCCCATTGACTGTGAGAAAGCATTCGAGTTAGGCGTGAGGTTCACCAAAAAAAATTGATTACAAATATATCATCAAGAATAAAATATGAGCTTATTTAAATAATTTAGGATATATTTTCTCAAAAAAATATTGAAATAAGAATTGAATATAAATTTAATTAAATTTCCTAATTTAAAAAAAGTTAATCTTTATAATTTCCAAATTTTTTTTCTTACAAAAATTTACTTTAATTTTTCATTTAACAATTATGTTCATATATAATAAACTTTATATTAAATATAGTATATCAAACTAATAAAACAAATAATGATTTATTTTGTTTAAATGTCGAATAAAGGGAGGTTGTCATGAATTATGGCAAATATAAGTTCTAATACAACGAATACAATGAAAGAAACTCTTGATTTCAAGAGTTATAAAACTTCAGGCGATATAAAAGTACCAAACCGGATTATAGATCAAATTATTGGTCAGGAAGAAGCCACTGAAACCGTTAAAAAGGCAGCTAAACAAAGAAGGAATGTGCTTTTAATTGGTGAGCCAGGTATAGGTAAATCTATGCTAGCTAAAGGAATGGCAGAACTCTTACCGCCAGAAGAACTTCAAGATGTACTCGTTTACCCTAATGCAGAGGATAATCATAACCCCTTAATTGGAGCCATGCCTTCAGGTGAAGGATTCAAAGTGCATGCAAATTATAAAATGAAAGCTAAGAGTGAAGAAGAGAAAAAGAACATGTTGATGATTGTTATAATAGGGTTAATCTTAATAGCAGGATTCGCATTGAAACAATACTTAGTTGCTGTAATTGCTGCAGGAATAGTATTTTTAGCTCTTCAACAGATGAAGCCACGAACCTCTGTAATGGTACCTAAATTATTAGTAAATAATGATAAACATAAAAACGCTCCATTTATAGACGCTACCGGAGCTCACGCTGGAGCCTTATTAGGTGACGTTAGACATGACCCTTATCAATCTGGTGGATTAGGGACACCTGCTCATGAACGAGTGGAAGCTGGTATGATACATAAAGCTAACAAGGGTGTACTATACATTGATGAAATTGGAACAATGAATATGAAAACCCAGCAAGAACTCTTAACCGCTATGCAGGAGAAGACATACCCCATAACCGGACAAAGCGAAACCAGTAGTGGAGCCATGGTAAGAACTGAATCAGTCCCTTGTGACTTTGTTCTAGTTGCATCTGGTAATATACAGATTCTAAAAGGAATGCACATAGCTTTACGTTCCAGGATTCGTGGTTATGGTTATGAGGTTTTTATGAAGGATTCCATGCCTGATAATCCAGAGAACCGGGATAAACTCGTTCAATTTGTTGCTCAGGAAGTTACCAAAGATGGTAGGATTCCACACTTCAGCCGGGAAGCTGTAGCTGAGATTATTAGAGAAGCACAAAGAAGAGCAGGTAAAAAAGATTCTCTAACTCTTAAATTAAGAGATTTAGGCGGTCTTGTAAGGGCTGCTGGTGACATAGCGAAGGGTGAAGGAGCAGAATTTGTAACATTAGATCATGTTATAAGTGCTAAAAGATTAGCTAGAACTCTGGAACAGCAGATAGCTGATCGTTACATTGTGCAAAGGAAAAAATATAGGATATTCAAATCTGAAGGTGTAGAAGTAGGACGAGTGAATGGTTTAGCAATAGTAGGAGATAGAAGTGGAATTATTTTACCTATAGCTGCTGAGGCTGCACCGGCACAGAGTAGTTTGGAAGGTAAAATTATTGCTACCGGTAAATTGGGTGAAATTGCTAGAGAAGCTGTAACTAATGTCAGTGCACTTATTAAGAAGAATACGGGTACTAATATAGCTAATCATGATATACACATCCAATTTTTGCAGGCTTATGATGGTGTGGAAGGTGACAGTGCCAGTGTTTCCGTTGCTACTGCTGTCATTTCTGCATTGGAGAATATTCCCGTTGATCAGTCAGTAGCTCTTACAGGCTCTTTAAGTGTACGGGGAGATGTTCTCCCTGTAGGTGGAGTAACTGGTAAAATAGAAGCTGCAGCTGAAGCTGGTATTAAAACTATTCTGATTCCTGAAACTAATATGGAAGACGTTTTCATAGAAGATAGGTATAAGAAGAAAGTTAAAATTATCCCCGTGGAAACCATGAGCGATGTTTTAGAACATGCATTAATAGGTAAAGGTAAAAAAAGTTTATTAAAAAAGATGAGGAAAATCACAGATATTGTTCCTACTGGAATTATAAACCCCACAACTCATTAAATTTTTTATTATGTAAAGGAATTTTATTTCCTTCCAAATTTTTTTTACTAATCTTTTTTTTTAAAAAGTTATTTTTAATACGTGAACTTAAACAATTTTAGATTTTATATAAATTTTTTCTGAGAATGTTTTTATAAATCTTTTTTTTTATCAAAAATATTTAATTGGTTTAATCTTATTAAATGTTAATTTTCAACCGTATTGGCATACGATAAATTTTCTGCTGATTCTCAGGATTTAAATTTGGTTTATCCTCCAATTTACTTTATATATCATGTTATACAACTCTTTTTGATTAATATAACCTTTAAATAGTTATTAAAAACTTAAATTTATAATATTAAAAATTAATTAACTAAATAGTAAGTTAAATATATTTTATTAAAAAGAATTTTGGTTATAGAATGAGTAAATCAGAAAGTAGTAAATATAATATACTTAAGGCTGCTCGGAAGGTTTTCGCTGAGAAAGGTTATGATAGCACAAGAGTTGATGAAATATCAAGAGAAGCAAGGATTAATAAAGCAATGTTATATTATTACTTCAATAGTAAAGAAAACATTTTACGTGAAGTTATTATGAATATTTTTTTGACTTATAAAAAGGATGAAATAAGCAGGTTTAATATTAATAATCTCATTGATGAGGGTGGATTAATAAGTGATCAGGATATTGAATCTAATATGGATATGGTTTTAGAGTATATTAAGTAGAATATGAATGTTTTTAGAATTATTTTAACTGAATCTCTTAAGGCAGCTCCCAATGATATTATAGGGTTTAATGTATTTGATAATATTTTAAAACGTATATTAAAAGATGTGCGTGGTTTAGGGGTTGAAATTGATGATGAGAATGAATTTATGGTTAAGTAATTCTTTTTCATCATAATACCCATGTTTACATTTATTGTTTTAAAGGATGATTGGAGTGAATATTATAAAATAAACCAGATTGAGTTAAATATATTCTTCAAAAATATTTTAAAGCAATATAATAAATTAGCCGTATATCCCAGTTGAAAAAATCCGTATTTTTACAAAATATTTATAATAAAAAAAATTGATTTAAATATTTTTTTTAATAGTGGTGAAATTCTATGTCTAAAAAAAATGCTGATAATTATAAAATAGAATCAAAGGAAAAGTTTAATCAACAAGCTAAAAATTATGATTCCGGTTCTAGTGGTAAGCATGCTCGGGGACTTTATGATAATGTGCTCAATAAATTAGATAAATTTACATTTAATAATCTTTTAGATGTAGGTTGCGGTACAGGAAATCTATTATCAGTCATTTCTAATAAATATAATGTCAAAATTGCCGGGGTTGATCTTACACCTAACATGTTAGATATAGCACGTGATAAACTAGGTTATCAGGCTGATTTAAGATTAGGTGACTCGGAAAATTTACCTTTCGAGGATTATAATTTTGATATGGTTATTTGCACAGACTCCTTCCATCATTACCCTCATCCAGATAAAGTTTTAAAAGAATTTAGTAGGGTACTTAAAACGAGTGGAGGATTATTAATAGCTGATCCATATGCACCATCACCATTTAGACAACTCCTTAATTTATATTTTCCACATAGTAAAGGTGGGGAAGTTAGAATGTATTCAAAAGCTGAAATTATTAAATTATTAGAAAAAGCAAGTTTTAAGGATATTAAATGGGAATTGGTTGGTAGAACCGGTTTTATAGTGACATCCAAACTTAATTAAAAAAAAAATTTCTATTAGAATAATTTTTTTTTATTTAAGAATCTGCGAGTTTGACTAGTAAAATGATTATATTATCATAGGTTTTGATTTTCTTTATAAGCTGGTTTAGCTAGTTTTATTATGGGTGCAATGGGTTTTGGTGGAGAGGGCTATTGGACCATATTATTAATCTTCTTTTTTGATATACTCGTTGAAATAACAATTGGAACCTCACTAGCACTTTCAGCTATAATATCATCAGTGGTGTTACTGAACACTGGATAAACGTTAACATTGACAATAAGTTATATCACTACATTTAACTGTTATTGGTACTGTAGGTACGATTGGTGGTGCATTTCTGGTTGTTTATATTCCACCGGAACTACTTAAATATATTATAGTAATAATATTTGTAGTAGTGGGTTTATTCTCCTTAATTCGCCTTAGGAAACCAGATGAAGACAATCAAGTACCAGTTAAACGGAAATCAAAGTTACTTTTTCTTATGGGATTTTTTATGGGATTTATAGGGGGAGCCTTAGGTTTAAGTGGATCAACACCTTTATCATCATATTTGATTTCCAGTGTTAAATTATCGCCCGCTCGTGCAGTGGGCACTACACTGACAGTTGTAATGTTAACCAGTATAGTAGGAGCAATAGTCTATTACCAAAGACGCTATTGATTTCGATATATTGTTAATTTTAAGTACAGTATATATTATTGGCGCTTATCTAGGCGCTAAATTGACACCAATCATTAACAGGAAAGTATTAACTATTACAATTGCTTTATTTAATATAGCATTTGGAATTTATTTAGCATTCTACTTCGAAATTAGAATTATTTTTTTATTATTATTTAGAAAACTTCTTATTTTTTGTTAATAATGAATAAGTGTCCCAGTATAATGGCGCCGAGGAATAGGAATGTTACTAGTGATGTACTATTAATGAATCTGGTTATTATGAAGAACCTGATCCAAGCTTGACTTGCAAATGCAGTTATGGATCCTATTAGTAAAGCTTCCCTGCCTAATAAGCTTTTACCACCGTTTTCTCTGTTCCTACGATATATTTCAAGTATTTTAAATCCTATTAGTAATACTCCTATAACATATGCTATGAATATGAACATTATGATGTATCCGAAATCATAACTGTAACCTAATATTCCAGGCACGAAATAATTAATAACATCTTGTCTGTTCGATAAAATACCATAGAATTCCGGGAAAGGTAAATTTAAATGTGTGATTACAGTTAATGGTAAAGCTATGTAACCATCCGCGAATCCTATAGAATTAGCTAAATAAGCGGATGCAAGATTATGGCCAATAAGATAAGTATTTTGTATTACCATCTTAATACTGGATACTGAGTTCTGATCAAGTCTACTTAATCTTAGAAGTGGACTTATTATGGGTAAATTTAATATTGTAGATAAAATTTGGAAAAACCCGAAGGCAACTAAGGATACTATTATTACTGATATGATTCTTTTAAAGGTTAGCACGGATTTCCGGCGGAATGATTTGGATAAGATTAAGAATCCAACTAAAAGCCCAAAAATCCACATACCCAAGAAATCTCTGTGGACAGTACCTCCAACCAGTGTTATAAGAATTATAAGTAGTAAAGTAAAGATTTTTAAACTTTTAGGGTTGAATCCCTCATTATCCATCATGCAAATTGCAGCTATACAGGTCACTATAGATAATATAGCTATAGCACCATAAGGGTGTGTGAATTCATGAGATTTCAAGTTTGAAATCAATAATAATGAATCAAATCCAAATAATAGTGCTAAAACAACGCTAATTATTAAAGCAAATAAAAGTACTATACTTAAAGTTAAAGGAACTATATTTAAAAATAGTATAATTATAATATTTAATAATATTGCGAATTCTATTATTAATTGAAAATTATTTTGAGCTACTAAGAACATAAAAAAACATTCACCTTTCACTTTGAAACTATTTTAATTAACTTTATTTCAACTATTTTAATTAATTTTGCTTCAAAATACAGTTTTTTTTAATGATTTAGTTTTCAGTAAAAAATTTTATATAGAATTAAAAACTGAAATATGTTAATAAAATTCTGATAAAATTTTTTTAATATTTTATTAATAATTTAAGGCCAGATATTTAGAATACGATTTTAATAACATAAAAGTTAATATATAACTATATAGTTTTTTTTATTAGAATTTTATTTTAATAAAACATTTTTAAGGTTTAAAATAAAATGATGAAGAATTACATCTTAAAAATCCAAAATAAACGTAAAATGGATGCGAAAGATATTCTATTAACTATAATAGTTCTCTCTTATTTCATATCTTTAACTCTTCTTGGTATTTCACTAGCAGTTTATACTATATTTGGATTTAACGGTATTGTTGTTTTAGTTATTTTATTTTCATTAATCATTGGTGGAATAGCTTATTTAATTTACAAGAGAATATAAAAAAACATGATTTATAAATATTTACATAAATTCTTTTCTTACTGATTTAAGAAAATTTAAATAATAAAAAATAGATAACTAATATTCATGAAAAATATGATGGACTGCAAAGATTATGATAAAGAAATCATCAATTCTAACCAGACATGCCCAAACTTTATTCTAAGTTTTTATTATATGGGGATTTATTGGGGTTGTTGTTTTGGTTATCATGATTTTGCTAACCAGATTATACAATAAAAAATAAATGTATTACAATTTATTAAATTAACTAAGTTAATCTAATTTTTTTATCTTTAATTAAATTTTTTTATTAATATTCTCAGTTTATTCTATATATTCATCAATTAAGACACACCAATAAATTTTAGATAACTATTAAGAATTTAAATCTAAAATTTAAATCTTTTTATAAGTAAAGAGTTAAACTAGATTATTAATAAATAAGTTTCATTAAATTATCCTGGTTTTTTTATTATGCTTCCCAATGTATCTATTATCGTATTGAATTGGAATGGTTGGGAAAATACCATTGAATGTCTAGAATCACTCTATCAAATAGAATATGATAATTTCAATATAGTTATTGTAGATAATAATTCTAATGATGATTCTATAGAGAAGATTAAAGATTATTGTGATGGATTATTAAATATTTCATCTAATAAAGGTGTTGAAAAGCCTATACAGGTATTAGAACTTATTAATAATGAATCTAATTCTATAGAATCATTATCAGATATGTTCTCAGATATTACATCGAACAAAAAATTAATTTTAATTAAAAATGATAAAAATTATGGATATGCTGGTGGAAACAATATTGGAATTAAATATTCATTTAAATTATTTAAACCCGATTATATAATGATTTTAAATAACGATACAATAGTTAATAAAGATTTTCTGATTAAATTAGTTAATTTTGCAGATGTTGATGAAGATATTGGGATAATTGGACCAAAAATTTATTATTATGATAATCCGAATATTATTAATTCTGCTGGTGGAGTTATAAAATGGAGATTAGGAATAGGTGTAAATATAGGAATTGGAGAAAATGATGATGGTCAATTTAACCAAGTTAATAATGTAGATTGTTTATTAGGAGCATGTATTTTAATCAAATCTTCATTGATTAAAAAAATAGGCTTATTAGATGAAAAATTCTTTTTATTATTAGAAGAAACCGATTTTTGCTTTAGAGCAAAAATAGCTGGTTATAAAATAGTATTTTATCCTAAATCAATAATATATCATAAAGAAGGATTTTCTGGTCAAATTAATCCTTTAATATTATATTATATGAACAGAAATAGACTATTATTCTTTAAAAAACATCAAAAATTTACATTCTGTAAATTTTGATACATTTTTCTTTTCAATTATAGTAGCTAAATTAAAAGGAAAACTTGTAGTGTATGATATTTTTGATTTTTATGGTGATATGATGGATGGATTTTTAAGACCATTCATTTCGAACTTAGATAATTTTATAATGAAATTTGCTGATGTTATTATAATCGCTGATGATTCTAGAGTTACTCAAATCAATAATAATCTTGAAAATGATATTATAACTGTAAATAACACTCCAGAAGAGAGTTTATTCAAGATCAAAAATAAAATTACTGATGATATAAGAGAATTTAAAATATTTTTAGGCGGTAAAATTAATGAAGAAAGAGGTACAGATCTGATTATTTCCGCAATAAAAGATATGAATGATGTTCAGTTAATCATTAAAGGATTTTGTAGTGAAGATAAGTATAAAAATAAATTATTATCTATGATTTATAATATGAAAAATGTGGATATGGATTTAAATGGAGTTCCATACAATGAAATAACTAAAAATATGCTTAAAGCTGATTTAACTATAGCATTATATGATCCAAGTATTCCTAATAACAAATATGCAAGCCCAAACAAGCTTTTTGAATCTATGGCTTCAGGAATACCGATAATAGTTAATGATGATACTCCCATGGCAAATATTGTAAAGGAGGAGAATTGTGGTTTAATAGTGCCTTTTGAAAATAATAACGCTTTAAAACAAGCTATTTTAAGTATAAAGAATAATCAGGCATTACAAAAGAAGTTAGGTAATAATGGTAGGAATGCTTATAAAAAGAAATATAATTGGACTATAATGGAAAAACGATTGATGGGTATTTATGATCAATTTGCGGAGTTGAAAACTTAAATGCACATCAATAACCCATTATTTATGAAGGATTGGAATATTAAAAATTTAATTTTACTTATTATAACTATTCAAATAATTTACTTTTCACTAATTATCTTAGATAATATGGGTTTACGCATTCCCATTCTCCCAGAAGTAATAGGATTTTTTATAGTTTTATTCATCCCTGGCACTCTATTACTCCGTCTTTTAAACTTAGATATTAAAAGTAATGGAGAAATTTTATTATATACTGTTGGATTGAGTGTATTCCTTCTTATGTTAATAGGATTTTTGATGAACACTTTCTATCCATTAATGGGATTTTACAAACCATTATCTTCTGAATCAATAATTATAACAATTACATTTTTCATCATATGTTCCAGTATAATATGTTACATGGTAGATAAATTCAAAAACCAACAGCAGATTCTGAATAATAAATCCATAGCAAAAAACAAGCATTCTTTAAACCAATTAAATTTAAATAATTTACAATCATCAGCTCCTGAGCTAATTTTAATTCTAATACCGCTATTAAGTATTTTAGGGGCTTATATGATGAATGTTTACCAGTCAAATATTCTAACTATGTTTATGATTCTATTAATCGGCATAGTTGCTTTTACGATCGGTACAGGAAGGTTTTTTTCCACAAGATTATATCCATTAGTAATATTTAGTATTTCAATTGCCATTCTATTACACATGTCTTTAATTTCTAATTATATATGGGGTTGGGATATAAATTCAGAGTATTTCCTAGCTAATCAAGTATCATTGAACTCTTTTTGGAATGTGAGTCTATCATCCAATTACAATTCCATGTTAAGTGTAGTAATCCTTGCACCAATTCTCACAAGTTATATTAAATTGAATTTAGTATGGATTTTAAAAATTGTTTATCCAATTATGTTCTCAATGGTGCCTCTAGGGTTATATTATGTTTATTCTAAACAAACCTGTCCTAAGATAGCTTTTTATGCAACATTCTTTTTTATGATACTTTTCACTTTTTATACTGAAATGTTAAGTCTAGCAAGGCAGCAAATTGCGGAATTATTTTTAGTATTATTATTAATGGTACTCATTAGTGATAATTTAACTAAAACCAAAAAATCTTTTCTATTGGTTATATTTGGTTTATCCATCGTTATATCTCATTACGGTTTAACTTACATAATGATGATTATCATGCTTCTAAGTGGCGTAATTCTTTATCTTATGGATAAAAATTTCTTTAATTCGTCCATCAATTATTTAACTAAAATATTTAAAGTAAATACTATAATCAGTATTACAAATTATGTTTCTGGATATAATTCTATAATTAATCGGGTTAATATTCCAGAGGAACCTTTAGAATCTTTAATTGTAGAAAAAATAAAAAAATATTTAATTTCAAATTTCAAAAAACTTATCCAACCAATCATAAATCTTCTGATGAGATAGACTAGATGCTCCATACTGACAATGTTCTTCAGCAGATTCTTCCTCAGTAAATAGCATAAATTTTTTAGGTGACTGAAGAGCATCATATAATTTTTTAGCCTGATCTGTGAAGAACTGGTCTTTTTCTGAATCAACGATTAACATTTGGCACTGTATTTGATCAACACAATCTATAAGATTATATTCAGATTCCTTTAAAAAAAGTTCATGAGGTGTATCCGCTCCGAACTTCCACATTCCATCCATCATCGCCCAACGAATCTGTGAGTTAGTCTTCATTATATCATAAACTATCTTATCCACCTCTTCTGGACTGTTAAGAATCGAATTCATACCCTGCTCCCGGTTCATTTGCATACTAGCGAATTGGGGTTCTAAATAATCATAGATTCCACCATTAGCTATGCAAACTTGGATGCGATGTTCAAAAGCCACGGCCCTTGGTGCTAGATATCCACCGAAACTAAATCCATAAAGAGCAATTCGATCAGGATCAACTTCATCCCTGGTAAGTAGGTAATCCACTACCGGTGTAACAGCAGCCTCCCAATCCGGTCGGAATATTATTTTCTGTTCTCTGATAACCCTGCCTTGACCAGGACCCTCAAACAAAAGACAATTATAACCTCGACGAACAGCGGCAGCACCCCCATCAAAATACATTTCTTCTCCTGTTCCATCATAACCAGTATGTAGAACAATTGTAGGTCGTGGTTGTGAAGAATCATCAACTTTTATGAAATATGCCGGTAATGTAGTATTTTCGTAAGGTATCTCTAGAACCTCAAATTTCGGTTGGAATAATTCACCAGCTTTTTGAAAGCATTCACAGCTTTTACTGCTTAATTCTAGGATGCGGGGGTCATCAGGATCCTGATGAATAAAGAATTCAGCAGTACGATAATAGTTACTGGCGCGAAGGTAAGTATCCCGTGCACTTACATTATGACCTTTAGTTAATGATTTTTCAGCTATTTTTTCGGTAAATTGAGCTGTTTTCAACCATTCCCGGTACCAGCTTTCATCATCACCCTCCTTTATCCTATAACCGGTATTGAGACATTCCCCTATATCCGCTCCATTATAAACTGTGTGAGACATTGTCCGCAACATCTCTAAAGAGTATATTGGTTCATTGAATATTATTTTCAATTTGAATAACCCTCCTTAAGCTATTTTTTTTATTTCTTTTCTTATTTTGAATCTTCTTATTTATTATACATCAAAAATATTGTCTAACCAATCATAAATCTTCTGATTAGATAAACTAGTGGCTCCTGCTTGACAATGTTCTTCGGCGGATTCTTCTATAGTAAATAGCATAAATTTTTTAGGCGACTGAAGGGCATCATATAATTTTTTAGGCTGACCTGCAAAGAACTGTTCTTTTTCTGAGTCAATGACTAACATGGGGCACTGTATATTTTTAATACAATCGTTAAGATTGTATTTAAATCCTTTTAAAAATAGTTCATGAGGTGTATCCGCTCCGAACTTCCACAAACTATCCTGTATTGACCAACGAATCTGTGCATCATTTTTCATTAGATCATAAATAGTCTGATCCACCTTTTCTGGACTGTTAACAATCCAATTCAAACCCTGCTCGCGGTTCATTTGCATCTTGGCTAACTGAGGTTCTAAAAAGTCATAGATTCCACCATTAGCTATGCAAGCCTGGATACGATGTTCGAAAGCAACTGCTCTTGGTGCGAGATATCCTCCGAAACTCAGTCCATAAAGAGCAATTCGATCTGGATC
>Ga0181520_10007236_pt1 | contig 16470 bp, 16 predicted proteins | sample PEATcosm2014_Bin_29_FD_132451 | JGI IMG/M metagenome (GOLD analysis project Ga0181520, IMG submission 132451) | Peatland microbial communities from MTU Mesocosm Facility, Houghton, MI, USA - PEATcosm2014_Bin02_30_metaG | ecosystem: Environmental > Terrestrial > Soil > Wetlands > Peat | place... | reverse complement strand
TAACTGGGTGTTATCCTACCCGTTTCCAGTCAGGGAATCAAATCAGGATCACCCCAAAAATCGCACCGTCATACCGCCCTACGACCAGAGTTTCAGGTTAATCCCTCCGTAAAAGGTGCGGCCCGGCAGCGGGTACCCTGCCTGTTCTTCATAACGCCTGTTGGTGACGTCGTTCACTCCGAGATAAGCCTTGGCCATGTGCCACGCATACGATAGTCTTAAATCCCAAAGAACCCTCGAGCCGAGTTTTGTCCCGGTTTCATTATCGCCTTGCCGGCCGTTTGTTTATACCTTGTTGAGCATTTTTTAGTGGAAACCAGACCAAGCTTCCACTAAAAAACTGGTCGCGTGGCAAACCGGATGTTATCGGTGTTACAGCAGGTTTTCCTGCTGAGGGGATACAGTACCTTCAAGAGTTTTGGCAAGGTGGGCAGGGATGGGACGATTCAAGTGCTTGTAGGCGTGTTCGGTTGCCACGCGGCCGCGCGGGGTGCGCGCCAGCAGGCCACACTGGATAAGAAAGGGCTCGTAAACGTCGGTAAGGGTCTCATCGTCTTCCGCGACGGCTACCGCAAGCGTTTCTATGCCGACCGGGCCGCCGCTGAATTTATCGATCAGCGTAGTCAAAAGCCTGCGGTCCATTGTATCAAGCCCTTTTTCATCGACATCAAGAGCGGCAAGGCCTTTGGCGGCGATTTCCAGAGTCAGCTTCCCGCCGCCGGATGTGTCGGCGAAATCGCGCAGGCGCCGCAGCAGGCGGTTGGCGATGCGCGGCGTACCACGGCTGCGCCGGGCGATTTCAAAAAGCCCCGCCTCATCTGCGTTCACGCTCAGAATCCGGCTGGAGCGGCGCAGAATCTGGATCAGCTCATTTTCGTTGTAAAACTCAAGATGGGCAGTGATCCCGAAACGGTCACGCAGCGGACTGGTCAAAAGCCCCGCGCGCGTGGTCGCTCCAACGAGCGTAAAGCGCGGGACCGGGAGATTGATCGTTTTTGCGCTCGGGCCTTCGCCGATAATGATATCGAGCTTGAAATCTTCCATGACGGAATAAAGCGTTTCCTCAACCACGTGATTCAGCCGGTGTATCTCGTCGATAAAAAAGACGTCGCCTTCCTTAAGACTTGTAAGTATTGCGGCCAGATCGCCTTTCCGCTCCAGGACCGGTCCGGAGGTAATACGCAGCCCAACTTCCAGTTCATGGGCGATTATCGTAGCCAGGGTTGTCTTTCCCAGGCCGGGGGGCGAATAAAAAAGGCAGTGATCAAGCGGCTCCTTCCGCCCGCGGGCCGCGCCGATGAAAACCCTCAGGTTGGTTTTCAACCGTTCCTGGCCGACAAACTCGCCCAACGTTTGCGGACGCAGCGACTGCTCTACGCCGTCGTCTTCGCCGACCGCAGGAGTCACAAGAGATGATTTAATTTGCTGGTTTTTCATTTATCCTTTTGATGTCACCCCCGAAATCCGTAATCGGGGGTCCAGTCTTTTCTATAGAAAACTGCTGGATCCCCGCTTACCACATGCGGGGATGACGGCACCTCAACATCACGCGATCTGCTTCAAGGCTTCTTTTACCAGTTCCGTAGTTGAAGCCCCGGAACGGATATCCGCCGGGAGCCGGTCAAGCGCGCTGCGCGCTTCCGTTTCGCGGTATCCAAGTTGAATAAGAGCGGCAAGCGCTTCAGTCACGCCTTCGTTTCCCGGAACTCCCGCCAGCTTTTCCCGGCCGCTTACGCGTAACCCCGCCATGCGTTCCTTAAGAGCCACAACCATTTTATCCGCCGTCTTCTTGGTAAAACCGAATATACTCATCAGCACCCGCGTGTCGGACTCCAGAATTGCCCGGCGGAAATCCGGCATTGCCTTTGCGATCTTATCCAGATAATCCAGCGCCTTTTTCGATCCCGTTCCAGGCACTTCGCGCAGCAGCAGATAAATTTGTTTTTCATCCAGACTTTGAAATCCGTAGAGCGTTATGCCGCCTCCGTACATTGCCATGGATTCCACGATAAAAAGCTGAAGTTCCTCACCCACATCCGGCAGCCGCTCAAAAAACCCCACCGGGGTATGAATCTCATAACCGACGCCCTGGACATCGAGCAGCACTTCGCCCGGAGCCTTATGCGACAGGATACCCCGCAGGCTGCCGATCATTGATTTCCTTCTACGGCCGCCAGAGCCTTTGCCAGTTCCGGCGTTATTTTCTTTGAGGTCTTCAAAAACATATTTGTCTGAAGGTGGCACAATGCCATGGCCAGGGCATCGGCTGCGTCATCCGGCCGCGGAAGCTCTTTCATATTGAACGCGGCTTTCACCATTGATTGGATCTGAATTTTTGACGCGGAGCCAAAACCGGTCGAAGCCATTTTCACCGCGCGGGGGTTATATTCGATCACAGGAATACCCGCTTCCGCGGCGGCGCACAGGATGGCCCCGCGCGCCTGCGCAGTAGCGGCGATACTTTTGGCAAATTTCGCAAAAAACAATTCTTCTATCACCATAACGTCAGGCTGATATTTATAAAACAATTGATTTAGTTCGCAGCGGATTCTTAAAAGCCGGTCAGGAAGAGGCGTATTGGCGGGAGTTACTATGACGCCGAAACCCTTAAGAAGGGGCGGAGAATCCTTCTCGACGACGCCCCACCCGGTAGTCGCCAGGCCCGGGTCGATACCAAGAACGACAATATTACGATGGGAAGATTGAGTGGCTGGAAGATTGGGAGACGCCGCCTTCGATGTTGTCACCCCATCTCCCCCTCTCCCCATCTTCATTTTGACGCACTTTCCATTATTTCCTTGGGAATGTCAAAGTTAGCGTATACGTTTTTGACATCGTCATGTTCTTCCAGGTCATTCATCAAGGACATCATCTGACTGGCGGCAGCGCCGGCCATTTTGACATAAGTCTGCGGGAGCATTGTAATTTCGCTGGTGACCGCGGGGACTTTGTGATCAGCCAGGACCTTTTTAACCTTTTCAAAATCAGATGGAGCCGTGATCACTTCAAAGATTTCGGAATCGTCAGTTTTGACGTCTTCCGCCCCCGCATCCAGAACCCAGCCCAACAGGTCATCTTCCGACACCTTATTTTTCTCAACAGCGAACAGGCCTTTTTGCGAGAACATCCAGTTCACGCAGCCGCTTTCCCCCATATTTCCGCCGTGCTGCGAGAAAATGCGGCGGATTTCCCCCGCCGTCCGGTTTTTATTGTCAGTAGTGACTTCCACGATCAGCGCCACGCCTCCCGGTCCATATCCTTCATACACCATTTCTTCATAGGAAATTCCAGGGATCTCTCCGGTACCGCGCTGGATTGCTTTTTTTATGTTATCGGCGGGCATGTTGGCTTCGCGGGCATCATCCATTGCCTTACGCAGCCTGGGGTTGCTGTCCGGATGCCCCCCGCTCAGACGGGCGGCAATCGTTATTTCCCGGATAATTTTCGTAAAGACCTTGCCGCGTTTCGCGTCCAGAAGGCCTTTTTTATGTTTTATTCCTGCCCAGCGTGAATGTCCAGACATGACAAACTCCTAACCCTCTCTTGTCATTCCCGAGGTAGTAATCGGTCCCAATCCTTTTAAATCTAATGGAAGGGACCGTCCCATGTTCCGGGACGGGAATCCAGCAGTTTTAATAATGTATCCCCGCCTTCGCGGGGATAAGATTGTTTCTTATGAGCTTATCGACAATCTTATTCTAACAGATTTATTTGAGGCCCAGCCGTTGTCTGGCCAGGGCATTATTCGGATCCTGCTCGGAAATCCTGCGCCATAAAGAAACGGCGTCATCCGTGCGTCCCAGGCGGTCGTATGTTATGGCGAGATTCTGGAGAACTGCGGGCGCATTGGGAAAGTTCCTCAAAGCGGATTCAAACTGCTCGGCGGCTTCCGCAAAACGGTTCATGGAGAAATAGCTGTTTCCCAGATAGAGCCGGCCGCGCAGGTTGTTGGGCGAAATCGCCACCACCTTTTGAAGCACGGGAATAGCGGCGTTCCAGTTCCTTGCCTTGATAAATCCTTCCCCTTCAGCGAGGAACCGGTTCAAATGAAGCAACGGATCATCGGCATGATATGGAACCTTCCTGGCGATTATCTCCAGGTTCTTTCGGGCGACCTCAAAATCCGGATCAATCTCAAGAGCCCTGCGGTAAGCGCTGTAAGATTCTTCCCATTTCTGCCGCTGCGTTTCCATGTATCCGAGGTTGTTCCAGAGGTCCTTGTCATCAGGGAAAAAGAGAAGCGCCTGTTTCAAAACCTGCTCAAGCAGATCGCCATATTTGGGTATATCTCTGGTCAGCACTGCGGTCAGGGCGCGATAGGCTTCGTGCGACTCCGGATTTATTCCCAGAGCGATCCTGTAGCTTGCCATGGCTTCGTCAAAGCGCTTCATCTCCATCAGCTCCGTGCCGCGGTTGTAAAAGATTTCGTCATAACCGGGATTGGCGTCGAGCGATCTTTTATACATCGCGAGCGCGAGATCCCGTTCCCCAAGACGCGCATATAGATTCGCAAGTTCATAGTTGTTGTTCACCTCAAGAGGGTGCAGCCTATAGGCACGCTCAAGCGACAGCCTTGCGCCGGTCAGGTCAATGCCGGCCTTAGCCAGGCTAAAACCTTTAAAGAAATTGACCTCTGCCGCCCAGAGCGCGGCGTTGTGAACCATAAAACCGGCAAGAAAAATCATGGCAACAGCCAATACAAAACGGTGAAAAACGGTGAGCTGCTTTCTGACAACTCTGCACGCATCCGGATCAAGCGCGAATGTCGCAGCAACCCAAATCCACAAAAACAACGCCGGCACGGTGAAATGGATGGAAACGTTAAGCAGGTTGTCGACAAGCATTCCGGCTACAGCCCCAATCAGCGCCCAGTGAATGGCGGGCCTTGGGGATCGCTCAGCCAGGGAATAACCCGTCCGAAAATATACAACCCAGATGAGAATGATCAGTCCCAGGCCGAGGGCGCCGATCTGAGACCAGTTTTCAAGAATCTCGTTATGAGTATTATTCGCATGCGTACGATAATTTCTAAAACGGTTGATAAAAAGCTCCGGCCCCTGGTAATACGGGTAAAACAGTTCAAAGCATCCCCACCCTGCCCCCAGGAAAGGATGTTCTTCAACCATATGCCAGGCGGACGTCCAGATCAATAACCTCTGATCCACCGGACCATACGATTCCTTGGCTGTCTTTTCGACTTCGGTCAAACGCTGGATTACCGTGGCGCTGTATAACTGGCCGCCGCCTTTGGGCCAAAAAATCGCCAGCACCACCATTGCGATGAACAACGCGGACAGCAGGTTTTTTGTGGAACGCCCCCATTTTGACGCTGTCGCCGCTATCCATACGATCAACGCCACCGCAAGGCCCGCCCAGGAAGAACGTGTCAGCGTTGCCAGAAGCGCGCCTGTGTCGATCAGAGTCAGAATAAAAAGAATCGCACGCGGCACTCTGGTAAATGCGAATGCCTGATCTGCAACCATTAAAGGGATGACCAGGATTAAGAAGGAAGACAGGAAGTTGGGGTTGCCGAAAGTCGAGACCGGTCTGAATCCATAAGGGTTCATAGCCTGAGGCCAGAACCATTCCGTGCCGAAATACTGCGCCAGAGCGTAGACCGATGCCGCCAGGGAGACGCCGTAAGCGACCAATAAAATAGAACGGAAAAAATCCCAGTCCATAAGCCGCAGAGCCAGGGCATACGCCAGGTAGACGTTTATCACCAGAAAAAGCATGTTCCGGCTTCCTTCGCTGTAAACAGCCGAAAAGAAAATACGGTGCTGGTAAGCGGAAACTCCCCAGGAAACTACAGCCAGAGCGATAAAACACAGCAGCAGGGAATCCAGCGGAGACAAGACCCATGTCCACTCATGTTCCCGCCACATACGGGCCAGCAGGATGAGCCAGGCAAGGGCAATCAACGCGTTAACCAGAACTATCTGAATAAAATAAGGATTGCGGGTCTGATCGGTGAAAAAAAATACCGGGCAGAATCCAATCAGGACGTAAACAAGCTTACGGATGAGAGGCTGGTGACGGAGCTCCATGAAAAATTCGCTGCAAATCCGGATCCTGCGGAGCAATGGCGTAAATTTCGCGCCAGACCGCGGTTATCTCAGCCATGCGGCCTAACCGCATCAGAGACGAGATCAAATTCTTACGGATCTGAACATTTGATTTATCGAAATGGGCTCCCGTGCGATAAGCCCTGGCCGCACCCGCAACATCGCCGCGCATAAAGCGGAGATTGCCGAGATTCATGAACATGCCCCCGGTAAAGTGGCGGTGGTTCTGGCTCCAGTGCTCATGCATCATATCGTTCTGAGGGCTGCCGCAAATTACCGCGCCCAAAGATTCTTTGTAAAGGGCCTCGGAACGGTCATACCATTGATTCGCCTTTGCCGGATTTCCTTCCTGCTTATCAAGATCGGCCAGCTGGATGCAGACCCATGCCCAGCGTTCATAGTTCGGCTCAAAAACCGGATCAATATCGTGATATTTTTGAAAATATGTGGTCGCCTGCAGCCAGTCCTTCCGAACCTGTTCAAGAAGCTTCGGGGCATCCGAGTTGCGTGCCTGATGCGCCGCGTCGTAAGCGCGCTTGTCGTCCAGACCTTTTTTCAGATAAACGAGCCCCGCCTGATGATGCGACTGAACGTAATTAGGCGCGATTGCCCACACATCTTTGTACGCCTCCATTGCCTTGTCAAAATCACCGGCGCCCCACCGGTCGGTATAAACATTCCCCAGAAAATAATAGGCCATGATGTAATTGGAGTTAAGATTCACCACATTTCTGTAGCTTGCTATGGCCATGTCCCAGTTCTGGCCCTTTGAGTAATAAATTCCCCTGTTATGGTAAACATCGGCCATGAAGTAACCCCAGAAAATTTTCAGAGGCCAAAGCATCAATCCAAGCACAAGAAAAGCGGGAAGCGATCTCATGCGGGATATAAGCCTGTAGAGAATCCATAGCGACCCCGCAATTGCTCCGATGAAGGATATCCAGGCGATCACCCACAACAGCAGTTCTCCGGACTGATCCGGCATGTTACCCTGCGAATCAGCAAACTGGCGGAAAATAAACACGGAAAATACTACTATTCCAATACCAAGGAGAATCCGGACGATCATCAGCCACCATGGTTCTCCTGCCGCCGGCTCCGGCTGCGCAGCGGGCTCGGAAGCCGGCATGGGATCATGCACTACCATGGCCCCGATCAGCCCGGCCAGAACCCATAGGAAAATACCCGAGGAAACAAACCGCAGGCTCACGTCCATATAATTATGGACCAGCATTCCCCAGAAAGCGGAAAGAATTCCCAGCATGTAAAAAGCCCGAGGGTCATCCAGCGTCTTCCGCCTGCCAGAGCTGGGATCACGAATGGAAATCCCTTCCGTAAACTGGCGCAGCGCACGGACACCTAGCAGCGAAAACGTTAAAATCATCCAGATAAAAATGCCGAAACCTACCAGGCCTTCATCCTGGAAAACCTCCCAATATTCGTCCTCGGCATGATCAGTCTCTGTGTTATGTTTTCCTTCGATGTGAAAAATCTGCGGCCGGCGGAACGCAGGATAAATAATCCGGAAACTGCCGACTCCATTTCCCCACACCGGATGCATAAGCCCCATTTCCCAGGTAGAAACCCAGGTGCAGATACGAAAACGAAGCGAATCTACACGGCGGGCGGAATAGACCCCTACCCCAACACCACAAAGAATGAGCATCAACAGCATCGCCCGGCGCACCATGCGCCGCAAACGTTCGGACTGGAACCGGGAAAAATATACGAGAACCAGCACCATAAAAAGGACAAAACTGGCGGTGTATCCAACCCACGCGCCTTTTGATTCCGTACTCATAGCGCAGAGGGTAATCAGGAAGAATAAAAGCCCCGCATAAGAAAAGTGGAATGCAGCCCAAAGGCTGAAGGCTATAAACAAAACTGTGAAAAAGGTGGAATCCCAGGACGCCAGATGAACCATCTGCAGCAGGGACTCCGACTGCCACAGGACGGCTGCGACCAGTATTGACGCCAGAGAAAACAACATCACGCTGATAGGACTTCCCTGGTGACGCTTCAGAATCAGCGCCATTACTATGGGCGTAACGATTACCAGGAAATTTCCAAAAAAGTTAGGGTTTCCAAAAGTCGAAAACACGCGGGGGCCGAAAGCCTGCCGCCAGACAAACGGGTCAACACCCGAGGTCCCCATGAAAAACTTTGTGTCAATAAATTGAACGATCCCATACCCGACGCAAAGAATCGTGGCGGCGACGAGAAAACCGTGGAACCGCTTCAGCCGCTGAAGAGTATTAATGGTGCATAAGGCTATGAGAGCGAAATTAATATAGAAAACCCGGCGGAGGCATTCATCAAGCAATCCCCCGTGATAAGCCGCATGGAAAAATGAAAGAAGGCCGGAAACAAGAGAAGCGATGAAGGGCAAGGCCACCGGCCAATATTTTCGCATTGACCATTCCCCTTCGCTTAACATGCCGGCATACCACACCGCCATGACGAAAGTTCCGGCCATCTGAACGATAGTGATCTTTACCTGCGCGGAATCGTATGTGTGCAGATAAAACGCGGCCGATGTCAGGAAATACAAAAACGGCAGAGCATAACTCAGAAAACGGCTGGATAAACGTGCGGTAGACTGATCCATATCAATTCATCAAGTAAGGTTTATCGTGCTTAAATCTGTAGTTGACTGTCAAGCTGTGCGTCATTCCCAGATCACCCAACGGAACAAAGGCATACTCAAAAGACCATTTCGTCCAGCGAATTCCGAATCCTGTTGAAAAACCGGAGAGACTTCCGTAATCCTGCTTCGTAAATTCATAACGGTAGCCCAGGCGGATGGAAAATATTTTTACCGGAGTTACCTCTGCGCCGAAATCGAGTTCGCCGCTCGAATCCTGCCGCTTAACGAAATCCCCGCTGACGAACCACTGCGCAAAAGGCTGGCCGGATAATCCCAGACGCAGAGACCAGGGCAGCTGAACATAAGCGTCGCTGAATCTGCCGGCAAATCCAAGGTTTTGAACTACGGCAGCCGCGTTCCAGAGACGGTCACCCTCACCCTGATAAATAAGTCCGGCATCGGCAATCCCGCCGCTGGAACTGGCATCGTACAGTGATTCCCTTATCATCTTCAAATTCCCCCCGACATAGAAGCCGTCGGCGACAGGACCGGCTAAGCCTAATCCGAGCAACATATCGTAAGTGGAAAAGGAATCACCTTGAACAAACCCATCGCCTGTCGACTGAAGGGTGGCTACGGTACTGTCTATATTCCCTACCCGCAGATAATTTGCCAGTATTCCCCAGCTGATCCCGTTATCCCTCTTGGCCTCGCCGTAAGCCAGACCTTCCTCCGTGACATCATTGATGTAATTCAAATGCTGAAAAGACACCTGCGAAACGATTAAGGTGGCAAGCGAAGCGGGATTATAAGGGAGGGCTTCAATATCATTCGGCACGGAAGAAAATGCGTTGCCCATAGCGGCCGCGCGCGCTCCCGTCGGCAATTCCAGAAACGTGAAGCCCGCGGTCCCACTATAGCTTCCGGCGAAAAGAGGAGAGGTGCTCCCGATAACGGCTATGGCGAGCCAGCTACGATGATTAAAAAATCGAGTCACATTCTCACAACTATAGATGTATACCAGACCCTTTTCCTTAATGCAATAGGCTACCAAAAACAAAAGCCGGGGATGGGACTCGAACCCACGACCACCTGTTTACGAAACAGGTGCTCTACCAACTGAGCTACCCCGGCGTAAAATTCGTTCGGATTGAATTTACGATGGAATTTGATACACCAGCGACAGACATTCGGCATAACCAGTTCATCTGGTTTCTTGCCGCTGATCAACGGCTCTAAGAACCTGACCAACACCTCACTAAGTGGCACGTAACGGCTGCGTCCCGTCTTCGAATGAGCGGTGAACAGTCTTCGTGCGGTTATTGAAACATCTGCAACTCGAAGGTTCATGATCTCGCCCAATCTCATTCCGGTCAACAGGGCTACCACATAATAAGGCCACAAGACAGTATCCCGCGCCAGGATCGGCGTTAGGATTTTCTCTTCATAGGGATAAAAGAATCGTACCCTTCCCCTTGGCACCTGCTTCATCGGCAAGTCACAGGCCGGACTGTCACCCCGGTACTTATTGGCCTTCCGAAACCAATTAAAGATCGACTTCGTGAGCGCAAGGTAGTGATTCAGAGTCACATCACCGACCCGTCGTTCGGATTTGATCCAGTGCAGACAAGCCTCAACATTTTGAGCCGTTATAGTTCGGATCGACTTATCCTTAAAGAACTGAACCGGAATCGCGACGTGGCAAACATTATTTTTCCAGGTCCGCTTGTGCTTTTTAGAGTTTTCAAGGAACTCATTCCCTACTTCACGAAAAGTTAAATCTCGAATCGCCTGTTCAGGATACAAACCGATTTGGGCTGCCCTATCGCGAGCCTGCCGCTCGGCTTCCTTAGCCTGGGCAGCGACGCGATAACCGCCGCAGAAATAACTTTTCCCCTTTCGGGTGAAGCGGAAGAACCATTTCTTCGTGCGTGGATCAAGTCGTATAGGCATTTTGCCTCCTATCCGCTCGAAACCCGCTGCGCTTTCCGATGCATGCCATTATAGAAAAGAATTTTGTTCTTCGCCTCGGACGGAGTGGTCCAATTCCATTCGATCGAAATGCCAAAGACGTCCAACTTTGTAAGCAGGAATTTTCTTATCTTCTGCCCAGACATAAATGGTCTTGGGGCTTAAACCAAGATAATTAGCTGGAAACTCTTCGGTCCCATTGCATGTGAAGTAACTATCGCGACCCAATTCTGAAATTAAAAACAATTATACGGAAGGGCGGTGATCCGGTCGTTTAAGGCCTGTGGTCTGCCGCATCGGCAAATGAGGTATCCCTGCGCAGCCTGCCGGGGATGTTCCTGCAGGAAGGTCATAAGATGGCGAGCGTCCGATAGACTGGGATTCCCTGTCCACTTGACCTCGATCGGCGTCAGCATGAGATCACGCTCGATGATGAAATCAACCTCGGCTCCGCCTTTGGTCCTCAGATAATGCAGTTTTCCCGAACCAAGGTACTGCAGCCGCTTCCAGAGCTCAATACCGACAAACTGCTCAAAGACGGATCCTGGATTGGCAAGAACCGTCGATTCATTCACCGCAAGTTCCGCCGCCGCATGCCGAACGCCAAGATCGAAAAAGAAGAACCGCTCAGTCGACAGAACGCTCTTGCGCGGGCTCCCGGAAAACGCCGTCACCCGAAAACCGAGAAACATGTCTTCGAGCAATTGATAATAACTCTTAACCGTGGGCAGGCTCACGCCGGCTTCTTTAGAGACAGCCGCGTAATTGATGAGCTGCCCGGACTCCGAAGCCGCCAGCTTTAGAAAGCGCGCGAATGCACCCCAGTCCTTGACCAGCGCCTCACGCCGAAGTTCTTCCTCAAGATAAACGTAACAGTAGGTTCGTAAAAGATCCGCGCGCAAATCCGGCGGCGCGATGGCCAAGCCGGGAAGTTCGCCAAACGCCATACGCTCGACTAAATCCACAGGAGGCCACCAGGATTCTTTCACACTGGCTTTTGCCTGGATCGCAGGAAAAGGTAAAGGAGATCGCCCTGCGGCGTCCGATGCGGACAGTCCCGGGAATGGCCGCTCAGCCAGGGTCAGAGGATAGAGATGATGAACAATCGCCCGTCCCGGGAGAAGATTGGCGCCTGTCAGACGAAGTTTACGCGCGGAGCTGCCGCAGAGGATAAATCGCCAGCGGGATTTGTCTGAATCGTAGAGATGCTGTACGGAATCAAAGAGAGCCGGAACGTTCTGCGCTTCATCGATCACGACAATGCAGGGTTCGGACTTTGTTGGCAGCGAACGGCATTCGGCAATTAAGCGCTCCGGATGGCGGAGGTATTCTGACCGCTGGCCCGGATCGGAAAAATCCAGGCGGATAACGGCGTTTGGAACAAGCTTAGACAAAAGCGTGGATTTACCCGTCTGCCGCGCACCAAAAATGATATGGACATAGGGAGACTCCAGTTTCTTAGCCCAAGTCTGTTCAACAAGTCGACTATACATATATATACATTTATAATAGTTGAGCCATAATAAAGTCAATAGTTCGAATCAAATCATCCAAAATGTTACCGAACGATAGATCGTCAACTCATTCAAAATGTTCATTCAAAATGTTACCGAAGCCCCAGCCTGGGGCCATGATTTTTTTGCCCTGGTTGGACCGACTTCTATGGGTCCTCTTTTTTGGGTTACAGTTTGGGCGGTAGTTTTCCCCGGGAAGAGCGGATATAAACGTCAGGAGATTTATTGGATGGTAATGTGCGGAAGGGTGCAGGTAGGGGCCCGAAATTTATTGAGTTTTGAAGCGCTCAGTCTGCTGGAGAATTCCCCCGAGCGTCGCTTCGTAAAGATCGGAAGGAAAACCTTTGGGAAGGCGGAGGCCTGAGGTTCGAAGTACATCGACCCGAGCCAGGAGGTCGTCCAGAATCCTCTGCATCACCCGGGAGTCAAAAGCGCAGCGTTTGGCCGTTTCAAACCAGTGCCGACGCTGAATGCTGCGCATATCGTAATGGCGTGAATCGCCGATGGCCATGGCAAATTTGACTTGTTTCCAAGGAATCTCGTTTTTTCGAACCGCAGGCCAGACGGTGAGAATATCGTAGAGCGGCGCAAGTCGAAAGCCGGTTCGGGTCAGATGAATGCTGAAGTTTTTGGCGTGTCCATCGATGGCTCCCAGGAGGAAATACACCAGCTGCGCCCGCATGAGAGTCGAGCGGTCCTCTTCCCTATGGTCGGATCCATCCAGAAAACGCATCAGGACACGGAGCCCCGGCCCTCCGTGCGATTCGTACTTGCGGGCGGAGGGGACCCTCAGAGCCTGGCAAAGGTCTTCCTGTACGATGCGATGCAGCCGCTTTCGGTTCGATGACCACCGCCGGTCAAAACGCTCGACAACCAGGCTCGGAACAGAATGAAACGTGTGCATCTGTGCGCTGGCTACGGAAAGCCCCAGCGCTCTGGTCAGCGCCAGGCAAAGCCATTCGTTGGCAACGCTCGATGTAAGATCCACCCCATTGGGAAGTTTTCCAATCGGCGGTTTGAAGATATGAGTCGTCGGAGTCGAGCCTTCAGGAATGGCCCATTGGTTTTCGAGTTTCAGGAAGGCCGTTTTGTGCTGCGCTCCCGCAATGGAAATTCGGAATGGTTCTTCCTCCGATCCCTGGGGGAGGACCACGAGCCCCTGGAGGATGGCGGCGATGCGTTTGGCGCCGATCGGTTGACCCGAAACGGGTTTCCGAGCAGGAGGCGGATCTCCCTCCGGAATGAGCTGAAGCGCTCCAATGCAGTCGCGGCCGATCACCCGCAGGAGCTCAAACACCGACGCATCGGCGGCACCGGTGGTCTGCGCGATCCTTCTCCGGATATCCGCCGTATCCGGAAGCAAATTGTCAAAAAATGCCAACGGCCTGTCATCCCCGTAGCGTTCTTCGCGCAGCGGAAGACTGAGCGAGATGGGGATGGCCTGTGGCCTTGATAACCAATCTTCGTGGTAAGTAAAAATAAGCCGGCCTGACGCCTCCCGTTCGAGGGTTCCCACGCGGGAAGCGTTCATAAAGACCTGGAGGTGGCGGGCCGAGCGGGGACGGCTCATCGGGGCGGATGGCTCCGGCCGGATGCCAGGCGCTGGCGAACCGAAAGCTCCAGATCCAGCGCAGCCAGAAGACGAAAGATCGTCCCCAGCCGAACCCCTTCCGCGCCATTTTCAATGGCGGACAGGTTTTCCTGCTTGACCCCCGAGCGGCGCCCCAACTCCTCCTGAGACCACCCGAACAGTTTTCGGCGCCGCCGCAGGGACTCTCCGATTTGAGCCACCGTACGTGCGGTGATTAAAAAGTTCTTCATGGAGGGAGTCTATCCCTTTTATGGGATAAAGTCAATATATCCTTTTAATGGGATAAATTTTCCCAACGGGGCTGAGCTAACCAGCTAATTTCTGCTGCAAGTTGACCTTGGTGGGATCGAGCCCGAATGGATTTACGAAGGAAGGCCTCCCCGCGGGGGAAAAACCTGCAGGCAATTTTCACCGCAACCAAAAAGCTTAAAAAGTTAAAATAAACTCATGCGATTTATTAAATTTCTGCCTGTGGCGTTCCTTTGCGTCGGTTGCGTCCGGGCAGAAATCACCCGCAGCGATGTTGCTCCTGTTCGAGGGCCATTTCGGCACATTCTTGCTTGTTCATTGTCACCTGATCCTGTTCAGGCCAGCCGTATCGAGTCGACGATGGCAAACCTGCTTCAGCGGCATCATGTCGAAACCTGGGCCTGCTCATCTCTTGGCAGCCATTCTAAACAGGTTATAGAAAATTTCATTTATAAAGAGGGAATCGACGCTGTACTCGTTTTCCAAAAAGGAAATCTCAGCGCCATTGCCGGGATTTCCCCTCAAACACTTCAGAATCTGGATCAGTTTCTGGCGGCTTATGAAACCGTTCCCCAAACCTTTTCAGGCGATGCTCCCACCATGGCGCAAGCCTCTACCGTAGGGAAGGAGGAATTAGTTTCCGGAACGGTAAAGCTGATTGAAACTCATGGAAAGCAAACAGCGGTCTGGTCATCCAGCGGAAATGTTCAGGCGGGTACCGCTACCACGGTTAATGAATTTGTAGAAGCAGGAGCTGCACGCATTGAAGAAGAACTCCTTTCTAACCGGCTCATTCCTGAATGAGCGCGCCATTAATCGAATTCCGGAATATCAGCGTGCAGCGCGGCAGCGTCATGGCGCTAGACTCGATCAACCTGTCCATCGCAGCCGATGAACATATAGCCATTCTCGGTCCCAATGGTTCCGGAAAATCCACACTGATCAAAACCATTGACCGGGAACTATATCCGAGTCTTAAACCGGATTCATCGCTCCGTATCATGGGAGAAGACATCTGGAACGTTTTTGAACTCCGCCGGTGGCTGGGCATCGTCTCGAACGACCTGCTGGAAAACTGCACGCGGGAAATCACCGCCAGGGAAGTGGTGCTGTCCGGATTTTTCAGCAGTATCGGGTTATGGCCGAACGAAAACGTGACTCCTTTCATGGAAGAAAAAGTCAGAGAAATCATGCTGGAACTGGACATCGCAGCAACATCGGACCGGTGGATGACGCATTTGTCCTCTGGTGAAAGGCGTCGGGCCATTATAGGTCGTGCGCTTGTACATTCGCCCAAAGCGCTTTTGCTGGATGAGCCAACGAACAGCCTTGATTTTGCGGCCGTTGATGAACTGCGCACGCTTCTGCGACGGATGGCCGAAGGACGCGGCATAGTAATGGTGACGCATCAGCTGCATGACATCATCCCGGAAATTTCGCGCGTAGTTTTTCTGAAAAAAGGAAAAATCGCGGCAGACGGGCCGAAAGAAAGACTTCTAACCAGCAGTAATCTCTCCCATCTTCTGGAACGTTCCGTTCGCGTAGTTTGCGAGGATGGTTATTACAATTTCGTCTGAGTGTTTTCCAACAACAGCAAGACCGCAACCCGGCGATTGATGGATCTTCCTTCGGGAGAACGGTTGGACGCGATGGGTCTTTGCGAACCGTAACCAACCGCCTTAATGCGTTCCGGCGCTACGCCGAACCGGTCGATTAACAGGCCGCGAACCAATTCCGCGCGGTTCTGTGAATGAATCAGGTTATTCTCGGATGAGCCGCTGTCATCGGCATATCCTTCGACCAAAGCGAAAAGACCGGGGTTTTGCTTCATGCGTTCCGCAACATCGACAAGAACTGCGCTTTGATCAGAAGAAATGCCTGCACAGCCGGGGTCAAAGTGTATTTTCAGAGTTTCATAATAATTGGCGACCACATGATTTAAGCCCGGGAACTCAATCACCAATGTTCCGGATGCCGCGGCAGATACCGGTTCCGTGGGAACAACAGGGATTACCGCAGTGGAAACAGTCACCGAAGGCTCAGCTGCCTGCGTCGAAGGACTCGAGACGCTGACCGCCGGAACAACCGCGGCAGATACCGGCTCCGTGGGAACAACAGGGATTACCGCAGTGGAAACAGTCACCAAAGGCTCAGTTGCCTGCGTCGAAGGGCTCGAAACGCTGACTGCCGGAACAACCGCGGCAGATACCGGGACTGTGGGAACGGCAGCGGTTGTTGCCGAGGAAATGCCCGCTGAAGCCTCAACAACCGGCGCCTCATATGATGAAGATCCTGAAACTTCAGGCTCCGTAGAGACAGCCTCCTCGAAGGCCATTCCTTCGATAATCTTGGGAGCTTTCTTTGGAGTGGACTTGCCGCCGAACTGCGCCATCAGCGAAAATTCATGCACTCCCGCTGTCCCTTCAATAGCGCCCAGAGGCATCATAAAACCGTAGTCGATCTGAAACCACGACCACCGATAGGAAAACCCGG
>Ga0181520_10007235_pt1 | contig 16471 bp, 14 predicted proteins | sample PEATcosm2014_Bin_29_FD_132451 | JGI IMG/M metagenome (GOLD analysis project Ga0181520, IMG submission 132451) | Peatland microbial communities from MTU Mesocosm Facility, Houghton, MI, USA - PEATcosm2014_Bin02_30_metaG | ecosystem: Environmental > Terrestrial > Soil > Wetlands > Peat | place... | reverse complement strand
GTAGTGGGCCAGCTTCTTCTTGGCATTCGGGTCGTCGGCGGGCAGATCCTTGGCCAGCTCGTCCTTGATCGCCTTCACCAGCTCCTGGCTCTCCAGCTTCTCATGAATCTTGGTGTCCAGCGCATCCTTGAGCTTGTCGCTCGCCTTGGCGCTCAGTTCGTCGAAGTAGGCCTGATCGAACTCCGGCGCAACAAAGGCGCGTTTTGTCTTGCCGGCCAGCTTCACCAGCTCGTCGATGCCAGCGCAGATCTTCTTGATCTCCTCGTGGCCGAATTCGATGGCCGCCAGAATCGTCTCTTCCGACTCTTCCTTGGCGCCCGACTCGATCATCACAATGCCGTCCTTGTGGCCGACGACCATGATGTTGACGGTGGTTTCGTTGCGCTCGTTGTAGGTGGGATTGATGACGAACTCGCCATTCACGCGGCCCACGCGCACTGCGCCAACCGTGGCGCTGAAGGGAATGTCAGAGAGAGCCACGGCGGCGGCGGCGGCGTTGATGGCCACCACGTCCGGATCGTTCTCCTTGTCGGCCGAGAAGACCAGCGCAATCAACTGCGTCTCATTGCGGAAGCCGTCAGGGAACAACGGGCCCAGCGGGCGATCAATCTGGCGGCAGGTCAGGATTTCCTTCTCGCTGGGACGGCCTTCGCGCTTGATGAAGCCGCCGGGAATGCGTCCGCCGGCGTAGGTGTACTCGCGGTAATCCACGGTAAGGGGGAAAAAGTCGATGCCTTCGCGGGCTTCAGTTGAGGCAACAGCAGTGGCTAGAACCACGGTCTCGCCCGTGGTCACCAGTGCGGCGCCTGAGGCCTGCTTGGCCATGCGTCCGGTCTCGAAGACCAACCGCTTGCCACCGGCAAGCTCGACGGCTACTTCATGCTTGGACATAGAAATCCTCTTTTCTTTTTTTCGCTTGGGAAACTTGTGGGGGGAATGCGCCGGAAGGGGTGACGAGGCAGGCTTTAAGTATCTCCACAAAACTGGGCGCCCCATCTCCCGATTCTGGGAGATGGGATACAAAGGAGCTTGCGCGCCTGCAGGGAAGGTGACGCTTAAGCCCATAGCTACGCGTCGTCCCTGGCTGCGGGTCGTCTTCGCCAGGTACACCACGGCCCCTGGTCCTGTGGGGAACGGGGGCCGTGACCAAGGATCGGTCTGGGCGCTTCCGAGGCAATACTGGGTTCAAGGTAGGCTTTCTGGGTAGCCAGTGGCTACTTGCGAATCCCGAGTTTGCCGATGACGTCGCGATAGCGATCAGCATCATGCGTCTTCAGGTAATCCAGAAGGCGGCGGCGCTTGCTGACCAACTGCAAAAGGCCCCGCCGGGAAGCGTGGTCCTTTTTGTGCGTCTTGAAATGTTCGGTCAGTTCGCTAATGCGCGCACTCAGAATCGCAATCTGAACCTCGGGCGAGCCGGTGTCCGTATCGTGGGTGCGGAAGCTTTCAATCAGGGTTGTTTTCTTAGCAGTCGCCAGCACGGCGTGTGTTACTCCTCTTGTCTTCTCAGATCCACTCTTCAGTGTCTACTTTAGAGATTACCACGAATGAGCGCCTCGCGTCATGCTGTTGAGAATCTTGAATCTGTCGGCGGTTCGCACCTACCCAGCGCGCGCCAAATCGGATGAGCCGGTCATTGCTCCGTAGCTGAAAGGAGCACGCCTTGTTCCATTTGCGGCAGGCCAGACAGTGAGAGAGGACGGGTTGAATCCGAATTCCTGCGAAAAGAATCCAATCTCTGCCAGGCTATCAAAGGGTTATGGCATTTTAACTTTCGCTTCAAGTTGTCTTGTATGAGGGGCGAAGTGCGAAGATTGAGCCAATGGAGAAGGCGATCATATGGATCGGTTAATGGCAGGATACAAAAAATTCCTCACACAAGTCTTTCCCGGCAGAAAAAACCAATTTCATTTACTGGCCGAATCTCAGGCGCCGGAGGTTCTGCTGATCACTTGTTCAGACTCGCGCGTGGTGCCGGACCTGATCCTCGGCACAGGCCCCGGCGACCTGTTTATCACTCGCAACGCCGGCAATGTGGTACCCATCTCCGGCAACGATGTGGACGGCTGCACGGCGACCATCGAGTACGCCGTCGAGGTGCTCAAAGTGAAGTATGCCATCCTCTGCGGCCACTCCGACTGCGGCGCACTGAAGGCCGCGCTGAACCGCAAGGACTTGGAGAGCCTGCCCAAGGCCAGCCGCTGGCTCAGCCACGTCGAGGGAGCCTTTACGCATCGCCAGCCGCTCGACCCCATCGACGGCGAGCACGCCGATCTGGCCTCGCTGATTCGCGGCAATGTGGTGGCCCAGCTCTTCAACCTGCGCGCCCAGCCCTCGGTGGCGCGGGCCATCGTTGAGAAGCGTCTGACCGTCTGCGGCTGGTACTACGACATTCTCACCGGCCGCATCGAGCAATACGACGAGCAAGAGCGGCGCTTCCTGCCGCTGTTGGGTTAATTAGTGCACGGCATTCTTGGAAGAACGACCAGAATCGTGAGTGACTCAGTTTGTAGGCGAGTTGAATTACCTGCGCAGCCCAACTCGTTGTATCGCGTTTGGTCGGAATGTGCCGCCGCCAACTCGCTCACTTGCCTGTTTCCGCGTGTGCGCCGCGTGGCAACACTGGCCCACTTTCGACCACGAGCTGACAGCTGTTGCAAGAGCCGCCGGAGATATTCTCGTTCTAGCGGTGAAATGCTCTCAAAATTGTGGCCACCTGCCAAATTAAAATCTTTCCCCGCCTTGTTATTGAGTCGCCACTACGACCGCGCTAGTCCAAGACTCATACGTACCGCTGGGCATGGGCAACAGCGTGGCTTCGCCCGCGTTCACCCAGTATGCGGCGGTTTGGCCTACGCCGTCGGGGTCATCGATCAACGATCCCACCGTATACAAATCACTGCCAGAAAGCGCGATCCCGCCGGCCCAAGAAGTGGCGTTAGATTCATTCATATCGCTGGGCAAGGGCAACGTGGTGGGCGTACCGTTTTCCCAGTACGCGGCGGCGACGCTGCCGGGGCCGGTCTGCCCGCTCCCCGCCACATACACATCGCTGCCCGATACCGTGATCCCGCTAGCTGCATATTCGTCGTATACCATGCCGGCGGGAATGGGCAACGTGGTGGCCGCGCCGTTATTGACCCAGTAAATGCCAGTCTCGAGGTCCGCGTCAGAGTCCGTAGTACTTGTTTACGGGTATTGATTCCGGCGTAACAATCACGTTAACACCCTTTCCAAAAATAAGTTGTGCCAGAAAATCGATGATTAGAAGGTTTGCAAACCGTTAGCCACTCTTTTCACGGGTTGGGAGAGGATCACCCTCGAGGACTATCTTACGTGTGCCCAATCACACAAATGGTTTCTCTGAAACGATTCAGTATTAGGAAGTCGGCTATCCCCAATTGATTCGACATATCACTCCGCATTTGCTTAATGCGCACCGGGCTGCGGAGTGGTGGAATTATTGAAGATCCAGGCGGCTCCGGCGCGAAAGAGAGCAGCCGTTCTTCCCGCACGTTATGCGATTGGTCACTATGATTGCATCGCGGCCAACTTGAATCTGAAAAGCTACTGCTGCCCAAGGATGACCGGCAGGCCATCTTTGCCGCCGATGATCACAACTTTCGCGTTGGGCGAGTTAGCCAGCTTCTCTGTCGCCTCAATGCCCTTCCACTTGAGCAGCGGCTCGGTGATGCCTTTGGTGACAATATTCTGAAAGTCCTGTATGCCCTGGGCCTCGATTGCCTTGCGCTGCGCTTCTTTGCGCTCTTTGTCGAGGGTGAAATCCATCTGCTGCGCCTGTTGCTGAGCAGTCATCTTTTGTTCAATGGCCATAAGCAATTGGGCGGAAGGCTTGACTTCACGGATAAAAACCTGCTGAATGACGACGCCCGCGCCGGAAAATCCAGCATACTGGCGGAGAATCTCATTGATGGATGCATTCATCCTGGTGCGAATCTTCTCCGCCATCTCCGCGCGCTTGGAGGAATAAGCCTCTTCAAAGGTATATTGCGAGGTGCTGTCAGGAACAGCGGAGCGCGCGGCGGAGCGGACAATATTATCCGCGTAGTCAGTTCCCAGATGGCGATAGACCCATGGTGCATCCGCCTCCACAAGCTTATAGACGATGCTGACATTCAGCGTCAGGACTACGCCGTCAGAGGATTGCGCAAAGATCGAGTCATCTCCCTTGACTTGCCCTTCATTTTCCGCGGAGACCATTGTGTAAGTCTGACTGCGGACAGACATCTCTTTCACGGTCGCAAACGGATTGATGGGATGCAGCCCTTCGGGAATGAAATAAGGTTGCACACTGCCGTAGATGACCGGTACGCCCACCTGCCCCGCGCTGACAGAGGTCAGGCATGACGCAATAATCAACAGAATTCCGGCGGCTGCCGAGGCAAATGAAACCATGTTCAGCGAGCGCGCCGGCAGATCCGGATAAACACCGGGAATGGCGTCTTTCTTGAGGAAACCGCCATGGTGTTCGGATTCGAGAGTGGCAAGCCCTGCGGGAGTTTTCTTCAAGCGATGGGCCGCATAACCGGTGACGATGGCAAATAGCAGCAAGAGAGATCCAACGATGAACATACGAGGAGCTGGCCTTTCAGAGGATGAAAGATTTTTGCAAACCCAGAATACTCCTTGCAAGCCATCCGGCAATAGAAAAATCGCATCCGCATGATTGCGGGTAGTGAGGCAGCAGAGTAATCGAGTTTCCTGGTTCTCAAATCGTCAACCCGCTGCGCAGGCCTGCCGGGGTGGCCAGGCCCCAAGCCATGGCCGGAGTGTTGTGCGCCAAGCCGAAGCGGCCATCGGGACCGAGCAGAATGATGCCGCCGTGTCCGCCGAGTCGGTCATAAAGATAAGCGATGGCTTGCTGCGCGGCGGTCTCCGGAGCCGTGCCCGCGGCGACGCGGTCGGTGGCCCACTTGCCCAGAACCAGCTTCATGATCGGCTCGCCCCAGCCGGTGAGCGAGACGGCGGCGGAGAGATTGTCAGCGTAGCAGCCGCAGCCGATCAGCGATGAGTCGCCCACGCGGCCTGGAGTTTTGTTCAGCGTGCCGCCGGTCGAAGTGCCCGCGGCCAGGTTGCCGCGCGCATCAAGGGCGACAGCACCGACAGTATCGTGAGAATTCAGATGCGCGGCAAAGGCCGTCTCGGGACCTTTGTCGTCGTGCAGGACGGGATGCAGTGGGCCTTCCGGGCCGGAAAATGTTTCGTCAGTCAACCCGGCTGCCTCGCGCGCCTGCGCCTGGGCAAGCCGCTCCCGCTCGCGGTCAAGAACCAACTCGGAATTCTCGATGAGCGCCATGCCTTGGGCATGGGCAAAGTTCTCCGCGCCGGGGCCGACAAAGTAGACGTGCGGGCTGCGCTCAAGCACCAGCCGCGCGGCTTGAATGGGGTTGCGAAGGCGCTCTACACAGGCCACGCCGCCCGCCTTCATGCGTTCGCCATCCATCAGCAGCGCGTCGAGCTGCACGCGTCCGTCGGAGGTGAGAAAGCTGCCGCGCCCAGCGTCGAAGGTTGGGTCGTCCTCCAAGACTGTGACCGCCGCTTCCACTGCGTCCAGCGCCGATCCGCCGCGCGCGAGAATTGCGTAGCCAGCTTCGAGCGCCGCACGGACGCCACGCTGATGGTCTGCCGCCGCATCAGCGGGAATCGCCCATGCACCGCCGTGGATGAGAAGAGTTGGAGTGTGAGTGGAAGGAGCCGTCATCCGATTATGGTAGTGCATCTTTGCAAACGGCGTCTGCGGCCTGCTTGATAATCTCCTCAACGGCCAGCCGCTCGCCCGGCTTCAGGTAGCCCTTGCGCCGGAACCAATCTTCCATCGCTGGTTGCAAGCGCTCAAGCGGGACGCGCGTGCCGGCTTCGAGCAGGCCATCCGCAACAGGCAGCGTGTCGTCAAAGACCGGATCGTTGGTAAAGTTGCGCATGGCAAAGTTGTCGATCCAGCCGACAGGGCATTTGTGGATCGAGCCGTCTGTGTCGATGCGTTGTATCGAGAGCCTGCGCGCAAACATATCCTCACTGTAGAGCAATTGGATGGACCGCGGGAAGAGACAGGCGTGGACGAGGACGTCCACGCAACAGCCGGTCTGGAGACCGGCGCTACAGTCAAGAGACGGATGCTGCTGTCTGGAGACTCTATTTCAACTACTTCTTTTCCACCACGCTGCCCTCTTTGCCCTGCTCGGCCACCGCGTGAAAGCGCTGGAAGCCGTAGTCGCGCACGGTGAAGTGCTGGCGAATTCCCTTGACCAGAAAGAGGCGCATCGCTACGGTTCCCTCGGCGCTGGTGGGGAACCAGATCTCGCCATTCACCGGCGCTTGGTCGAAGTGAAAGTTGGAGCCTTTTTCGATATTGGCGACCAGGCCTCCGGCCACATGAAAGTTGTCGTTGAAGCTCACGTCCAGATGAACCACCTCGCGGTCGGCCTCATCCACCCACAGCGCTCCCTGCAGCTTTTTGGAGACATCCTCGGCCATGCCGTGCGTCTTGGCGTCTTTGCGTCCGACAAAATCAAAGACGATGGTTGACCGTCCGCGAAAGACTTCCCGCCGCGGATTGCGCACATCCATTACATCCAGAACATCGCGCAGCGTAATCTCATCTTTCGCATCCTTTTCTTTTTCCTTTTCGGTCTCCGGCTGCTGCGCCTTTTCCACTGCCTTGGTAAGGCGCTCACTCTCCTTTTTCTGCTCGGTGTCGTCCAGCGGCTTGCCGTCCTTCTTCACCAGCCGCCACATTCCGTGACCGTTGACGAAAAAAATCTCCACCTCGCGCGTCTCCGTTTTGGTCACGTGATTTTTAGCGTCGATATCTTCGGTGGTTTGCGATTCAGTGTAGGTGTAATTCTCGCGCACTTTGTCGAGTTTCTTTTGATGCTCGTTGACCTCTTTCATCAGTTGATGAATATCGGGCAGCGGCTTCTCTGCGGCCTGTTGCGCCGAAGCGGAGAGCGAGGAAAGCAGAAGTAGAACGGCAAGCGGGGAGTTGCGCAGAGCGTGCATGAAGAGATGCCCTCTCAGAAAAATTGATTCAGGTACGCTGCGGCGGATATAGATGCAGCCCACTCTTTCCGAGCTTCTGAAAGCCTTTACGCAACCTTAAATTGAAAAGTTCCAGACTCATTCGGCATCAGGAGCAACGACCTGCACATATGCCTGAGAGCACCACTTTTTTCTTTGACCTGATTCTTTGAAAAAAGTTGCGGCTTTACTCGTTCACTTGTCAAATAGGAAAGCAGATCCATCGACAACGGATGTTACGCGGTCTTGATTTGCGCGGGATTCCTGGAGGCTGAATGCAGGGCCTGCGAAAATCGACGGAAATCGGCTCATTTCCGGCAAATAAACAATGTTTTTTTTGGCCAAATATGGGCAAAAATCGGGGTTTTATTTTGCTTGTCCGTCAACCTATCTAAAGACTATCTCATTGAATTTAATGGTTTTACGCGCAAACAAATGAGCAATAGCCGCGCTCCACAGCTGGGGGGGAGTGTGCTTTTCACCCTCGAAGCAGCCCCTTTCGAGAGGAATTTGCCCCTCGGCTGCCGGCTCTTGTGCGGGCGAGGAAGCCCGCACGAGAGAGGTCTGGAGACCGGCGCACCAGGTTGTTTCAACCATCCGTATTCAGGATAACCGGCAGCCGGTAAATTATCAGCAAAGAGAAATCCAGCGATCTGCCTGTCGATTTGGGGCTTCTTCGAGAAGGAACTAAGAGCGATTGTCCGGTGCTGCGAGCCGCACTTCAAGGCATCCGGTTCGGCCGGGAGCCCGACCCATTTCGCGCCTTTTGCGAAACAGGTTGGGCGCCACAAATCTTCATCAGCACAATTAGCGGTAAGACGAATCAGTTCTTTCCTTCAGTCTGCGTCTTCACGATGAACGCCGCCACGCGGTCATGCAACTGCTTCAAGCTCTCGTCGCGCACGTAGACCATGTGGCCGGACTCATACCAGTCGTACTCGATGTTCTTGGCTAAAGACTGCGGAATCGGCAGGTGCTTCTCTTCGTACTGCGCGGCGAAGAACGGCGTTGCCAGATCGTAGTAGCCGCCGTTGACCATGATCTTCAGCCGGGGATTGGTCTTGAGCGCCTCGGCCAGGTCCGGCGCCACATTGGTGCTGACCGGGTTGCCATTGTGCTTGAAGTCCCATTGCGCGCCGTCGAAGAGCGCGTGGTCCAGATAAGTCTGGCCCTCGCCGTATTTCAGCTCGCGGCGCACGTAGTCGTTGAAGAGCGATACATAGGCCGACGAGATCGCCGAGCTCTGCGGATCGTACTCGGCGTACTCGCTGAGCGGATTCAAGTTTGGCCCGCTGTAACGCGTGTCCAGGCGGCCGGTGGTCAAATCCTGATCGTCCTGCAAAGTTTTTTCAAACTCGCCGCCATTCACCCGCAGATTGGCCTTGAGCAGGTAGGCAACCGGCAGGCCGATGTATTCATGCAGCTTCTCCGCGACAGACTGCTTCTCCTCCGCTCCCAAGTCCGTGCCCAATGCCAGCGCGTGCGAGTAGGGGCCCATGGCGAACTCTTCCACATCTTTCAGGAACGGCTCCAGCGCCGCCGGCTGTTGCGGCAGCTTTTTGTGGTACCAGGCCGTGGCAGCATAGGTGGGCAGCGCCAGTACGTAGGGCAAATCCACGCCCGGATTACCGCTCGGTACGTCAATGTCCGTGGTGAAGTTGAAGATCTGCGAGAGCAGAATCACGCCATTCAGATCAATGCTCTTCTGGTTTTCCAGAATGTCGGCCAGCACCGCCGAGCGCGTTGTCCCATAGCTCTCGCCAAAGATGTACTTGGGCGAGTTATAGCGGTTGTACTTGGCCAGAAAGCGCTGAATGAAGCGGGCAAAGGCGTTGGCGTCCTCATCCACGCCCCAGAAGGCCTTTTGCGCATCCTTGCCAATGAGCCGCCCAAAGCCCGTTCCCGGCATATCGATAAAGACCAGATCGCTTGTGTCGAGCAGCGAGTAAGCGTTGTCCACCAGTTTGTAAGGCGCGGCGGGCAGATGCTGGTCACCCATGGTTACCACATGCTTGGGGCCGAGCGAACCCATGTGCAGCCAAACGGAGGCGCTGCCCGGTCCGCCGTTGTAGAAAAAAGTCACCGGCCGATCTTCGGCCTTGGCGTCCTTTTTGAGATAAGCCACGTAAAAGATGCGTGCGGTCGGAGCGGCGTCTTTGGGTTCCTTGGGCTCATCAAGCGCAAGCTGGCTGCCGGGCAGCGGCTTGCCGTCCAGGCCAAGCTGCGCATCTTGCGTGTCGGTTGCGCCCACCGTGATGGTTCCGGCAATGGCGGTGTAGGCGATCTTCTGTCCGCCCACCTCGACCATGCCTTGCGTTGTGACTTCAGTTGGCGGGGCTTTCTCGGCGGATTTGTCGGCAGCGGTTTTGTCGGCAGCGGATTTGTCGGCGCCAGCCTTCTCGGCGGGCTTATCGTCTTCGGCGCGGATCAGCGCGGGCGCAAGCAGGAGCATAGCCGTCAGCAAAGCGGCGAAAACACGGGGAATGCGATTCATTCAGGTTCTCCAGGTCAGGTGAATTGTTCAATAGGCAGTATATAACTTGCAGTAAAACGTCCGGCAGCGCTTCTCATTCAGCATTTGGTGGCGAGGATGTGCCCCTGCTGGGCGTAATCCAGCAGTTTTCCGTCGCGGGTGATGAGACGGAAGCCATAGAGGCGCGCCGTAGCTGCGATGATTTGATCGGCGGGATCGTTGGGCGGCATTCCGGGTAATTGAGTTGAATCAATTAACACTTTTGGCGAAAGATCGGCTAATCGTACTCCGGGCATGGATAGCAAAGTTGTAAACCATTCCTCCGGGGGAAGAGTCAGAGGCAGCCCTTTTTTTACAACCAATGTACCGATTTCCCAGGCGGAGAATGGTGATACATAAACTCCAAGATTCCTTGTTCTGGCATCCTCAATCATGGCGAGACTTACGTCAGAGAGCGGGGCGCCCCCCATCAACCAGAGTGCCGCGCAGGTGTCGAGTAGCACCGGTTGAGAAGGATTCATTTCAGTTCCTATTCTTCTTGCAGCACATCCCAAACCACGCCCGCGGGTTCGGTCAAGTCAATATCGGGAGGAAAGGTCACTGTTCCGCGCATCGCTCCCCAAAGCTCGAAATCGTCCTTTGTTTCCTCATGAATGGGGACAACGGCGGCCACCGGGCGATTGTGCTTGAGCAGGACGATGCGGCCGGTTTTTCCCTGAGCCACATCGTCGATCATCCCAAGACATTGCGACTTGAATGCGGTAACGCCGATCGATGTGCTGTTCGACAATGCTGTTGGCATCACACTCTCCAATATGGTCCATAATAAATGGTCCATACAAAAGATACAACTTCAATTCCAAATTTTCTTGAAAAATACCGCAATCCCACGCCCAATTCAAACTCCCGTAACAATTCCGGCGGAGAATGGTAGACAGCAGAATTTCTGCAAGGGAGAGCTTTGTGAAGAAGACGTTGGTTGTCATTGGATTGCTGGTTGCCGCGATGAGCGCGGCGCAGGCGCAGAAGTTGACCGGGGCGGGCGCAACCTTCCCTTACCCCATCTATTCCAAGTGGTTCAGCGAGTACAGCGCGGCACACCCCGGCGTGGAGATCAACTACCAGTCCATCGGCTCCGGCGGCGGCATCCGGCAGATGGTTGCCGGCCTGGTGGACTTCGGCGCCACCGACGCTCCCGCCACGGATGAGCAACTGGCCCCTGCCAAAACCAAACTGATTCACATTCCTACGGTGATGGGCGCGGTGGTGCCGATCTTCAACGTTCCCGGCGTTAACGACATCCGCTTCAGCCCCGAAACACTGGCCGGCATCTACCTGAACAAGATCAACAATTGGAGCGACCCGCGCATCGCCAAGGACAATCCAGGCGTCAATTTGCCCAACCTCAAGATCATCGTTGTGCATCGCGCCGACGGCAGCGGAACTACATACATCTTTACGGATTACCTGAGCAAGATCAGCCCGGAGTTGGCCAGCGGACCCGGAAGAGGCGCTTCACCCAGTTGGCCGACAGGCGTCGCCGGCAAGGGGAATGAGGGCGTGGCAGGCTATGTGCGTCAGCTCTCCGGCTCCATCGGCTACGTCGAACTGATCTACGCACTGCAAAACAAGATCAGTTATGGTTCCATCCAGAACTATGCCGGCAACTTCGTCCAGGCCTCCATCGAAGGCGTCACCGCCGCCGCCGCCAGCATCAAGCAGTTCCCCGACGACTATCGCGTCTCGATCACAGACGCGCCCGGCAAGGACGCTTACCCGATCTCCAGCTTCACCTGGCTATTGGTCCCGGTCAAGTCCGCTGACCCGGCCAAAGGCAAGGTGATCAAGGATCTGCTGAGCTGGATCGTCAAATCCGGCGAAGATGAAGCCGCTGGCCTCTCCTATGCGCCGCTGCCCAAAAATGTTCGGGAAAAGGAACTCAAGAGCATCTATTCGCTCCAATAGTTTTATTCAATGGAATCGTTGATTGAACCTTCCATGCTCCATCCCTGGTGTACTTTTTACACCAGGGATGGAGCCAATTTTTGTGCCCTGGAAAGAAACTATCGTAAACCAAGAGGTAAAAGCGGCAGCCGGTCAACCACACCAACGAGCAAAGACCGCTCGCCGGGAACCCCGGCCAGGAGGCAGGCGCAACTGTTTCATGCAGTGTGGGCGGGCGAGAGAGACTCTATTTCTAAGCTTGCTGAGCCGGCAGCTCCAACATGAATTCCATTTCATCGGACAAACTGCACTCCGGCTGCTTGAGCAGAAAATCATGGATTGGATGGGCTGTCGGGCGTCCCAGCAGGTAGCCCTGCACTTCGTTGACGCCAAGCGACTGGACCAGGGCCAACTGTTCCTGCTTCTCGACGCCCTCGACAATCACCCGCATTCCAACATTGTGGGCCAGCGCCACCAGGGTGCGAATCATCGATTCATTCTTTGGATCCTGCTCCAGGTTCATCACAAAGGAGCGGTCGATCTTGAGAGCGTCAAAGCGCATGGACGGCAGGTAACTCAGATTGGAATAGCCGGTTCCGAAGTCGTCGATCGCCAGGCTGATGCCGAGACTGCGGAAGCGGCTGATGACCTCCGTTGCTGTCGATGCGCCGCTCATCATCACGGACTCAGTCAGCTCCAGTTGCAGCAACTCCGGCTTGAGACCGCTGGCCTCAAGTATGCTGACCACCTCTTCCACAAAGCCCTTGCGTCTGAACTGAATCGTCGAGACATTCACGGCAACTTGAATCGGATACGGCATGATGCGCTGCCAGCGCACCGCCTCGGCGCAGGCCTGCTCCATGACGAAGGAGCCAATGGCCACAATCAATCCGCTGTCTTCGGCAATGGGAATGAACTTGTCGGGCGGAATTCGTCCCAGTGTCGGATGCGTCCAGCGCGCCAGAGCTTCAAAGCGAACCAGGCGGTTGCTGTTCAGCTCAAACTCCGGCTGGAAGTTGAGGAAGATTTCATCCCGTTGAATCGCCCCGCGCAGTTGGTTTTCAATCGTGAGGCGCTCATGAATTGCCGAGCCGATCTCCGGCGTGTAATGCATCACCCGGTTTTTGCCATCGCGCTTGGCGATGTACATGGCGCTGTCGGCCTCCCGGAGCAGTTCCTCGGCGCTGCCGGCGAACTCAGGAAAGACAGAGATGCCGATGCTGGCGCCAATGGCCAGCTCATGGCCCTCCACATGAAAGGGATTTCCGATTGCCAGCAGCAGGTCTTCGGCCACCCGTGCCGCGTCATCCCTGGCGTGCAGCTTGTCCAGGATCACCACAAACTCATCGCCGCCGAGGCGCGCCAGAAAGTCCTCTTCGCGGATGCGCGCGTGCAGCCGTTGCGCCAATTGAATCAGCACATCATCGCCGATCGAATGCCCCAGGCTGTCATTGACCAATTTGAAGCCATCCAAATCAATGTAGAGCAGTGCAAACATCTTGCCCACTTCACGAGATTTGACCATGTGCGAAGCAAGCCGTTCGGAGAGCAGCCGGCGATTGGGCAGGCCTGTCAGCGGGTCGTTCAGCGCATCATGCATCGCCGCATCGCGCGCCTTTTGCAATTCAGCCTGATTCTGCCGCAATTGGGTAATGTCGATGGCGGTGGTCTCATAAAGGATGCCCTCCGGCGTCTCCACGGGCGTGATATTGGTCAGCAGATGAACCATGACGCGATCGCGCCGCCGAAGGCTGGCTTCCAGATTGCTCACCGCTTCCTGGCTCAATGTGGCGCTGAGCTTTTCGCGTTGCGCGGAATCCACTTCAAAATCCCAATACGACTGCCCGATCAGCTCCTCGCAGCTTGAGAATCCCAGCATCTTCACAAAAGCCATATTGCAATCGACAATCGCCCCGTCCGGACGCCACAGAAAAACCGCCGCCAGATTGCGCTCAAAGAGCCGCCTGTGCTTGGTCTCCAGTTGCAACTCGTTTTCCAGCCGCGCGCGGATAATGTCGGTCTGCTTGCGCACCGTCCGGCTCAGCGTTCGCACCCAAAGAAGCGGCGCCGCCACGCAGGCAAAAACCAATCCCAGCAGGATGAGGCCGCGACGCAGCGTCAGCCAGCTATTGCCGCTAATCACCGCAATGTCGGCTGGCGAAGTAATCATCACCATCAGCGAATCCGGCCACTGGGAGTTGCCTTGGCGCACCACCGCCACGCCGGTCAGCTCAAGAAAAGAGTTCTGTGCAAGCACCACTGTTTGCCGCGCCGCATCGTTCTGCAATAGCGTCGCTGTGAATCGCTGATTGCCGTCCGCCAGTTGGTAAACCACTCCCGTGTTATTCACACTCTGGCTGATCAACTGGGCCTTCAGGTGCACCAAATGTTCGTTCAGCTTGCGTTTGATGACCTCGGAGGCGGATAACTTCAATGGCGTGATCTCGACCGCATCGGCCACGCTCGCAATCGGACGCGCCGTGGTATCGGAAACCGTCAGGCCATACTCGCCGTAGCCTGGAAAACCTGTAATATCGACTGTCCTGCCGGTGCGAACCTCTAGCGGCCTTTCCGACGCGGCAAAGATTCCTCCCGTTCCGTCCTGCACAAATAATCCCTGAGGAGAGGCCCAGGTCACCAGCCCGCGCAGATGAACCGGGCGAACAAATCGCTGGTTGATACTGGCGGATGTAAGGCTGCCGATGGACGCCAAAGGGAATGAGAATGGATCTGCGGAGAGTGGGGCCTCCAATGTGATGTCGCTCAGATTGTTGACAAAGATCAGGACTCCGACACGTTTGTTAGTCTTGTCCAGATGCGCGCCGCAGACGCCTTTGACGCGCACCAGCGAGCCAACCAGACGCTCCGCGGCGGGATTGTCCTGCTCAGGAACAACCATCCATCCGATCGTCTTTCCATCTACGATGCGGAAGCAGACCCTTGTCCAGCTCTCGTAGCACGGTCGCAGAATTCCCTCGGTGACCACCCAGTGGCTGTCCGCCGTGCCCGCATCCAAATCTGCCAGAACCTTTGGCTCCGGGACCGGGGCCGGCCCACTGCTCATCACAAGCACCTTGGCATGCGCCACAATCGGTCCCACATCGCCTGGAGCCGTGACTCCATTTACGCGGACCATTGTTCCCAATGGATACTTGATGGGGCTGCCATGCATGTTGATGTAGGTTGAGCCGCTCGCATCCTGAATAAAAAGAAGGCCCCACTCCGGATCGGAGTAGGTCACCGATCCGGTAAATTCAACCGGATAAGCATTGACGGCCTCTGCGTTCTTCATCTCGGCAATCTCTTGCACCGATCTCAGAACACGATGTGGACCGTCTTCGCTCCTTAATTGCGATGGAAGGGACAATGAGACGAGCAGAAGCAAGACAAGCCAATAACCCCCGCGAGCGCGCCCTATGACCATCATGCCTGTCCAGCCATCAAGCTTGCCTCGCAATATGGATCCCAGCATTTCTTCCAAGCCTCCGGCAGCGCCAAGGACCAGACTCCAGGTCATGCCTGAGTCCATCATCGTCTAAAAATGGTAAATCATGAATTGAATTTATATTTACCGGGCAATCATTTTTTAGCGCGCGGTGGCTCAACGGGCAAGATGCTGATCAATCAAGCGGTCTACCAGCACTGTCAGAAGCTCGCCGGTGCGCGGCAGGATAAAGGCCATGGCCGCTTCATCCCAGTCCAGTTTGAAGCTGGTTGAGAGCGCTGAAATCCAGATCTGCCGCACCGGCGCATTCGGCGTAATTACGAATGTGCCCTCCGGCTCCTCGAAGGCGACCTTCAAAACACTGTTCTGCTCGTCCACTTCAAAACCGCCCGCGTCTTCCTCCCGCTTGATCAGATGTTGCATCAGCGAGTCAAGAGCGGCTTCGGCTACGCGGCGAAACTCCAATTCATCCTGCATACTGACAGTCTACAACTCCATCGAAAGCTCTCCTCGGTTCCATCGGCCAGGAATCGAATAAAAAACTTTGCAAATCTCCTAAACTTCTGCCGAAGCCTGCCGATAAGCCTCAGTACGGGCAGTATTCGGAGAGAGAATCACCCGACGGAGTGTCCCGAATCCAGACAGCGGGCTACCGGAAAGATTAAGAGCTGTGGAAATGATCGGGATTCGCCGGCACAAGACTTCAAGATGGGAGAAACGAAGATGGAAATCGCCCCGGTTGCCAGTGTTCGCCTCGCCCCCATGTTGCGCACCAGAGACACCGACCTCGGTCTGACCGACATTTATGAGGTCGAGCGCTCCACCCGCTCGGGTGACGAAACCTACACACCGCACAACTCCAAAGCCGCCTCCGGCTTTGAAGACGACGTCTTCGGCGAATCGGAAGACGAGGAGAACGGCTCCCATCGCGGCGAAAGCGGCCAAATCAAAATCAACTACTTCGTCTAAAGATTTTCATCTGCGACCCAAAGCGTCCATTTGCAGCGCCGGTCTCCAGACCGGCTGTAGCTTGGGGCTGCCGGCTTACGCTTGTTTCGCTGTAGCCACATTTCCCGCCATGGCTGTCTGGAAGTACCGCGCAAAGTTCCCAAACTATATTCAAACGCGCTTGCAATCGAAGTTTGTTGGTGTTAACTTACTAACCAGTTAGTTAAAAAATAATGGCGTCCCCAACTCCAACCCGCTCCCAGGCTGAACGCGCCGATCACACGCGCGCCTGTATCCTCGATGCCGCGATCCGTGAATTCAGCGAGAACGGTCTGGCAGGCGCCCGCACGGAACAGATTGCCGAGGAAGCCGGCGTCAATAAAGCGTTGCTTTACTACTACTTCAAAGGCAAGGATGACCTCTATGCGGCAGCGCTCGAGCAGGTGATTGATAGCGTCCGCGCAGAGAGCGCCAGCGTTCTGGAGACGAATGTTTCGACAGGAGAGCGCTTTGTGCAGATCGTGCTGGGAAACTTTGACCGCTCCCACTCTCACCCCGCATTGCGCAGCATGATTCAGCAGGAGATGGTTCGCCTGCACCAGGGCGAAGAGAATCGCATTGGG
>Ga0181520_10007233_pt1 | contig 16472 bp, 12 predicted proteins | sample PEATcosm2014_Bin_29_FD_132451 | JGI IMG/M metagenome (GOLD analysis project Ga0181520, IMG submission 132451) | Peatland microbial communities from MTU Mesocosm Facility, Houghton, MI, USA - PEATcosm2014_Bin02_30_metaG | ecosystem: Environmental > Terrestrial > Soil > Wetlands > Peat | place... | reverse complement strand
TCGAAGCGCCCTTCGTCCGCGCCGTTTTGAGCGATGGCGCGATCGTTCCGGCGGCGCGCGCGTTCCAGGCACACAGCGAGCGAAGGCAGCAGAAGCAGGGTCAGATCCGGCTGAAGGTCGCCGCAGATGAGCCGGTGCAACTCGAGTACAGCAGGTGAGCCAATCTCGCGGCCACCGCCCTGATAGGCCTCCGTCGAGTCGGTGAACCGGTCACAAAGCACAATCTTGCCTGCTGCGAGCGACGGTTCAATCACCTCCGCAATGCACTGCGCGCGGTCGGCGAACATCAACGCCATCTCCGCCATAGGCGCGATGGGCGTTGCGCCGGAATCAAGTATCAACGCGCGGATGCGATCGCCGGTCGCCGTTCCTCCGGGCTGTCGCGTGACCACAGGGTTCAAACCGCGCTTCTGCATCCACGCGGCCAGGCGCTTGATCTGCGTGGTTTTGCCGGAGCCATCGAGGCCTTCGAGCGTAATGAACTGTCCGCGCGGCATGGCGAGAGTCTACCAGGGATGGAAAGCAACCAACGCGTCAATTTACGGAATTGGAGGACAGTCTACGCGATTTGGCGGAAGACTTTTCGGAGGCTTGGGGATTCCGCTGCCTGCGCCGTTTCATACGGCGATAGTGCCCGCATCTGATCGGTGGATCGGCGCGCATTCCCACCACGATGGATTATGCGGTACGCGTGACGCAGAAAGAGAATCCCAACTTCGCATTCGATATCGGTATCGGGCACGTTGCCGGGACAATTGGGCAAACTCCAGTTCTTGTCGGAGGTGTCCCGGGGGCTGTTATCCCGGTAAACCTTGAAGCGGACCACGTCTTCGGGATGGGTCTGAGTTTGCGGTATTAGAGTCTTTCGAAAAAGAATCGTCGTTCTCGTTCGGGCCTGATCGAGCGTTATTCGAATGCCCCTCTAACCAGAGATGGACTATCCGCGCCGCAGTACCAAGCGAATCCAAAGTAACGACTTTCGTGGCAACTTCTCATGGCAACCAGGGTTCAAATTAGAGTAGTCTGACCGCGCGACGTTGTGCATAACTTGATCGATTTGCCCCTATCTGCTGCGAAGAAAGTCCGCAAGCAAGAAAGGGCCACGAAGCAACCAGGAGGTTTTTCCATGCGATTTTTCCGCTCTGCGCGTTGGATTTTGACGACGCTTCTGCTCTCTCTCGTTCCGACATCCTCGCATGCCGGTGTCTTTATCAGTGTCGGATTTGCACCACCGGTTCTACCGGTCTACGTGCAACCGGTGTGTCCTGAACCGGGCCTGATGTGGACTCCGGGCTACTGGGCCTATGGGGACGACGGCTATTACTGGGTCCCGGGTGCATGGGTTCCCGCTCCTTATGAGGGCGCTCTGTGGACTCCCGGTTACTGGGGCTGGTCGGGCGGCCTTTACGTGTTTCATGGCGGCTATTGGGGTCCCCACGTTGGCTACTACGGCGGCGTGAACTATGGCTTCGGTTACATGGGCGTCGGTTTTGCGGGTGGCGCGTGGCGCGGCGGAGTGTTCGCGTATAACAGTGCGGTCATGCACGTAGGCGTTGGCGGCGGATGGGGCAGCCGCGTCTATGTCGACCGGACGATCGTCGAGCGTACCACCATCATCAACAATAACCACGTGGCTTATGCCGGCGGTCCCGGCGGCATCAATCATCCTCCGACGGTCGAGGAGCGCGCCGCGATGAACGAGCATCACCTGGCGCCGACATCGTTCCAGACGCAACACATGAACTCGGCCATGCACGACCACAATTCGTATGCCAAATTCAATGGCGGCCATCCGCAGAATGCGGCGGTTTCCAGGCCGCTCGGGGCAGAGAACCACGCGGCGCCCTCGTTCAACAACCACGGGGCGACTCCGGGCAACAATCATGTGGGAGAATCGCAATCGTTCCGGCCGCAAGCAACCCATGGTGGGTCGAGTCCGTCCTACGGATCGCAGAGCCACCAACCGACGCCGCAATCGCGTCCGGCTCCGCAACAGAGGAACGAATCGCGGCCAGCAGCGCAATCTAGGCCACAGCATGAGTCAAAGCCAAAAGGGAAGTAAGGCTTTCGGAAGAATTCGAAGCTGGCAGGCGTGAATTTCCAAAGGGGTCCACGGTTCGCCGTGGGCCCTTTCGCGTCCGGAGGGGTCAGGTCGAAGCGGGCTCCATGCCTGCGATCTCCACTTCAATTCCGCCGTAGTCAGGATGGTCGTTTTCGCGAATGCGATAGGCAAGATCGATGCGGCTGCCTTCGTGTAGGCTCAGTTCCGCAGCCCGAAAGGCCATATCCCAACCAACGGCGCGAATCGCGCCAAAGCTTACCCCCCGGCCCGCAGAGTGGCTCGATCCTTGCGCCAGATCCAGCCGAACATGGCGTTCTTTCATTACGCGGAGCGGAGCCATCAGATGAGCATTGCGAGCCACAAAGACAGGCTCGGGATTGCCGTGACCCAAAGGCTCAAGCTTACGCAGCCAACCCGCCAGCACCGGCGTAATGCGATCGAGCGGTAGCTCGGCGTGTATGTGAAGTAATCGTTCCGGCTCGCGGGCCGCCAGCTTCTCGATCGCATAACAGCGCAGTCGTTGTTTCAACTCCGGCAGTGCTGCGGCGGGCAGAGCGAATCCAACCGCGAAAGCATGGCCGCCAAATCGCGTGAAGAGATCGGCGCAGGTTTCAATTGCTTCGAGCAAAGGAAATCCATCGACCGAGCGACCCGAACCATGCGCCACGCCGTCTTCCACGCAAATCACGATTGCGGGTTTGGCGGTGCGCTCGACAACGCGCGAAGCGAGAATGCCGATGACGCCGCGATGCCATCCATCGCCATCGAGCACCAGGAGCCGCTCGGCCGCAAGCTCAGCTTCGCTGGCAAGCCGTGCCTCGATGGTTTTCAGCACGAAGGCTTCCGTATCGCGCCGTTCGCGATTCAGGCGTTCGAGTTTCGCGGCTAGTTCTTGCGCGCGGCCCAAATCGCGTGTTGTAAAAAGCTCGATGACCTCGGAGGCCACATCCATGCGGCCCGCGGCGTTGATGCGCGGCGCCAGGCGAAAGGCGACATCGAAGCCCGTGAGCTGCTTTGCCGTAGGGTCAAGCTGTGCCGCGGCGAAGAGCGCCCGGAGACCGACGCCCATCGGCCGCCGCAATTCGCGCAGACCCAATGCAGCAATGGTCCGATTCTCGCCCCGCAGCGGCACAGCGTCTGCAATCGTCGCGATGGCTGCCATCTTGAGAAAACTGGGCAGTGTCTTCTCGCGGGTGCGAATGGGGTCGTACCGATCGAGCAGCGCTTGCGCCAGCTTGAGTGCGATGGCTGCACCACACAACGATTTTTCGGGGTAGCCGCATCCCGGCTGGTTGGGGTTGAGAATCGCCAGAGCTTGCGGCAAGGCATCGTGCGCATCCGGCAAATGGTGATCCGTGATGATGAGGTCCATGCCGAGCCGTTGCGCAGTTTCCGCTTCGGCAAAAGCGCGCATCCCCGTGTCGACTGTGATGACCAGGCGCACGCCCTCGGCATAGGCCGTCTCAAGAACGCTCGATTGCATTCCGTATCCCTCGCGGATGCGATGCGGCACATGAAACCGAACGACCCCTCCGAGCATTTCAATTGCCGTCTTTAGCAGCACCACGGCTGTTGTGCCGTCCACGTCGTAATCGCCGTAGAGCAGCACAGGCTCGCGACTGGCAATGGCCCGCTCAAGCCGCCCAACGGCTGCGGCCATGCCCAGCATCAGCAGCGGATCGTGCAAATGCGCGGCTTCCGGATTCAAAAACGCGAACGCTTCGTTGGGCTGCGCGATGCCGCGCGAGACAAGCAGCTCGGCGAGTACGTGCGGCAGCCTTGCTGCTTTGGCCAGCGCGTCAGCTTCGTTGGGGTGGGGTGGATCGATGATCCATCGCTGGCGAGGTCCGCGGCGCGCCACATCTGCGCTGCTCGGCGGTATGCTGGCGGTGCTCACCCGCTCTACTCGTCCTCGTCGTCGTGATCGTGACCGTGTTCGTCAATCACGATGTCCTGAAAATTCTCGATGTCTTCGAGGAGGGACTGAAATCGTTCGTACCATTCGGTAGTTGTTTCGTGCAGAAACGCCATGCCTTGATACACAAATCCGAGCTGTATATAACCCACCATGCCGGAATACTTGCGCAACCACTGCGCCTCCACCAGTTCCGTTGCTTCTTCATCGGGGAAGTTCATCTCCCCCGCTTCTTCAATTAGCGATTCCAGTTCTTCGCGTTCCAGCGCCATCTCGCTGAAGGTGATGAACGGCGCGCCGACATGCTTGGCCATCTCGACGAAATCTTTCCAAGCATCGGGATTGCCTTCGCTCTCCCACAAGATGGACGGAATGTCCTCGGTGACGTAGCCGGGCAAGCGTCGCAAGCCGTGCCCTTCGATAAAGGCCACCATGTCGTCTTTCAGAGCTAACAGATTTTCCGAACTCATAGTCAAGCACTCATTCTCTCAGATACGGGCGGGTCATTCTGTTCAATTGTGGAAAGAGCGCCGGAGGTTTTGCAAATGCGGCAGAAGCCTTACTCTGTAGAGAGCCAACTTCAGGAGGATCGTCGCTTGCCGGTATTCGAGCATCACGTCTTTGTCTGTCATAACATGCGTCCGGAAGGCGCACCGCGTCCATCGTGCACAAGCGACGGCAAGAGTGAACTGCACGCTCAGTTGCAGCAGGTGGCCAAGGCCGCAGGGCTGGGCGCAAGCGTGCGCATCAACAAGTCGGGCTGCCTCGATCAGTGTGAACATGGTCCTACGGTGGTGGTTTATCCCGAAGCTGTCTGGTACGGCAATGTGCAGCCGGAGGATGCGGCGGAAATTGTAAATGAGCATCTTACCGGCGGGCGTCCCGTCGAGCGGTTGCGAATCGCCGACGGGTGCCTCAACACAAAAACCTGCCCGCACCGCAGTTGACAGCAGCGGCCGAGAGTGTCCAAATCCGAGACGCTGGACCGGCGTGTCAATCCCGCGCGCCGAAACGGTTTTTCTCGTTTGCCGCTTTTTCGCTAATCATTGCATCGCTGTCCGCCGATAAGCAAAGCGCGGAGAACTGCGATGAAACGTGCAATCTGCTTGTTGATGCTCGTGTCCTTGCTTGGTTGTGCCAGTCCTTCCTGGGCCGCGCCGCCAGAGTGTGGAGCGCCAATGGCCTCCGGCGTCTCCTTCGTCCACTTCAACCTCGGCGTAGCGTCCACTCTTCCGGCAGGCTCAACAATTCTCTGTAAGGGCGAGCTTGTGCCTGCCGCGAACCAATTCAATGGCGGTGCGAGCCGGTTTCGTCCCACGCCTCTCGCATCGGCCACCGGCAGGACTGTACTGCGCGGCTCGATGGCGGAGTGCGCTCTCGAGATACCATTTTCCTGGACGGGGAATGGCGGGCAGACCGACGTTGCGGTGCGTTATGAAATCGATGCTCTCACACGTCCCGGCGTGCTTCCTGTGGTTCTACAGCGGGGAGTCGAACCTGCATTTCTTCTAGCCCCATCGCCGATTGCAGGTGTCGTGCGCCTTGGGTTCAACTCAGTTCGCTGAGCACCGGCGTCGCGCACTTCGGCTCAGTCGCCAAGAACCCGTCGTGCACTGCGTTCCGCTCCGCGGCCAGGGTGTACACTCACTGGCCCAATGCGCTATTCTCATAGCTTAGCCCATGATTTTTTCGCGTGAATACATTGGGTATCTGGCCCGCCGCACGGTCAAGCACCTCATCGACGCCAAAATGATCTCCACCAGCAATTTGAAGGGGACGGAGGCGCGCGTCACCGTTGGCCTGATTGAGGAGCTTTCGCTCGAAGACCGCATCAACGAGGAAGTGCGCGTCATTCTCGACGCTTACTCCGACGAGATGCGCAAGAGCGGCGCCCAATACGCCGAGATGTTCAAGAAGGTGAAGACCGAGCTTGCGAAAAAATACAAGGCGGTGCTATGAGGATCAGCCGCGACAAGCTCAACAAGCTGGCCCACACCGTGGCCGACACTCTGGCCGAGATCGATGAAGTCGGGTTCAACGAGGACAGGAACACCATCCGCCAGGAAGCGCGTAAGGCTCTCGAGACGCTGCTGAACCAGGAAGCGGGAATCGACACGGCAGCCCGGCTCAAAATTGCATCGCAGCGCAAAATCATCCTTGAGGGGTCCCAGGAGTGGGACATTCTCTACCGCAAGTACTACAACGACGAGGTCCGCAAGCTGGGGATTTAGGCTCTAACGAGTCCGCTGCATCTTTGGCAGCCCATCGGAATTTTGTTACATTAGGCAAGGGCCCGCATGGGCCTTCCCCTCTCAATGTGGCGCTATCGTCTAGGGGTTAGGACGTGAGATTCTCAATCTTAAAACACGGGTTCGATTCCCGTTAGCGCTACCAATCAGCATCCGTGAAGGCCCGCTATGACAGCGGGCTTTTTCTTTGGTTAGAGCTTATCGAACAAGAAGAAGTGAGCTTCCCTTCTCGAGTCCCTTCGATCTAGGTGCTTGTCAGGCAGATTGCTACATAGCTAAAATGCGGCATGGCCTCAGAGACGAAGCTTTCGCACACCGCGGCGATGATCCTGCAGGCGATCGACACGGGGTGCGTTTACGGATTCAGCATCATGGAGATGACGGGGTTGCCCAGCGGCACTGTATATCCCGCGATGCGACGCTTGGAGCGCGACGAACTTATTAGCTCGCGTTGGGAGCGGCAATCCATCGCCGATGCGGAGCAGAGACCGGCGCGCAAATACTACAAACTGACTGCGGCGGGCCGAGTGACGCTTGAAGCGTCGCGAAAACGATATCCATTGCTCGAACGCATGATTCCGTCTCCAGAGGGCCGGTCCGTATGAGACCGGCATTGGGGTTGGCACTCGGCGGGATGAACAGAGGCATCCTGCGCTGCGCATCCTTGCTGGTGCCGCACTCGGAGCGTGCCGATTGGCGCCGAGAATGGACCGCAGAGCTATGGCACATCCGACTAGCGTGCCAACCCCGCGGCGGGTCGAGCTGGAGGGCTGAGCGAGCGGCGACCGCCTTTTGCCTTGGAGCTTTTCAGGATGCGCTCTGCGTCAGGGGCATACGCCGCCAGAACTGGGAGATCGCACCGGCGCAGCATGGCTCTGCCGGAGAGTGCCTTTTCTGGCTTGCCTGCCTGCTTGCACTAAGTTGCATCGTCGCGTGCGTCCTGCCCGGCGTCTACGTAGAGAACCATCCATCGCACTACCAAATCAACCCTGGGCTCGTTCTGCTGCAGAGGGATCTTTTTAACGACAGTTCCGCGGCGACGATTACCGGCCAACAGTTTCTCGATCTCAAAGCATCGCGGCAAAGAAGCATCGACGGGCTGGCGTTTTATCGAATGACGAGAGAGTCTTTGTCGCCAGGATTTCACGCCAAACCGAAGTGGGCTGTAGCTCACGCGAGTTTCAACCTGTTTGCTCTGCTGGGAGTGCCTGAATCTTTTGCGGGGTTATCGAGCGAGACCTCTGGCGGTCTGCCGCCTGTCGTCCTGAGCGACGAGTTATGGAAGCGGGAGTTCGGTGGGAGTCCGAAGATCATAGGCGGCATAGTGCGCATTGGACGGACCGCGGCAAGAGTCGTCGGTGTGTTGCCGAGGGGATCGTGGCGGCTGCCCGGCGGAGCGGATGCGTGGCTCCTTCAGCCGAACACCGAAATCAGTCGAAGCGCGGTTGGATATGTCGTGGCCCATACAACGCGCGTCGGCCAGGCAGAGATGTACGACGATCGGCTGCATATCAATGCATTTGTAACCGATGATCCGGACGCGGATTTATGGGGGGTCTCGTTCAATGAGCGCACGCGAGGACCGTGGACAATCTTCAGGTTTGCGGTTCTTCTTGCTTTTCTCGCATTGCCAGCCATCACGTCGGTGTCACTGGGAGAATCCTGCTTCAGCTCCCAAAGACCGTCGCTCATGAGAAATTTGTATCGCTGGATTTTCTTGAGCGCGAAGATTGCGCTGCTTCTCTCGATTACCTATTTTGCGTCGCTCGATTTCTCGTATTGGAATGCAACCGGGTATTCAGCTCTTTCCGAATACTCTCAACTTGCCTCGTCATTCCTTATCTGCCTTTTTGGCATGCGATGGATTTTGCTGGATCAGCGTGAGCGCTGTCCCGTATGTCTCAGGCGCGTATCTCATCCCGCCCAGGTCGGACAGGCGTCGCGCACTTTTCTCGCCTGGAATGGGACTGAGCTGATGTGCGCCAGTGGCCACACATTGCTCCACGTGCCCGGCCTGCCGACAAGCTGGTTCGGCACTCAGCGATGGATGTATCTCGACACCTCGTGGAAGTTTCTCTTCGCCGGAACCGGCGTTGGATGAGCCGCGATTTGTCTATCTTCTTTTAGCTACAGCGCGCCCGCGCCGCTGCCACGAAAGTTGCAAAACCTCGCTGTTTTTGCGGTCTCGCCGGGTGGTAGCATGTGGGCACGGCCCCCTAAATCGCCCATAACTTACAAGCGGGCTTGCCTCATTTCGAAACTAGAAGCGCAGCAAATATTAGAGATAGGTCGCAAAGACTCCAGCTATCTTCTGCCACCTGAAAGCGTCCGCGGAATGATCGCGTATGGAAGCAAAAAAATACACTATACGAAACCAGGCAAAAGATACATCGGTAAGCCCGGGCGTCGCAGTCATCAACTCTGCGCTAGAGCCTTTGGCTGCGCTACGGGTGATGGTGGAGGGACTCGAGTCCGGCAATGAGGCGGGTCTCTGGCTGACCCATGTCACCGTCATTCCGATGGTGCCCCGCATCTCTCCGTTCGATCTGGTTTATCTCGATAAAGACGATCGCGTGGTGGAGCGGGTTGAACTGCTGCCGGCCAGCGAGATTCCGCGTTTCAAGAAGCCTGCTGCCAGTGCGCTCGTTCTCCCCTTTCGAACCATTTCGTCGTCGAAGATTGAGACCGGCGACCAGTTCTCATTTCAAGAGACCGCAGAATCGGAGATTCAGGAGGCGGTAGAGACTCAGGCAGAAGAGGACGCCGGGGAAGCTCCCACCCTTCACGCTGAGCAGGTCCTTGTTCCGGAGGGAGGCGGGGGTTTTAACCCCCGCATGAAGGCGACGGAATCGATGCGGGCTTTAGCCCCGGAAAAGCCCAATTCTCTTGATTCATCGGAAATCATGAGTTTCTCCGCAACTGCATCTGTTCCGGCGAATGATCCAATTCCTCAAGACGAAAACATCGAATTTCCAGAAGAAATTCAAAGCCCAATTGCTGAGGTCGTCACACCCATCTTCGGGTCGTGGTTCCGCGACGAGCGCGAAGCGGACCGGCAGCGGCAGCAACAAGCCGAGCAGCCGCAGCAGCCGCCATCGGACCCGATCGAAGCGACAGAGGCAAAAGCTGGCGAAGCAGCATCGGCTATTGTCCGGTCTCCGAGTGGACCTCGCGAGATCGAGCACTGGACCAAAGGCACGGCGAATCTCGACGCTCGCATTTCGGAAAACCTCAGCTCAGTCATTCCGGAGATTTCCCCCGCTCTTGTGATCGAGAAGGCGCAAGTCCCTCCGGCACCTTCCCAAACCATTCAACGAATTTCGGTCGATCCCCCCGCAGACGACCGCTCGATTCATCTCGAACCAGCCAGACCACGGCGCGACAAAGCGCAAGCTGAACCCGAACCGCAAGAGAAGAAACCGCTGGGCCACAGGTTTCTTCGCTGGCTCTATCCAGCTCTCTACGAGCAGAATCGCCGGGGTACGGAACGGCGCCCATCGCCTGGACTGGTGGCCTACGAACTCTCCGGCGGCACCGCACGCATGCATGAAGTGGAGAACATCAGCTCGACCGGGATCTATCTGCGCACCAACGGGCGCTGGGAGCCCGGCGCACGGGTCTCGCTCATACTGCAACGGAGCGGGCCACTCGAAGAGAATCTACAACAGAGGATCGAATTCGAGGCGGGAGCTGTTCGTGCCGGGGGCGATGGCGTCGGCTTGACGTTCGTGTTGCCGGAAGGCATGGATCTGCATCTGTGGGAGTCGCCCGAGCGACAAGGGGTCTACGAAGCGCAGCCCGATGGCATGATGCGGGAACTGCGCATGGCGCGAGCACTTGCCTTCCTGAGGCGCATCTGCCCGCCAGCAGGAGAAGAAATCAAGCAAATGTTGCACAAGGATCTCAGCAGCGTGAGGGTTTCGAACATCGTCGAGATTGCCTTCAAAACCGAAAGGCTGCTCGCGCACGAACCTAACGCTTCCATGATGGTCGCTCATCCCGACCTCACCGTGCGCATTCTGGAACACGGATCGTGGGTCGATGTGGAGTGGATTCAGGAGCTCTGGGCGGGCCTTCTGGCCACGTCGTGCACCTCTGAAGGCCAGGACGAATCGAATTTGGTGTTCATCAATTTGCTGAGCCGGATGGCCCCGCTCCCCACGCAGATTCTGACTGCGGCGTGCGCAAAGGCCACGCAGGCCATGTCGCAGAGCGGGTCGGTCTCCCCTTATCTGCTCGCTTTTTCAGCGGAGGAGATGGCCAAAATTACGCGGTCCAACAACCTTACGAAGATCTACCGGTCGATTACCGAGTTGTCCGAGCTCGGGCTTCTCGAAAAGGGTCCCAAGCTTTCATCGCAGGTGGATCCCGAAACCGCCAAGGCCAAACCGACTCACCTTGGGCTGCAAATGTATGCACGCTGCAATGGGCAGCGCGGAGCGGCATAGGCAAAATCGGTTGGCGAAGTCGATCCGAATCAAGAAGCGATCAATACCCAACAACGACCCGCACTTCCGCGTTTTTTGATGGTCCAGTGTGGGCAGGCAGTCCGACAGCGTTAAACTTGCGGTCAACCGTCTGTCCCGTGGCGCGTCTAACGGACTGAAAGTGTGCCCGACTCATCATGATGCGAAATCAGACCAATCCCCCTCTCGTTCTTGCAGTTTTTGCGCTTGCTTGGCCGTCCATAGCAAGCTTCGCCCAGCAATCCAACACGCAACAGGCCGCCAATGACCAGCCGGTGACAACGCTGCATGTGCAAGCGCGCGAAGTGCTGCTCCCGGTGACGGTGCGCGACAAGCATGGCGCACTGGTGACTTCGCTGCAGAAGAGCGACTTCGCGCTCACGGAGGACGGTCGTCCACAGGTGATCAAGAGCCTGATGCACCAGACGGACCTGCCGTTTAATTGCGGCCTGCTGGTGGATACCAGCCGCAGCGTCTCGGGCGCAATCGAAAACGAGCGCAAAGCCGCGGACAAGTTTGTCGATCAGATGCTGCCGGGCCAGAAGGCGGCAGGCGATCCTCCCAGCGCCGATTCCCACGGCCCAGCAGCGAGTGCGGCTGTCTCCGGCAAAAACGAGGCGTTCCTGCTTCACTTTGACCGGGAGGTGGAGCTGCTACAGGACTTCACCGCGTCACCCGACAAACTGCACCATGAAATCGACCAAATGGGCCCGTCGTCGCGCTCACAAAACGACAGCCAGGGCCCTGAGACCACCGGAGACGATCGCGAGAGGCAACGGGGAAGTGCACGCGGCGGAACGCAGCTCTACGATGCCATCTTTCTCGCCTCGGACGAGCTGATGAAGCCGAAGAACGGCCGGAAGGCGCTGGTGGTCTTCTCTGACGGCGTGGATCGAGGTAGCAAGGAGTCGCTCAACGAGGCCGTGGAGACAGCGGAACGCGCGGACGTGAGCATCTACACCATCTACTTCAAAGGCGAGCAGGAACGCAGCGACAATGGCGGATTCCCTGGAGGTCGGCACGGCGGCATGGGCGGGGGCTGGCCGGGCGGAGGCGGTGGTGGATATCCCGGAGGTGGGGGTGGCTATCCGGGCGGGGGCGGGCGCAGGGGTGGCTCCAACGAGCCCCAGGTCGACGGCAAGAAGATCATGGAGAAGATCGCCACGCAGACCGGCGGCCGGTATTTCGAGGCCAAGAAGAAAGACAACCTGGAGGAAATCTATGGTCAGATTGCCGAGGAACTCCGCGGCCAGTACCTGCTGACCTATACCCCTGACAAGGTGGACAACGACGGCGGCTACCACAAGGTGGCACTCAAGGCCAGCAAGGACGACCTGACCGTTCTGACCCGCGAAGGGTACTACGCGCCGGGCGGCGACAGCTCCAAATAGCCTTTGGCGGCCCCTATCTTAGTGCGCCATTTGTGCCAGTTCTTTCATTTCGATTCCTGGCGCATGGCCCAACTCCGGCCTTTGCTTTTCCTCTTCGGTGACGACAAAGAAGCGGCATAAATCCGCCCTGCCGAACGAGGTGGTCAGGGCCACGTCGGAGGCGTCGCGTCCCGTGGCCATCAGCACACGGCCGATGCGCGGCACGTTATGGCGCGCATCAAACGTCCACCAGCGGTTTTCGAGAAACACCTCGAACCAGGCGCTGAAATCCATGGGGCCGCCCGGCGGCACGCCGATGTCGCCCAGGTAGCCGGTAGCGTAACGCGCAGGAATGTTGAGCGCCCGGCAGAAGGTGATAGCCAGATGCTGAAAGTCGCGGCAAACGCCCACACGTTCAGTAAGAACATCCATGGCCGTTTTGGTGGGTCGGGCTGTCGAGTAGTCGAATCTCACTTTTTGATGGACCCAATCGCAGACCGCCTGCACCCTTTGCCATCCGGGTTGCGAATCGCCGAAGAGCTCAAAAGCGATACTCGCAAATCGGTCGACCTCGCAGTAACGGCTGTTCAGCAGGAACATCAGCACATCTTCGGGGAGATCGCCGACCGGGCATTCGCGCGCCGATAATTTGACGGGGTCGGGCTTGCCCGAATCCAAAACGAGCGTTGAACCGGTGAGGCGAAGCCTTCCTGCCGGAGCAACAAATCGGGTGCAGCGGTTTCCGAAGCTATCGAAGTAGTTGGACACCAGCAATTCGGGCTCGGTGCGCACTTCGTCGGGTTCCAGCAGGTCCAGCGACCGGGACGGATGCACGTTGAGCGCAGCGAGCATGGTCACTTCGCAAGGTAGATAAAATTCGATGTCGTAGCCGACGCGAATCAACATATTTTGTAACCTCAATCATGAAAAAGGCCAGCTCTGTCCTCGAGAGCAGAAAAACAGCCCTGTCGAGGAAGTCGCGGCACTTTCATTGGATGCAGGATTTTCGATTTTGGCGGTCAAAACGGAGGGATCGCCCGATTTACTCCTGCAACCATGAACAGGCCATGAATTCGAGCGTTAAATCACCCCGACGCAGCAAGGGCGCAGCCAATTGGCTGCGCCCTTGCTGTTACGCCGGTTGCTGGATCAGTTGGTGCCGATGTGCAGGTCTGGCCCCGTTTGCATTTCTTCGAGTGCCGCCTGCGCAGCTGCAAGCCTCGCCGTCAACAACCGGAAGGGCGAGCAGGATACGTAGTTGAGCCCGATCTTGTGGCAGAACTTGACGGACTCAGGATCGCCGCCATGCTCGCCGCAGATGCCCACTTTCAAAGTAGGCCGCGTGTTGCGTCCCTTGGCCGTGGCCATCTTCACCAGTTGCCCCACGCCGGCCTGGTCAAGGGTGGCGAAGGGATCCTGTTTGAAGATGCCGTACTTCAAGTAGGCCGGGAGGAAGTTGTTGATGTCGTCGCGCGAGATGCCGAAGGTGGTCTGGGTCAGATCGTTGGTGCCGAAGCTGAAGAACTCGGCATCTTCGGCGATCTGATCGGCGGTGAGGGCCGCGCGCGGCAGCTCGATCATGGTGCCCACCATGTAGTCGACCTTGGCGCCCTTTTCCTTAAAGACTTCATCGGCAACACGGCGGACGATGGCGGACTGATTGCGCATCTCCTCAATGGAGCCGATGAGCGGAACCATGATTTCAAGGTGTGGATCGCCGCCCTTTTTCTTAACGATGACCGCGGCCTCGAAGATGGCGCGCACCTGCATCTCGGTGATCTCGGGGAACGCAATGCCTAAACGGCACCCGCGCAAACCGAGCATGGGGTTCTGCTCGTGCAGCTCTTCGACGCGCGCCAGCAGCGGGCGCAGCTCCTTGAGCTTGGGCGAGCGGGGCTTGGTGTCTTCGAGATGCTTGATCTCGACCAGCAGATCTTCCCGCTTGGGCAGGAACTCGTGCAGCGGCGGATCGAGCAGGCGGATGGTGACCGGCAGCGACTCCATGCTCTTGAAGAGGCCGACAAAGTCGGCACGCTGCATGGGCAGGAGCTTCTTAAGTGCCGCGCGGCGATCCTTCTCGTTGTCGGCAAGAATCATTGTGCGCATGTGCTCGATGCGGTCTTCTGCAAAGAACATGTGCTCGGTGCGGCAGAGGCCGATGCCTTCCGCGCCGAAGGTGCGAGCCGCCTTGGCGTCGCGGGGGATGTCGGCATTGGCGCGAATCCTCAGGCGGCGAACCGGATCGACCCAGCTCATGAACTTGACCAGGTCCTTGTCGTCCGGCTGAGCATCGAGCGTCTTCAGCTTGCCGGCAATCACGCGGCCCGTGGTTCCGTCGAGCGAGATCCAGTCGCCATGCTTGTAGGTATGGCCCTTGACGCGGAGTTCTCTCTTGGCTTCGTCGACTGTGCAGTCGCCTGCGCCGGCAACGCAGCACTTGCCCATGCCGCGGGTAACGACAGCCGCGTGCGAGGTCATGCCGCCGCGCGAAGTCAGGATGCCGGAGGCAACTTCCATGCCGGCGATGTCCTCAGGCGTGGTTTCACCACGAACCAGGATGACGGATTTGAAGGAGCCGTTGGTGTGGTATTTCACCGCGTCTTCCGCAGTGAAGACGATCTGTCCCACAGCCGCGCCGGGAGATGCCGGCAGACCGGTTGCGAGGACTTCGATCTTCTCGCCTTTTTCGACCAGCCGCGGAACCAGAAAGTCATAAAGCTGGTTCGGCTCGACGCGGAAGATGGCTTCTTCCTGCGTGATCAGGCCTTCGCGCACCATGTCGATGGCGACGCGAACGGCGGCGAGACCGGTCCGCTTACCGTTGCGGGTCTGCAGCATGTAGAGCTTGCCATCCTGGATGGTGAACTCGAAATCCTGCATGTCGCGGTAATGCTTTTCCATGCGGCGGGTGATGTCCTTCAGCTGCTCGTAGACCTTGGGCATGGCCTTTTCGAGTTCGCTGATCGGGTTCGGCGTGCGCACTCCCGAGACGACGTCCTCGCCCTGCGCATTCATCAGGTACTCGCCGAAGAAGATGTGCTCGCCGGTTGCGGGATTGCGCGTGAAGCCAACGCCTGTGCCTGAATTCTCACCGAGGTTGCCGAAAACCATGGCCTGCACGTTGACCGCTGTACCCAGCCAGTCGTCGATGTGGTTGATGCGGCGGTAGGTCTTGGCGCGGTCGTTCTGCCAGCTACGGAACACGGCATCGCGGGCGCCCACCAACTGCACGAGAGGGTCCTGCGGGAATTCTTTGCCGGTCTCTTTCTTCACCAGCTTCTTGTACTCGGCGATGATCTTCTGCAGCGAGTCGGGACCGAGCTCGTAGTCGAACTTGACCTTCTTTGCTGCCTTGACGCCGTCGAAGATGTGCTCGAACTTCTTTTTGGGAATGTCGAGAACGATGTCGCCGAACATCTGAATGAGGCGGCGATACGAGTCATACGCAAACCGCGGGTTGCCGGTGCGCGTGGCCAGCGATTCAACTGCGAGATCGTTCAGGCCAAGGTTCAGAATCGTGTCCATCATGCCGGGCATGGAGAACTTCGCGCCGGAGCGGACCGAGACCAGCAGAGGATTCTCGCCCAGGCCGAGCTTCTGGCCTTGCAGCTTTTCGAGCTTCTCGAGAGCCGTGAGCATCTCGTCCTCGATCTGGTGACTGAGCTTGCCACGCATGTACTCGCGACAGGCTTCGGTCTGAATCGTGAATCCGGGAGGGACGGGGAGTCCCGCATTGGTCATTTCAGCGAGGCCGGCGCCCTTGCCGCCCAGCACATCTTTCATGCGGCCGTTACCGTCCGCCTTGCCGTCGCCAAAGAAGTAAACGTATTGGGTTGGGGCTGTCTTTGAGGTTGAACCTGCTTTGTCGGCAAGTTGCGGATCCTGTACTGCCTGCGCCATGGAATGAAGCCTCCGATGTAGGATTGTTCGTCCCTGACGACGAATGCAGTCGCGAGGGTCGGTATTCCGCAAAGGCAGCGCCCAGAGAGGGTGGCAGCAGGTTGGCTCGGTTCGTTCGCGGGAAGTGCAGGTAAAAAAACCAAGCTCGTGCAGTCACTCACACACTTTGACTGCGCCTTGCGGAGTCAAACAATTTCGCAATAACAAATAGCGCGGCAAGTATACACTTGCCTGTGCCCATCGTCACAGCCCTTCAGAAACACGCTGAAATTGATGGGTTTTTGCGTCGCCGACCCGCCGAAGCCGGAACCTCGCACCAAAACCCGCAGGGTAAATCCTAGCGGTTGTCTTTCGCTTTCGAAGTGCGCTTCGACGTGTGGATCTCCTTCTCCAACTCTGCCCGCAAATCGAAGGGAGTCCTCGGATCGGATTTGTCCAGAATGTCCCAGATGCGCCATTGGCTCCCTTGGGGCACCAGCGTCATTTCGAGCGAGCGATGATCCTTGTCGG